>OLRK01001855.1_pt1 | contig 15398 bp, 15 predicted proteins | sample 1672911 | NCBI WGS metagenome assembly OLRK01 (sample SAMEA3136736, study PRJEB25190) | human gut metagenome | biome: human gut; feature: human-associated habitat; material: faeces | place: Austria | collected 2013 | reverse complement strand
GGACAAACGGTTTTCAAGACCGCCTCGTTATGACCACTTCGATATCTCTCCAAAGATGCTTTTCAATTTTACAGGATAAAAACGATTTTGTCAAGAACTTTTTTCATCTTTTTTATTTTCCTGTTTTTAAAGTCTTACATGACTTCCCAATCGAAAAACTGTTTTGAGAGTACCAAACTCTCATTTGAAGCGCTGTATCAACTGACAGCCTGGATATAATATCATGTATTTCAATGAATGTCAACACTTTTTTTCAAAAACTTTTCTGCAATCGTCAAATCTTCCGGCGTAGTTATTTTTATATTCTCATAACTGCCTTCCACCATATGCACCTTGCGGCCCATCTGGTGTTCCACTACCATGGCATCATCCGTAATACAGCTGCAATCCTCCCGCAGCTGTCTCTGGAAGCCTTCATAAATAAGGGGCATAGAAAATACCTGCGGCGTCTGAGCCTGCCATACCAGCCTGCGGTCAGGGCTTTCCTTAATATATCCCTGTTCATCAACCAGCTTGATTGTATCTTTTACCGGCATTCCCACTACACAGGCATCCCAGCGCAGCACCGCATCATAAGCTCTTCGGATTATGTCCTCTGTCACAAAAGGCCTGGCTCCGTCATGGATAAATACATAACCATCCTCTGCCCCCGTTTTTTGAGCAAGAAAAGCAAGTGCCTTCCATACACTTAAGTAACGCTCTGCACCTCCGGCCCCTACATAAAATACCTTTTTCAGGTCATATTTCTTTACAATTTCTTCCCTGCAGTAGTCCACGTGAGATTCATCTGTCATTAAAATAATCCGGTCAATGATCTCAGAGGCTTCAAACGTTTCCAGGGCATGAACGACCAAAGGCTTTCCGCCCAGCTCCAAATACTGCTTTGCCACGTTTCCTCCCATGCGGGTACCTTTTCCTGCCGCAAGGACTATCGCTGTACACTGCTCTTTCATCTGCTTTCCCTACCGCTCTCCCAGCTTCAGATTAGGAACTGCATTCAAGTCCCAGCCTGAGCAGTTTCCCTTTCTATATTCATAATAAGCGGCTGACCCGATCATGGCCGCATTGTCTGTACAGAAAATAGGAGACGGATGATAAAAGCTGATACCATTTTCCTGACAGGCTTGTCCCATTTTTTCCCTGAGAGCTGAATTAGAAGCTACTCCACCTGCAATTGCAATTTTTTTATAATCGTACTCCTTTGCCGCCAAGATCGTGCGGCTTACCAGCACATCCACCACAGAATTCTGGAAGGATGCTGCCAAATCCGGTACATTAATTTCTTCTCCCGTCATGCGTGCATGGTTAATATAATTAAGGACTGCCGATTTCAAACCGCTGAAGCTGAAATCATAAGGAGCCCCTTCCACCTTTGCACGCGGGAACTCCATCGCATGAGGATTCCCTGTTTTTGCTGCCTTATCTACCTTGGGGCCTCCCGGATATCCCAGACCTACTGCTCTTGCCACCTTGTCAAAGGCCTCTCCTGCCGCGTCATCCCTGGTGCGGCCAATAATCTCAAATTCGCCATAGTCCTTTACGATTACCAGATGTGTATGGCCGCCGGAGACAATAAGGCACACAAAAGGAGGCTCCAAATCCGGATTTTCAATAAAGTTTGCAGACACATGGCCCTCAATATGATGCACACCCACCAGAGGCTTCTTCGCTGCGTAGGCAATGGCCTTGGCCTCTGCCACGCCTACTAAAAGAGCACCTACCAACCCCGGCCCATAGGTAACACCAATGGCAGTGATCTCTTCAAGGCTGACATTCGCCTCTGCCAGCGCGCGCTCAATCACATAGTTAATTGCCTTAATGTGCTCTCTGGAAGCGATTTCAGGAACCACACCTCCGTAAACCGTATGGGTTGCAATCTGGGATGAGATCACATTTGAAAGGACTGTCCGTCCGTTTTTCACAACAGAAGCTGCCGTTTCATCACAGGAGCTTTCCACTGCCAGTATTAAAATATCCTCTATTTCTTTTGTACTCATGCTGACCGTCCTTTCTTATTCCTCGTCAAATTCCAGCTCCAGGCTCCAGCCATCCCTGGCTGCCTTTGCTTTGGGGAATATCTTTCGCACCTCGTCCATATACTCCTCCGGCCTTGTAAGGGAAGGGCTGTAATGGGTCAGCCAAAGCTGAGAAGGCTTCGCCTGCTTTGCAAGCTCTGCCGCCTCATAAAAGGTCATATGCTTATACTCCCTGGCTTTTGCCGCTTTATCCTTCTCGCCGTACATGCCTTCGCAGATAAACAGATCTGCCTCCTTCGCGTACTCTGCAATCACAGGAACCGGGCGCGTATCTGTACAATAGGTTACCTTTAAGCCTCTTCTGTCTGGGCCAAGCACCATGTCCGGCCTGAGAAGACGGCCCTCAAATTCAATTTCTTCCCCTTTTTGAAGCCTGCTCCAGAATTTCTGAGGGATTTCCTGGGCTTTTGCCCGCTCCACATCAAAACGGCCTGTCCGCAAGATCCGTATGGAATAGCCATAACAGGTTACATTATGATTTACCCGGTAAGCGTCCACTACATAAGGGCCAAACTGCATGGTTTCCTGATTTTCCGTCAGCTCCTTAAAGCGCAGCTCAAAGGGAAGCTCCGGAGCGATCATGCGCAGCGCGCTTACCACCCGCTCCAGCCCTCTTGGGCCTACAAGAGTCAACGGCTCTGTGCGCTCTGCATTTCCCATTGTCAAAAGAAGGCCGGGAAGGCCGCTTATATGGTCTGCATGGTAATGGGTAAAACAGATTACATCAATGGGTTTGGGGCTCCACCCCTTCTCCTTTAAGGCTATCTGCGTTCCCTCACCGCAGTCAATTAACAGGCTGCTGCCCTCGCATCTTGCCATCATGGAGGTAAGCCACCTGTAGGGCAGGGGCATCATGCCGCCTGTCCCCAGCAAACATATATCCAGCATATTTTATCCTCATTCTATCCGCCGCCAGGCCCAGGCAAAGAGCCAAAAAGCCTGCAGCGGCTGTTTCTTCATTCACTCATACGATAATATCACATTTGACGCACAAGAATCAAGTAGAGGCTAAAATACCTGCCGTCACATAAGCTCTGCCTGCTCTTCCACCTCCACTGCGATCTTAAATCCGCTTACCAGTTCATCATAGCATTCCTCACAGAGGTCAAAATGATGAACCTGCCCGTCTTTTTCTGAAAAGTAGTCCCATGCATAATCCAGGCTCATGGCACCCTCCCGTACAATCCCCTGCTTTACTGCCAGCTTCCTGCCGCAGTGATTGCAGATAATGGATGCCAGCCGCCCATCTTTTTCATATTTTTTCATCTGTTCTTCCTCACCTTTCTCTCTCATAACCGGAGTTTCCCCGCTCAAAGTCAAGCGCTCATCCTCACAGAGCGTTTTATGCCATAAAAAGAGAGGAACCTTCCGGTTCCTCCCCATTATATACATAAATATATGCTGTTTTAAGTGGTAATTCTTTCATATTTCCCGGTTCCACATAATCAGGGCATCCTCTGTTGGATTACTGTAATATCCCCTTCGGACGGCCTCCTGGGAAAAACCATAGGTTTCATACAGGTTTCTGGCCCCTGTATTGCTTTCCCGCACCTCCAGGGAAAGGCAGGAGGCTCCCATGGACCTGGCATGATCTACCATTGCATCCATTAATTTTCCTGCAATACCCCTTCTTCTGTACTCTGGGAACACAGCAATCCGCTGTATCTCCCCTTCGTCTGCAATTACCCGGATAACTCCATAGCCCAAAACCCTTTCCCCCTCTGCATACACAAAGCAGGTGTCAAAACGGCTCTCCAGGGTTTCCATAAGAAGCTTATCTGACCATGGCTGGGAAAAACAGCTCCGTTCCAGCTCCTCCACCTGTATTCGATCATGCCCCTCCATAGGGCGCACTTCTGCTTTCTCCATGCTCCCGGCTCCTTTCTGTCAAAAACAGCTTTCCGGCTGCCTCTTGATGCGGCTGTCAGCTCACAGCCTGCACAATCGATCAATAATCACCCGGAAGCTTACCAGACTGTCCATCCTGCGAATGCTCGGCCTCCCGCTGACGCTCTGCCTGGGACTTGCGGAGATAATCCGGCTCAAAGGATGCCGCATCTGTCACAAAGGCACCTTTATAGTCACCAGCACCAGAAACTCCGCCTTCCAGCGCACTCATGGCAAGGGCAGCCACTGAGGAAGCCCTCTGACGGTTCATTGGCGCAGGGGCAAAGGAGTAAGGCACCTTCATCTCCGCTTCAATAATGCCCCTGTAGACCGGCACCCCATCCCCAAGGAAAATAACCGGCTCTCCCCGGCCATTTAACAGCTGTACCAGCTCATGCATATCCATGGGACACTGCTCCATTATCACCTGAAGCCCGGACCGGGTATGATACAGGCCTGTATACACCTGGCTGCGCTTGGCGTCCATAATGGGGCATACCAGCCCTGCGGCCCCCCACATATTATATGCCATGGCGTCTACTGTAGGAACATGGACCAGCGGCTTCTTCAAAGCCAATCCAAGCCCTTTGGCAGTTGCAGCCCCAATCCTCAGGCCTGTAAATGAGCCCGGGCCTGCTGCAGCCGCAATGGCATCCACCGAAGCCAGATCCAGATCCAGAAGCTTTGCAATCTCATCCAGCATGGGAAGCAGGGTCTGGGAATGGGTCTTTTTAAAATCCACTGTATACTCTGCTGTGAGAATCTCATCCGTTACCAGAGCAACACTGGCTACCAGGGATGAGCTGTCAATTCCTAAAACCTTCATCTTTTTTCCTCCACGCAAATCCGCCTGTAATCAAAACCCTTTTCCACGTCCTTCTCAATGGTGACACTGGTGATCTGAGGCGGAAGTATTTCTTCTATAAGCTGGGACCACTCAATAAGGCATACTCCCTCTCCGTAGAAACAGTCCTCATAGCCGATCTCATCCATCTCGCTGATATCGCCGATGCGGTAAACATCAAAATGATACAGCGGCAGCCTTCCCTCATCATACTGCTGGACAATGGTAAAGGTGGGGCTGTTTACCGGCTCTGTGATTCCCAGACCTGCTGCAAACCCCTGGGTAAATACGGTTTTCCCTACTCCCAAATCGCCATTTAAACAGATGATCTGACCCGGCACAGCCTCCTGTCCCAGTTTTTTTCCCAGTTCATAGGTTTCCTCCGGCTTCCAAGTTTCAATTACCATCCTTTACCCCTTTCATTGTCAGTGAGATTCTCTTCTTGTTCAAATCAACATCCAGAATCTTTACATCTACAATATCCCCTACGCTTACTGCTTCCAGAGGATGCTTGATATACCTTTCTGTCATCTGGGAAACATGGACCAGCCCGTCCTGATGTACGCCGATATCCACAAACGCACCGAAATCAATTACGTTGCGCACGGTTCCCTTCAGTACCATTCCCGGCTTTAAATCCTTCATTTCCAGGATATCGCTCCGAAGGATCGGTTTTGGCATCTCATCTCTTGGATCTCTGGCCGGTTTTTCCAGCTCTCCCGCAATATCCTTAAGAGTCAGCTCGCCAATTTCCAGTTCCCGGGCCATTTTTCCGTAGTCCGCAATCTTGCTCCCAATTCCCTTAATGCCGCCCTGACGCAGCTGTGCCATATCATACCCCAGCTTTTTAAGCAGCTTCCCAGCCGCCTCATAGCTTTCCGGATGCACACTCGTGGCATCCAGCGGGTTCTCCCCATCTGCAATCCGCATAAAACCGGCGCACTGCTCAAAGGCCTTCGGCCCAAGCTTAGGTACCTTTAAAAGCTGCTTTCTGGAGAAAAATGCACCATGCTCCTCCCTGTAAGCCACAATATTTTTCGCCAGGGCCTTGCTGATCCCGGACACATACTCCAAAAGGGAGGCCGATGCAACATTTACATCTACGCCAACCTTATTTACACAGTCCTCCACAACCCCTTCCAGGGCTTCTCCCAGTCGCTTCTGATTCATGTCATGCTGATACTGGCCGACTCCAATGGATTTCGGGTCAATTTTTACCAGCTCGGAAAGAGGATCCTGCAGGCGCCTTGCAATGGACACCGCACTCCTCTGCCCCACATCAAATTCCGGAAATTCCTCTGTTGCCAGTTTGCTTGCAGAGTAGACGCTGGCTCCGGCTTCGTTGACGATAATATACTGCACCGGCTCCTTTATTTCTTTTAAAAGCTCCACGATGATCTGTTCCGATTCCCTGGAAGCGGTTCCATTGCCAACGGAAATAAGGGAAACCTGATATTTTTTAATTAAATCCTTTAAGATGCGTTTTGCTTCCTCCACCCGGTTCTGAGGCGCTGTTGGATAAATAACCACCGTATCAAGCACCTTTCCTGTAGCATCCACAACTGCCAGCTTGCATCCGGTGCGGAAGGCAGGATCCCATCCCAGCACTACCCGGCCTACGATCGGCGGCTGCATCAGAAGCTGCTCCAGGTTTTTTCCAAATACATGGATCGCCCCCTCCTGCGCCTGGTCTGTAAGCTCATTGCGGATTTCCCGCTCAATAGCCGGAGCAATGAGACGCTGATAGGCGTCCTGCAGCATTGCTTTTAAAACCGGGGTTGTATATGGATTCTCCCTTATAATAGTCTGTTTTTCCAGATAAGTCTGTATCCTCTCCTGAGGCGCAGTCACCTTTACTGTCAGGATTTTTTCATTTTCACCCCTGTTGATCGCCAGGATCCTGTGACCTGCTGCTTTTTTAATTGGCTCCTCATATTCATAGTACATCTCATAAACGGTTTTTGCCTCTGCATCCTTTGCCTGGGACTGCAGTGTCCCCTGGCCCCAGGTTACATTACGGATATAGGTACGGTACTGGGCATTATCAGAAACCCGCTCTGCCAGGATGTCCATTGCGCCGTCTATGGCCTCCTGCGCCGTCAAAACACCCTTTTCCTCAGAGATGTAGGGCTCCGCCTCCTCCCCAAGAGGCCTTTGTGCCTTCTGAAGGCTGATGAAATCTGCAAACGGCTCCAGACCCTTTTCCCGGGCAATCATAGCCCTTGTGCGGCGTTTGGGCTTGTAGGGACGATACAGATCTTCCACCTCCACCAGCGTAAGAGCCCCCCGTATCTGTCCTTCCAGCTGCGGTGTCAGCTTTTCCTGCTCCCGGATCGTGGAAATCACCTGCTCCTTCCGCTCTTCAAGGCCCCGAAGATACTTAAGCCGTTCATCCAGGTTTCTCAGTATTTCATCATTTAAAGAGCCTGTAGCCTCTTTTCTGTATCGCGCAATAAAGGGGATCGTATTTCCTTCATCGATCAGCTTTACTGCCGCTTCTGTCTGATGCACTGTAATATTCAGCTCACCAGCTAAGGTCTTAATAATATCCATGGATTATCCTCACTGTTTATTTATTTGAAAGATACCAGAGCAATCCGGTATCAAAGACGGTTATAGTATAATTCATTCCGGCCGCTTTCGCAAGATGCCCTGAAAAACCGGTCCGAACTGCAAAATCCTTTTCTGTAACAGCTCAGCCAGGGGGACATCAATTTTCCCGCCCTCTGAACTGTTGCCCTTTTCTTCTTGTTTTTGCCTCTTTTTCATGGTAAAATGCTAAGATGTAGCACTTAATACACATCCTAACACAAAAGAAAGGCAGTTTTGTCCATTATGAATACACAAAATAATAAACAGCCGAAAACCTCCACTTCTTCGGAGCGTCTGGCTACCTGCTCCCTGATTGCAGGAATCACCGGAATTATCTGCAGCTTCCTTTATCTTCCTGTCTCCCTAAGCAGCGGAAGCAATTACCCAACAGGGCTTATCTGCGGCGTCATCGGCTTTGTCCTGGCAATCATGTCAAAAAACGCAGACATACGTCCCAACAAAACCTTCCATGGCCGGGCTGTAGCCGGTATGATCTTGAGCAGCATCGCCATTGGCCTTACCATGTTTTTCTTCTATTCCCTGATTTCATTCTATGATGCCCTGGGGGACCCCATTGTAGGTCCTCAGTTAAACGAAATCATCAACCGCATGCAGCAGCAGATCAATCAGCAGCTCCAGCAGGCTGCTCCGGCAGGCACCTCCTTCCTCTTTCCCTTTTTATAAAGATGGGAGAAGGTCAATCCCCCGGACAACCAGCATATAATTTTTAAAGATCCAGTTTATAAGGATAATGGCCACGCCAATCCCAATAAACATCATTTCATGCCCCAGATAATATCTGGGGTTTTTTAATTTCCTGGCTGTCAGCCAGCTTACAAGCTCTGCAAGTAATACTGCCGCCCCATAAACGACCAGGGGATGATATTTCAGGCTCAAAAGCACATCTCCTCCAAGCAGAGCAAATACGGCCCTTGTTCCGCCGCAGCCCGGGCAGTAAAGACCTGTCAGGCGCCAAAACAGGCAGGGAAATCCCTGCCTGAATACCGTTTCTGTTATCTGTATGAATGATTCAAAAAATGCTCTTATAAGCTCCATCATTTCCATCCTACAATACCGCACGGATCATCTGCTTGATGCCAAACTCAGAGCCTTCCTGCTCCTTAACGTCAAAGGCTGCTGCCGCTTTCTTAAATGCGCCCTCTTTCATCTGGTCTGTAAGCACAGCAAATTCATCCAGGCCGGGAAGCTCCATCGTCTCCACATTTCCAAAGGCCTCCCGCACACGCTCCTCTTTATTCTTAAGAGAGCCTGCAATCCTTACAAAATAGCGGAAGCTGGCTTCCTCCATAGGCTCAATAACCTGTTTCTGGCCGCTCCATCCCATCGGCACATTCTGGCTCTTATTCTGGACTGCTTCTATGATATCTGCGATCACTGCGCTGGCTGTTGGAAGCTTTCCTGCACCGCTTCCATAGAACATGGATACTCCCAGCATATTTCCCTTTACCATAATGCCGTTGTAAACATCGCTTACAGAATACAGCGGGTTCTCTCTTGCGATCATAACCGGAGCAACAAATGCATTGATCCTTCCGCCCTGCATACGGCTGGTTCCCAATAATTTTACGGAAGTGCCCATCTTTTCTGCATACTTAAAATCAATATCTGTAATTTTTGTAATACCCTCGGTGTAAATGTCCTCGTAGTTTACTTCTTTTCCTGTTGCCATAGAGGTAAGGATCGCAATCTTGCGGCAGGTATCATAGCCTTCCACATCTGCCTCAGGATTGCGCTCTGCGTATCCCAGCTCCTGAGCCGTCTTTAATGCCTGTTCAAAGGATTCACCTTCCTTGTCCATCTTTGTAAGGATATAATTAGTGGTTCCGTTTAAAATACCGGCAATCTCTTCAATGCGCTCTCCCATGAGACAGTGGTATAAGGGACGGATAATGGGAATACCGCCTCCTACACTGGCCTCAAAGAAAAAGTTAATCTGCTTTTCCCTGGCAATTTCCAGAAGCTCTGTGCCATACGCTGCCACAAGGGCTTTATTGGATGTAACAACATGTTTTCCGCTCAGAAGGCAGGCCTTTACAAAGTCATAAGCAGGCTTTAAACCGCCCATTGCCTCCACTACAAGGCCTACTTCCTTATCATTCTCAATCACCTTAAAATCATGGATCATCTTATCTGCTACAGGGCTGTCCGGAAATTCCCGTAGATCAAGCACATATTTCAGCTCTACCGGCTCTCCTGCCTGTTTTTCGATCACACCTGCGTTCTTATCCAGGATTTCTGCAACACCGGAACCAATGGTTCCATATCCCATGACTGCTACTTTCATCATTCTCTCGCTCCCTGTGTTTTATTGGATACACAGCCAAATTGCTATTGTATCTCTGTTTCTGACCTCTTGACCGTAATGCAGCATCTACTCTCTTGCTAAAATTTTTACATAATGGATACCTGATAGAAGCTCCATCTTTTCGATCATACTGGACACATTCGCTGTGTCCTTCCGCACCTCCACGCTGAGTGTCAGTGTGGCAACACCGTTTACCGGAATACTCTGGTGAATTGTAAGAATATTAGCCTTATACTCCGCTACTACATGAAGAAGATCGCTCAAAAGGCCCTGGACATCATCCATCTGTATTACCAGGGTAATGGTTTTTCCCTTGGTGTTGTCATAAAACGGAAGTATATCGTCCTTGTACTTGTAAAAAGAGCTACGGCTGATTCCAACCTTGTCCGTCGCCTCCTGCACTGTAAGAGCGCGCTCCGATTCCAGAAGGCGTTTGGCCTCCACTACCTTTAAAAGCACTTCCGGCACTGCTTTTTGTTTTACAACAAAGTACCTGCTCTTATCTTCCATTTCCCGCTTCCTTTCATCCGGCTTTCGTTTGTCCGCATTGTAAATACATCTGTACTTGTAGCACAGATATTAACACAATTTACAGGCGATTGCAACTGTTTTTACAGGGGTATCAAAAAAAGAACAAGCCAGCCACCGGATTTTTCCAGTGAAGCTGGCTTATCTTTTTGTTTCAATCATTCTGCTGCAGCCGCATTTTTATCTGGGCACCCCAGGCTCATCCAGCGCAGATATGCACTGATAAAGCCGTCGATGCTTCCGTCCAATACAGCATCCACATTTCCGCTTTCCTCTCCGGTGCGGTGATCCTTAACCATAGTATAAGGCTGAAGGACATAGGAACGTATCTGGCTGCCCCAGCCGTTTTCCTTTACATCCCCGCGGATTCCGGCAGCCTTGGCTGCCTGTTCCTCCTGCTTCAGCATAAACAGCTTTGCTTTTAACATCTGCATTGCCTTATCCTTATTCTGGAACTGTGAACGCTCATTCTGGCAGGTTACCACAATTCCTGTGGGATAATGGGTAATACGGATCGCAGAGGAGGTTTTATTGATATGCTGTCCGCCGGCGCCGCTGGAGCGGTAGGTATCCACACGGATATCATCCGGGTTGATCTCCACATCCAGATCATCCTCTATCTCCGGCATTACATCACAGGACACAAAAGAGGTCTGGCGCTTTCCTGCTGCGTTAAAAGGAGAAATACGAACCAGACGATGTACTCCATGCTCAGAACGCAGGTATCCGTATGCATTTTCACCATTTATCTGCAGAGTCACAGATTTAATTCCTGCCTCGTCGCCATCCAGGAAGTCTAAAACCTCTGTCTTAAACCCTTTTTTCTCAGCCCAACGGCAGTACATACGGTAAAGCATACTGCACCAGTCGCAGGACTCTGTTCCTCCCGCCCCTGCATTAAGGCGCAGGATCGCGTTATTTCCGTCATATTCTCCGGAAAGAAGAAGCTTCATGCGCATTTTTTCCAGTGTCTCTGCAAAATGATCCAGCATTCCCTGAATCTCCGGAATAAGGGAAGCGTCATTCTCCTCATATCCCATCTGGATCATGACCTGGATATCCTCATATTCCTGCTCCAGCTCCCGGAAGGTGTCTACCTCATCCTTTAAATGCTTGGCCTCGCGCACAAGCCTGGTGGAACGCTCCGGGTCATCCCAGAAGCCCGGTTCCTCCATAGATTTGTCTAACTCATCGATTCGTCTGACCTTATTATCCAGGTCAAAGTGAATCCCTCACTTCCACTAATGGTTTGTCATACGTTGACAACGTATACTTAAAATTATCTAACTCAACCACAGCTTCACCCACTTTCATTCTATTTTAATAAACCACTCAGGACAGCGAACATTCCCTGACTGCCATCCTGAAAGATTATGTCTCTGTCGTTTCCCCTATTCCTGCTTACTTCAATCTTCCGCAGCACTGCTTATACTTTTTGCCGGAGCCGCAGGGACATGGGTCATTTGGATAAATCTTCTGCTCTGCGCGCTTCTTTGGAGCAGACTGAAGGGAGGTATCCTTGTTGGTGCCGGTAACCTTTGCAGCCGGTTCACGCTCTACCTTCTGCTCTACTCGGATATGGAACAGGATACGCACCGTCTCTTCCTGGATCGCCGCCATCATGGCCTCATACATCTCATAGCCCTGCATCTTATATTCTACAACCGGATCTCTCTGGCCATATGCCTGAAGGCCAATACCTTCTCTCAGTGCATCCATGTCATCCAGATGAGCCATCCACTTATTGTCAATTACCTTCAAGAGCACTACGCGCTCAATTTCACGGATCTGCTCTGCCTCAGGGAATTCTGCTTCCTTCGTCTCGTAAAGCTTAATTGCCTCTTCCTTCAGATTATGCTTTAATTCTGCCTTCTTCATGGACTTTAACTGCTCTTCCGTCAGCATAACCGGACGCAGCGGGATAACTGGAAGAAGAAGGTTGTTAAGCTCCTTTAAATCCCACTTATCGGAAGTCTGTTCGTCAGAAATGGACATATCCACTGCATTTTCCACAATATCCGTGATCATCTTCAGAATCAGATCGCGCATGTTGTCGCCGTCCAATACCTTGCGGCGCTCTGCATAAATAACCTCTCTCTGCTCATTATTGACCTCGTCAAACTTCAGCAGCTGCTCACGGATACCAAAGTTATTGCCCTCAATCTTCATCTGGGCCTTCTCAATAGCATTAGAAAGCATCTTATGCTCAATCTGTTCTCCCTCTGGAACGCCCATAGCCTCAAACATATGCATCAGGCGCTCGGAGCCAAAGAGCCTTAACAGGTCATCCTCCAATGACAGATAAAAACGTGATTCACCCGGATCGCCCTGACGTCCGGAACGTCCGCGCAGCTGGTTATCAATACGGCGGGATTCATGGCGCTCTGTACCGATGATCTTAAGTCCGCCCAGTTCCTTTGACTCAGCATCCAGCTTAATATCCGTACCACGGCCTGCCATGTTGGTTGCAATGGTTACAGCGCCATGTACACCGGCATCTGCAACAATCTCAGCCTCAAGCTCATGGAATTTTGCATTCAGGACTTTATGAGGAATGCCCCTCTTGTTAAGCATTTTGCTCAGAAGCTCGGAAGTCTCGATCGCAATGGTGCCAACCAGAACCGGCTGTCCCTTCTCATGAGCGGCTGCCACTTCATCTACAACTGCCTGGAATTTCTCCTTCTTTGTCTTGTAAACCGCATCCTCCAAATCCTTACGCAGCACCGGCTTATTGGTCGGGATCGCAATTACGTCCATTCCGTAAATATTGCGGAACTCCTTCTCCTCAGTCAATGCGGTACCGGTCATACCTGCCTTCTTGCCGAACTTATTAAAGAAGTTCTGGAAGGTGATCGTAGCCAGTGTGCGGCTCTCACGGCGCACATTTACATGCTCCTTGGCCTCAATTGCCTGGTGAAGACCGTCAGAGTAGCGTCGTCCCGGCATAATACGGCCTGTAAATTCATCTACGATCAGGACCTCATCGTCCTTTACTACATAGTCCTTATCCCTGAACATCAGATTATGGGCACGCAGCGCCAGAATAATATTATGCTGGATTTCCAGATTTTCCGGGTCAGCCAGGTTCTCAATGCGGAAGAATTCCTCCACCTTCTTAACACCCTGCTCCGTCAGGTTTACAACCTTATCCTTCTCGTCTACAACGAAATCACCAGTCTCCTCGATCTCCTCGCCCATAATGGCATCAATCTTTGAAAATTCCTTGGAAACAGTTCCTCGCTCCAGCTGCTGTGCCAGGATATCACAGATTTCATACAGCTTTGTAGACTTGCCGCTCTGGCCGGAAATGATCAGAGGCGTTCTGGCCTCATCAATCAGTACAGAGTCAACCTCATCAATAATACAGTAATCCAGGTTGCGCAAAACCAGCTGTTCCTTATAAAGGGCCATGTTATCACGAAGGTAGTCGAAACCAAGCTCGTTATTGGTAACATAGGTAATATCACAGCCGTAAGCCTCTTTACGCTGTTCGCTGTTCATCTCATTTAATACAACACCTACAGTCAGCCCCAGGAAGCGGTGTACCTGTCCCATCCACTCTGCATCACGCTTTGCCAGATAGTCATTGACTGTAACGATCTGTACGCCGTTTCCCTTTAAGGCATTTAAGTATGCCGGACAGGTAGATACCAACGTTTTTCCCTCGCCGGTACGCATCTCTGCAATACGGCCCTGATGAAGCACAATACCGCCAATAAGCTGTACAGGGAAATGCTCCATATTCAATGTTCTTCTGGCTGCCTCACGCACAGTGGCAAATGCCTCCGGAAGAATGTCATCCAGTGTGGCGCCGGCTGCCAGCCTCTCCTTAAAAATCCTTGTCTGGTCGCGCAGCTCCTCATCTGACTTAGCTATCATATCAGGGCGCAGGCTTTCAATCTTCGCCACAATGGGACGAATCATCTTCAGCTCACGCTCACTGTGAGTCCCGAACACCTTTTCAAATACGTTCATGGTATACTCTCCTAACTTCTTCGTTAAATTATAACTCAATTCCTGTTCAGAGCGCTGTCTTTCGTACACTGCGCCCATGGTACAATCTTATATATTGTAGCACTTGGGATAGATTAATTCAACGGGTTCACAAAAAATTTACATTTATACGATAGCAATCCAGTCATGCGAAGATCCTGCATAATTCTGCCCACTCGTTTTCCATCCCCATTTCACCCCCTGTTTTCGCTATTTTATTGTTAACCAAGCAATTTGCACAAAAAATGTGTTCGTTTTTTAGCATGTCCACAGTGTCCACAGAAGCTTATACACATTACCCACAAAGTTATCCACATTCATTTTTTCTTATTTTATGCGTTTTTTTAGTTATACACCGATTTATCCACATTATCCACAATTTAGTATGGTGATTAACTGATTTTTCTCTTTTCCTTAACCTGCATTTCATTTTTGTATACTTCTGATAAATTTTCAACGTACCTCATAAAAAACATGATTTTCTATTGACTTTTTAAGCCCTATATAATTAGGAATCCAATAGCCATTTCTGTCTTTTAAAGAGTTTTTTTATGGAAAATTATCATGAATTGTTCGGCAATTTATTTATTTTTTATTGTTTTTTTGAAACAAGCATGATATACTTACAGTATCTCAGAAAAAAGGAGTTGATATTATGCGTTATACTATAACAGGGCGGAATATTGAGGTAACTCCAGGCTTGAAAGCTGCTATTGAGAAGAAAATCGGCAAGCTAGAACATTTTTTCACTCCGGATACCGAAGTTATTGTAGCTTTAAGCGCTCAGAAGGACAGACAGAAAATTGAAGTGACGATTCCGGTTAAGGGAAATACGATCCGGGCCGAGGAATCAAGTACCGACATGTATGTATCAATCGATTTGGTAGAGGAGGTCATTGAACGTCAGATCCGAAGATATAGAAAGAAACTGATTGATAAAAAACAGGCTGCTGTTTCTTTCTCCCAGGCATTTATTGATGAGGAGGATGAACCTCAGGATGATGAAATCCAGATTGTAAAGACAAAACGGTTTGCAATCAAGCCTACAATCCCTGAAGAGGCCTGCCTGCAGATGGAAATGCTTGGACATAGCTTCTATGTATTTTTAAATTCTGATACAGACCAGGTAAATGTTGTTTATAAACGTAAAAACGGAACCTATGGTTTAATTGAACCTGAATTCTAATTGTCA
>OLRK01001852.1_pt1 | contig 15425 bp, 25 predicted proteins | sample 1672911 | NCBI WGS metagenome assembly OLRK01 (sample SAMEA3136736, study PRJEB25190) | human gut metagenome | biome: human gut; feature: human-associated habitat; material: faeces | place: Austria | collected 2013 | reverse complement strand
TTCGTAAAATCAACTATTATGATATTTCCTTCACGCCCAATGATTCTTTTTTCACATTATATTTATCCTGTGAAGAAATATAGGTTGCATATTTGATGACTTCTTGCTTTCCTTCTTTGGTTAAAGAATCAAACAATTCAATCAGTTCAGCTTGTTCAGATGTAAGTTTATTAGAATTATTTTTGAAATCAAATGCCATCAGCTCACACGGGGACATATCAAAAATCTTTGCCATTTGCTGAATGTGAGTTCTTTTTATATTTTCTACAGTACCATTTTCCCACTTATTTATAGCGGCTCTGTTTACTGGTGGTTTTAGCATTTGGCCAAGTTCTTCTTGAGATAAGTCTAATTCTTTCCTATGGTATTTTATCAGTTCCCCCATAGTCATAAAGAATTCACCTTCCTTCTATTCAATTTTGTATCTTAATAATACCACAGAATCGAAAAAACATCAAATAAATTTAAAAATGTATCTTAAAAATTATAAAAAGGTGTTGACATACGGAAAATACTTGTTATAATGTAATTGTATCTTGATAAGATACAAAATAAAAACCGTTGCAGCGGTTCAAATCAAGGAATGGAGATGCAGGACTATGAGAAGAATGAAAAGGAAAACAGTTTGGGCTTATCTGGACGGAAAGAAACTTGTGGATGTTGTAAAGGCGGCACTGGATAACAACATGATGGTGGATGACCTGAAAAAGAAATTGATAGAAGAAAATCCGGGTCATGAAGTGACTTTCAAGGTGGTGTGAATATGAGATATTACAGCACGCAACGCCCGATTGTGCCGGGGAGTTTCCCAAAACCGAAAGGAAACACGATTGAACAGATTGTAAATTTCCCCACCAAAATCTATGTAGATGAAATTTGGAAACGGGCTTGGGGTTATATCGACTACGAAAAGCTGCTTTCTGAAAAGGATGTTTCCGATTATGAGTTGACACAAGGTGGGGCTTATCATTACTAAAGAACAGCCGAAACGGTCAGAAATGACCGTCAGCTGGGAAGTGACTGCCCCGGCTCTGATGATGGCAGGTCAACGAAAACCAAAGAAAGCAGGAAAGACCGGGTGAAGCGAGAGGGCTGCACACAAGTAACATGGTAGTTATGCTGACAACTGTATCAGACAGAGTGTGTGAAGAATAAACATGACCCGGCAAAGCAGTTGAAGAAAACAGGAACGGTAGGGCAAGAATGCGAAGTGTTCATACTATTTGCAGAAAATGAACAGTCTGAACCAATCAGAACATTACCCCTCTTTCAAGAAGCCGTTAAGTGGAAGAATCAACCGAGCGAGAGGACACAGTACTTTGGTTTTCAAAAAAAAGGGAACAGCCCCTTTATAAATACTGTCTATTGTGTGTTGGTTGACAGGTTTAAGTTCAGGGTTTTAATGCGAAACTTGAACAGCGGGCGGTGGCGGCAACGCTTGAAAGCGTCACATGATAGTCAGCAGGTTTGCAGATTTTAGCGTGAAATCTGATAGGGAAAGACACCCCTGATTGATTCAAGGTGTGCTGACAGTAGACAGTCTTTATAAAAGGGTTGTTCCAAACATCAAGGAAAGTGAGGTGTTACCGTGAAGAAAATCGTTGCCGCATGGATTGAACAGATTCTTGAATTTCCTTCAAAACTGGAATATCTGGCTTATATGGAAATTCTGAAACAGAAGCATCAGAGATTCCATGTGACCAGTGAGGAACAGCTGGAATCTGGCGTCATGCGTATAAGAATCAGAAAGCAATATAACAATAACGCTTTTCCTGATGATGTGGAAGGTGGTGAAAAAGAGTGAACAAAAATCAGTTAAGAAGTGTGATGGCGTTACATGGTGATAATGATGGAATGCTTGCGGAATATCTTGGAATTTCTAAGTCAAGGTTTTCTGCAAAAATCAATGAAACAGGTGGCGCAGAATTCAATCAGGGGGAGATTTTAAAGATTAAACATAAGTATAATCTTTCTGCCGAAGAAGTTGACTTGATTTTTTTTAGCTAAAATGTATCTTGTTAAGATACAAGCGAAAGGAATGGTGATGTTATGAAGTTCAGTGAAAAACTGAAAAAGGCTATGCAGGAACTGAATCTGAATCAGGCACAGGTTGCCGGACTGACCGGGAGAAGTAAAGGGTCAATCAGTATGTACCTGAATGACAAGACAGTTCCGTCAGAGCAGACACAGAGTGATATTGCAGTATCACTTGGACTTGCGGCTGATTACTTTGAACAGGAAGATTCCCCGCAGTCCTTCATCCAGAAGGTCAAAGGCGGCGTTGTCCCTGAACTGGATGTGAAGGTTGCCGCAAAGATGCTTGGCATGAACCACAACACGGTCAGGAAGGGATTGCAACAGGGTGTTTTCCCTTGGGGTTATGCAATCCATACTTCTGAACGCCGCTGGGTGTACTTCATCAATGCGCTGCGGTTCGCTGAAATTGAGGGGGTGCAGGTCTGATGCCAAAGATTCAGTACAAGGAAATCAATTTCAGAGGTAAAAGCCTTAAACTGATTGAGCTTATCAATCAGGTGGTGGACGAATACAGTTCACAGGGCTATGAACTGACCCTTAGACAGACTTATTACCAGTTGGTGGCCCGTGGGTATATCCCCAACAATGAGCGCAGCTATAAGAACATCGGAAACCTTATCAATGACGGACGGCTTGCGGGCCTGATTGACTGGCACAGCATCACAGACAGAACCCGCAACCTTAGAAGAAATAGTCATTGGACAACCCCGTCAAGCGTCATCGAATCGGCTATGTATTCCTATATGCTGGATAAATGGGAAGGTCAGCCGAACTATGTTGAAGTTTGGGTTGAAAAGGATGCACTGGTTGACATCGTGGGGCAGGCCTGCGGCGGCATTGACACACCGTTTTTCAGCTGCCGGGGATACACGTCACAGTCTGAAATGTGGGCGGCGGCGCAGCGGTTCATTCGTCAGAATCGGATACGTGATAACTGCTTTATCATCCACCTTGGTGACCATGACCCAAGCGGGATTGATATGACAAGGGATATTCAGGAACGGTTGTGGATGTTCGGAGCCGATGTTGAGGTCAAGCGGGTTGCGCTGACGATGGAACAGGTTCAGACATATAACCCGCCGCCAAACCCGGCAAAAATCACAGATTCACGGTGCGGGAAGTACATGGAAGAATTCGGTAATGAATCTTGGGAACTGGATGCCCTTGAACCGCAGATGATGACAAGGTTAATTCGTGATGAAGTAACGGCGCTGCGGGATGATGACATCTATCAGGCGGTTTGTAACCGTGAAGCAAAGGAAAAAGAAGAACTGCGGATGATAAGCCGCCGATATGGTGAAGCGGTGACCTATCTGAAAGAAAGCGAGGTATAGAAAACATGAGGAAGTACGAGTTCACAGGGGAAACAAGGAAAATTCAGCTGATGTTCAGGACTGTCACACTGCATCGCATCCGGGCCGTCATTTCCTTTGGTCTGGTGGATGCTGGTGAATTGGGCGGCTGGATTGAGAAGGAAGAAAATCTTTCCCATGAAGGGAAAGCGTGGGTCTGGGGCAACGCCGAGGTCTGGGGCAACGCCGAGGTCTGCGGTGACGCCAAGGTCTGGGGCAACGCCAAGGTCTGGGGCAACGCCGAGGTCTGCGGTGACGCCAAGGTCTGGGGCAACGCCGAGGTCTGGGGCAACGCCGAGGTCTGGGGCAACGCCAAGGTCTGGGGCAACGCCGAGGTCTGGGGCAACGCCGAGGTCTTTTCTGCAAGTCATGTGCTGGTTATTGGGCCGATTGGCAGCAGAAGCGACTTCACCACGTTCTACAGGGACAAAGACAATGAAATCACTGTGAAATGCGGCTGTTTCCTTGGGAAGATTGACAAGTTTCTTGAGAAAGTCACCCGTACCCATGGAAATTCAAAATATGCGCTGGTCTATCGGGCCGCTGTGGAAGTGGCGAAGTTGCAGATTGACCTTTCCGATGAAGCGCCGGAAGAAGATGGTGAGGAATGATGCCGCTGCAATTCATGCCCCATCAGCAGAAGGTTTTGAAGGAAACTGAACAGTTCAACCACGTGGCCTATTATCTTGACATGGGGCTGGGAAAGACTTTTGTAGGGGCTGAAAAGATGTGGATGCTGAACAACAACATCAACTTGGTCATCTGCCAGAAGTCAAAGATTGATGACTGGGTTCAGCACTTCAAAGAATACTACCCCAACTATGAAGTCTTTGACCTGACACATAAGACACAGGCAATCCGGTTTAGGAACCTGATTGACACAAAAGAATTTTACGGCCAAGACTTTCAACTTGTCGGCGTCATCAACTATGACTTGGCTTTTAGGCGGTCATGGCTGCTGACCTTGCCGCAGCAGGACATGACCCTGATGCTGGATGAAAGTTCCCTGATTCAGAATGAGACGGCCAAACGGTCAAAGTTCATTCTGAAAATGAATCCTGAAAGCACTGTCCTGCTGTCAGGAACGCCGACAGCCGGGAAATATGAAAGGCTGTGGTCACAATGCAAGCTGCTTGGATGGAATATCACAAAAAAAGCGTTCTGGGGTTCGTACATAGAAACCAAGTGGGTTGATGATGGTTCCTTCAAACGGGAAGTCATCACAGGATATAAGAACGTGGAACACCTGAAAAGTAAGCTGGCGCAGCACGGGGCCGTGTTCATGAAAACAGAAGAAGTCCTTGAACTGCCTGAACAGGTTGAACAGCAGATTTTTGTGAAGCCTACCAAGGAATACAGATATTTCATCAAAAATAGCTACTTGCAATTAAGCCGGGCGAGTTTACAGGAATTTGAACTTGATTCTGACTTTTGGGGGTCAAATGAATCAGACTGCATAGAACTTGTTGGCGATAACAGCTTGACCAAGACCTTATATGCAAGACAGCTGTGCGGTCAGTATCACAAAGAGAAACTGCAAACGCTGCGGGACTTGGTGCAGTCCACAGAAGATAGAATCATCATTTTCTATAACTTTAACGAAGAACTGCGGCAGATGCAGAATCATCTTCAAGAATTAAAAAGGCCCTTTGCGGTGCTGAATGGTTCAAAGAAAGACTTATCAGCCTATCACCATTACAGTGATTCCATTACATTCATTCAGTATCAGGCTGGGGCGATGGGTGGGAACTATCAGCTGGCAAATAAAGTCATATATTACACGCTGCCGCTTGGAAAAGGTTCTTGTGACCTGTGGGAACAGTCAAAGAAGCGGGTTCACAGGATAGGACAGAATCAGACGTGCTTCTACTATTACCTGCTGGTGAAGGGGAGCATTGAAGAAAAGAACCTTGCGGCGCTTAGAGAGGGAAAGGAACTGACAGATGCGTTATTCGAGAAAGAGGAAAAAGCACAGGGTTAAAAATTTCATTCTGAAAGCCATTTCCTACATCATGGGTCTGGTATTCATGATAGGGGCGTCAGCGTTGGATTCAGAAGGTACAAATATCCCTTTCCTGATGGTTGTGGTTTCAATGGCGTGGCTGACCTTATTTGCCATAGCCAACGGATACTTTGGAATGGACGGTGATGACTATGAACCACATGAACAGCTACCAAAACGCCGCAGACACTAAAATTAGGCTTGGTCGGCTGATGATTCTGATAGGTGTGGCTTTCCTAATAGGATTTGCCGCAGGGTGTGCGTCAGGATATGCCCTGAAAACTCATATAACCGTCAAATATGACGCTGAAATGAATAAACCTATAAATTATCAAGAAGGAATACAAAGCCCAAATATGACAGAAATGGAGTGATGAAGATGACCAGACAAGAAAGAGAAGAACACCCGGAAGAATCGTTTGATGGTGGCTATCATCTGTATGCGAAGGAAAAGCATCGTGAACGGGTGGCAAAAAATGCTGACCGTGTTCAGTATGCCATTGAACAGTTTAAAAAGAACAACATCGAATACAGGCTGTTAAATGCACAGACAGGTCATTTTCATTGTTGGCGTAAGCGTGACGGAAAGCTGTATCAGTTTTGGGCTGGAACTGGGAAAATCTTAGGATGTGAAAACCGGGGCATCCACCTGTTAATCATAGAACTGCTGAAAGGATGGAATGATTAAATGGCACAGGAAAAGAACTTTGAAAACCGGGTGAAGAAATTTCTGAAAGACATGGGCTGCTGGCAGCTGAAATATTGGGGCGGCGCAGCGTTCACCAAGTCCGGCATTCCTGACTTGCTGGTGTGCTGCAAGGGGGCGTTCATCGGTGTTGAACTGAAAGCCCCGAAGGGTAGGCCGTCTGATTTGCAGATTTATAATCTGCGGCAGATTGACAACGCTGGCGGCTATGCGGTGCTTTTATACCCTGACCAGTGGGAGATTTTCAGAAACTTCATCATCTGCATGGTGGCCGGGGATACGGTCATGGCAACAGATAACTATAACTTGCTGAAATCAAGGTGGAAACACTTTGAAAATAAAATCAAAGAGGAGATGTAAACCTATGGCAAAGAAAAATGAAACAGCGGAACAGACACAGACCCCAAGTGTACGGGATATTATCGTGACCGCACTGAAAAAGACAGAAAGGCCGGGGATTGATGACCTGATTGACTATATGGATGAAATCGGCTTCTTCACTGCCCCTGCATCCGGCGGCAACCACAGCATCAAAGAAGGCGGCCTTGCTGAACATTCCCTGAACGTCATGAAGATGATTGAAAAGTTTGGGGTGGCCGCCCTTGGTGGGGAAGGATACAATGCAATTCAGGATTCCGCAGTGATTGCCGCACTGCTTCATGACCTTGGTAAATGCGGGGACTATGGCAAAAAGATGTATGTCCCGAACATGATTAAGGACGGCAGACCTACCAAAGCAGAGCCGGAGCAGAAATATAAGCAGTCCGAAGCAAAACCGTGGAAACGCAATCCTGACCTTTTGCCTATTGACCATTCCACAAGGTCAATCAAGCTGTCCACGCTGTTCATTGACCTGACCGAAGATGAAGAATTTGCTATCAGATACCATGATGGCCTGTATGAACCTGCCAATTACAGTGTAAAGGGTCATGAAACACAGCTTTATATGCTGCTGCACTGGGCTGATATGTGGTCAAGCCGGGTTCTGGAAGGTGGAGCCGAAGAAGGGGGTGAAGAATAATGGTAAACGAGAGACAGGGAAAAGTCTACAGTCCCCGCCCGGTGTACAATCGCAAGCTGGTGCGTTCAATCATCCGGGCAGATGTTCAGAGAAAGTACGGGAACCACAAGGTCAGCCATAATATGGCGGTGATGTTTGAAAAACTTAGAAAGGGACAGGTGAGATGATATGGCACAGAAGATTTTGATTATGGGCGAATCCGGTACGGGGAAAAGTACCAGCCTGCGAAACTGTGACCCGGCCACAACGGCGGTTGTCAATCCCGTGGGTAAGCCGTTGCCGTTCAAGGGAAAGTTCACGATGCTGAACAGTGAAACCGAAGCAAGGAAAATCTGCAAGTGGATGAAGGAACAGGCCGCAGCTGGAAAGAAGCTGCTGGTGGTGGATGACTTCCAGTATATCCTTGCCGTCCCGTATATGAACCGCATCAAAGAAACCGGGTGGGACAAATACAATGATTTTGGGGCCAACTACTTTGAAATCATTGAGGTATGCAAGGAACTGCCGGATGACGTGATTGTGGCCTATATGACGCACTTGGAGACGCTGGACAACGGCCTGACCACGGTAAAGCTGATTGGAAAGCTGTTGCGGGAGAAAATCACCATTGAAGGACTGTTCAGCATCGTCCTTAGAACCGGGGTCAATGAGGGCAAATATTACTTCTACACGCAGAATTCCGGCAAGGACACGGTAAAGTCCCCCATTGGGATGTTCCCGACCTATGCCATTGACAATGACCTGAATTATGTGGCTGATAAAATCCGCAACTATTATGAACTGGGGTCTTTCAAATCTGACGCTGAAATGGGACAGGCAGACGCAGCGGCAGCCGCAAACATCGCAAAGCCTGAATCCGGCAGACGTGGCCGTAAGGTCAAGGCCGACACTGCTACCCCACCGCATCCCGCAGCTGAACCTAAAAAGACCCATGATGAAGTGGTGGCTGAAAATAATAAGAAAATCGGTGAATATATGGATGCCTGTGACAAGGCCGTTGATGAAATCGCAAATGGCCGTGAGGAAGTCCCCTTTGAGGAAGTCATTGACGCTACAAAGGATATTCCCACGCCGCCGCTTGAAACACCGCCAAGGCGTACCAGAAAAGAGCGCAAGGCCGCTGAACCAGTTCAGGACGGAACGACAAACACGGATTCTGACACGGCTGTGCTGAATGAGGATACATATTTTTATGTTCCGGCAGATGACAATTATGTGATGAAGCATAAAGGTGACAGTGTTGATTTAATTGTTGGCGGCGTTGAAGTGATGAAGGTCATCACCAAGGAAGAATTTATTGAGGGCTGCAAGCGCATTTCACAGGGAAATAATCCACTTGACGGTGCTATGAACCCGCCTGAATCCGGCAGAAGGACACGCCGCACAAAGCCAGATGATGCCACGGCGTCCGAAGGTGAAGCCGCTGAACAGACTGCCGGGGCAAGAACCAGCAGAACCAGAAGAACACGCTAAGAAAGGATAAGGTGAATGATATGGCAAGAAATGACGGACTGGACGCCCTGATTGGGCTTGGAATCTTAGGGGCTATGATGGACAGTGCCCCGGTAAAGGGTGTTGACACAGACACCGCAAAGCGTCACTTCAATGAAAAGTACGGCAGAAAGACCACGCCGGCAGACGGGGCAAAAGCCGCAAAGGAACTGTATGACGCCTATATTGAGGTTGGATTCAATGAGGTTCAGGCGTTTGCACTGTTAGAGCTGGTTTTGAGCATCAGAAAATAATCAAAAAGAAAGGTTAAAAAGGTGAATTACTATGGCAGTAGATTTCAGCGCATTTGATGAAAAGGTGGATTTAGGGGCATTACAGAAGGAAGTGGACGAAGCGCCGGACGTGAGTTTTTCAGATGTGCCGGATGGCGTGTATATTGTCAGCATTGAGAAAATGGAAATCAAGCAGACCAAGGCCAAGGATAAGCTGATGTTTGCCGTTCAGTGCAAAATCAAAGAGGGTGACCAGCAGGGCCGCATGATTTTCTTCAACCGTGTCATCCTTGGCAATAAGACCACGGAGAAATGGAACGATGGCCGGGCAATCAAGTCTGTCTGCACTTGGGTGAATGAACTTCTTAGTGAAGATGATGACCCCGTTGTGTTCGTGAATTATACAGACTTTGCCGGACAGATTCTTGAAGTGTTCCAGTCCATTCAGGGGGCGATTGAACTTGAAGTCAAGTATGCTGCAAATGCTTTCAACCCCATCACCATCAACGAGGTCTTTGACCTGTAAAAATTTTTTGCTTGAAATGTATCTTGTTAAGATACTAAAATGAATCATAGGCGGTGGTTTGGTGTTTGGTTCCATCCACCGCCATTTTCGGAAAGGGTGAACACTATGATTTTTTATGACTTTGAGGTGTTCAAACATGACTGGCTTGCTGTTTTCATTGATGTGACCCGCAAAAAGGAACACGTGATAATCAATAGCCCTGATGAATTAAAAGCCTTATATGAAGCGAATAGGCGGGATATATGGGTGGGATTTAATAACAAACACTATGACCAGTACATCATGAAAGGAATCTTATTGGGGCTTGACCCCAAAAGAATCAATGACTGGATAATTGTGGAAGGACGGGAAGGCTGGCAGTTTTCTTCTGTATTCAATAAAGTTCCGATGATTAACTATGACGTGATGCCAAACCCGCCAGTTGGTTTGAAAACTATGGAAGGATTCCTTGGCAGCGACATCAAGGAATCAGAAGTTCCTTTTGATATAGACAGGCCGCTGACCCCGCAGGAAATAGAACAGACCGTGTTCTACTGCCGCCATGATGTGGAAGAAACCATAAAGGTATTCTTGCAGACCGCTGATGTTTTTGAAGCGATGCATGGAATCATTCAGGCGTTCCCGGATATGGTCAGCTTATCCAATATTGGGGACAGTGAAGCAAGAATCACCGCAAAAGTCCTTGGATGTCGGAAACAGGAATTCAATGATGAATTTGACTTTTTCTTCCTTCCCTGTTTGAGACTGAACAAATACCGATATGTTCAGGACTGGTTTGAACAAAAGCGAAAAGAAGCCCTGTCCTTGGATTTGCAGAACCGCAGTGAGTATGACAAAAAGACGTGGTACAAATCGCAGAGCCTTGAAACGCTGGTTGCCGGGATTCCACACACGTTTGGTTTTGGCGGCCTGCACGGGGCAACAGAAAAGCCGTCACATTTCACTGGGGCCTTATATCACGTTGACGTGAATAACTATTATCCGTCAATGCTGATTGCTTGGCAGTTGGTCACGAGGGCGGCCACAAATGACAATTACCAAAAAGTGTATAAAACCAGAAAGGCGTTGAAGTATAAGCAGACCCACGCCGCAAGCAAGGCAGAAGCCAAGCGGTTCAAGAAGATGCAGCTGCCCTATAAAAAGATGCTGAACGCCCTGTCCGGGGCCATGAAAGACAACACAAATCCTGCATATGACCCAAGAAACAATAACTGCATGTGTATCAACGGACAGCTGATGCTTCTTGACCTGATTGAGCATCTGGAAGTGATACCGGGGTTTGAACTGATTCAGTCAAATACGGACGGCCTGATTGTCAAGGTGCCGGATACGGATGAAGCCTTTGACATGATGGATGATATTTGCTGGGAGTGGGAACAGCGATGCAGCACGCCGCTTTGTGACATCCTGCTTGAACTGGACTGCATCCATGAAATATTTCAGAAGGATGTGAACAATTACCTGTGGGTGTCAGCAGACGGTAGCGTGGAACGCATCGGCGCTTATGTGAAAGAACTGTCTGCGGTAGACAATGACCTTCCCATCATCAACAAAGCTTTGGTGGATTATATGGTCAATAAGACCCCTGTGGAACAGACTATCAACCAGTGTGATGACCTGATAATGTTTCAGAAAATTGTGAAGCTATCGGACAAATATGATTGGGTGGAACACGAACACTGTACCCCGGTCATCCTGAAAAAAGGCGTCAGGGTCATCAAAGAAATATATGAGTACCCGGAAACGGTCAAGTACACCTATAAGTCATATAGGGTGTTTGCTTCAAACAGTCAGGATGACGGCCGCCTTCTGAAAAGGAAAGCAATCAAGCCCAAAGGGGAAAAGTTTGGGAATACACCGGAACACTGCTTCATTTTCAATGACGATGTGAACGGTGTCAAAGTACCTGAAACCCTTGACCGTGGCTGGTATATAGATTTAGCAAAAAAACGCCTGAGACAGTTTGGCGTAGCAATTTAGGAAAGGAAGGGTGTCTATGGAAATTCGTATCAAATGGTACAACGGTTCAATGATTATAGACCTTGAAAAGTTTCTGTCCTGCCGCAGCATTTCCAAGGTCAAGAAGCTGGTCAACATCATCCGTGACAGTCACACACCGGAGTGTGAAGGGCAAATCAGAAGGTTCATTGAACAGGAACTTGAACAGTATGAACCCCGGCAGAAAGAAGCATCCCGCTATATCGTAGGCTATACGGAAAAAGTCAAATTCTGCGAAAAACAGCTGGATAACTGCATCAGTAGCCGGGGCAGGTTCAAGCGAAAGTCTGACGGCTGGGAGCATTACAACAGCCATGTGAAAGCATTCCGTGATGAATTAAGAGAAATGAAAGCTGTCTTGCGGACTTATCAGCGGAAGTTTGACAATGAGAAAAAGAACCGTGATTTCTACATGAAGGTGTTGGAAATTATCACATAAAGGTGGGTGAAACTGATGCTTTATAAAGGGTACATAGAAACCAAGGGCAAACAGCCCTGTGAAAAATTGAAAAACAGAACCAAGTGGAAAACCCTTGAAGAAGTGAAGAAGCTGAACGGCTATGCCGGAGTTCTGGCAGATGACACCATCTTTATTGACATTGATGACGCTGAACAGGCTGAAATTCTGATGAACATTGTGGAAGAATATCAGCTGAATTGCCGTGTTTATTGTACGAGCCGGGGAAAGCATTTTGTTTTCAAGAATCATTCCATCAGCCGCAACCGGACGCACGTTCAACTGGCCGTAGGGCTGACCGCTGACATTAAAGTCGGCAGCCGCCTGTCCTATGAGGTCATCAAAGTGAACGGGGAAGAACGGTTCTGTGAATGGGACATTGAAGAAGGGGAACAGTATCAGGAAATTCCCAAGTGGCTGTTCCCGGTCAAAGCGTCTGCGGATTTTCTGGACATGGATGCCGGGGATGGAAGGAATCAGGCCCTGTTCAATTATATCCTGACCCTGACGGCCAATGACTTCACTGTGGATGAAACCCGTGAGTGCATCCGCATCCTGAATAAATTTGTTCTGAAGGAACCGCTGCCGGATGACGAACTGGAAACCATACTGCGGGATGAAGCCTTTCAGAAGCCCGTGTTTTTCATGGGTTCCACATTCCTTTTTGATAAGTTTGCAACGTACATGAAGAACACGGCCCACATCGTGAAAATCAACAACCAGCTGCACATTTACAAAGATGGCGTCTATGAAAATGGGTATAAGGAAATTGAAACAGAAATGATTCATTATATTCCGAACCTTAAAAAGACCCAAAGGCGGGAAGTGCTGGACTATATGGAATTGATAACCGAAGAACGGCAGATGTCGGAAGCAAACCTGATTGCCTTTGAAAATGGAGTATATGACATAGTGACAGGGGAGTTAAAGCCATTCAGTTATGATATGGTCATCACCAACAAAATACCGTGGAATTATAACCCGGACGCTTATTCAGAGTTGGCAGACAAGACCCTTGACAAGCTGGCCTGTAATGACCGGAACATCCGGCTGCTGCTGGAAGAATGTATTGGATACTGCTTTTATCGCAGGAATGAGTTGGGAAAGGCTTTTATTCTAACGGGTGATAAGTCCAACGGTAAAAGTACCTTCCTTGACTGCATGAAGGCCATGCTGGGGGAACAGAATATTTCGGCCCTTGACCTGAAAGAACTTGGGGACAGATTCAGCACGGCCATGATGTTCGGAAAGCTGGCAAATATCGGTGATGATATAGGAGATGACTTCCTGCAAGGTTCACAGGTCAGTATATTTAAGAAGGTTGTCACGGGTAACAGAATCAAGGCAGAAAGAAAAGGTCAAGACCCCTTTGAATTCAACCCGTTCATTAAACTTCTGTTCAGTGCAAATGACATCCCACGAATGAAGGATAAGACCGGGGCCGTTCTTAGGCGTTTGGTCATCATCCCGTTTAACGCCACGTTCAGCAAGGAATCTGACGATTATGACCCGTATATCAAGTATAAGTTAATTGAACAGGACTGCATGGAATACTTCATTCGGGTTGGCGTGGAAGGTTTGCAACGGGTCATTATCAATCAGGGCTTCACACAGTCTGAAAAGGTTCAGAACCAGTTGAACGAGTATGAAGAAGAAAATAACCCCATTATTGCCTTCATTGCTGACTGCGGGGTGGATGCCATTGAAAATGAACCCACAAATGAGGTTTATAAGCGTTATCAGGTATTTTGCGCTGAAAACAGTATGCAGCCGATGTCAAACATAGTATTCAGCAAGCAGATAAACAAGCGGCTGGGATTCACGGTTGTTCAGAAAAAACTGAACGGCGTGAATCGAAAAATATTCAGAAAGCCATAGATAAGGGGGTGATTTTACGAAGGTACAGATTCTTGAATTGTTTGGCGGCATAGGGTCGCCAAGATGTGCTTTAAGGAATTTAGGCATTCCCGTCAAATCCATTGACTATGTGGAAATAGATGAAAAGGCGGTCAGGTCATACAATGCGATGTTTGAAGCTGATATGAAGCAGTCCCCGCAGACAGTAGTGGGCTGGAATCTGCGGCCTGATATTCTCATTCACGGTTCCCCCTGTCAGGATTTCAGTATTGCCGGACATCAGGGAAAGGCAAAAGCAGAAGCCGGAAGAATCAACCGAGGAAAGGGGGCCGATGAAGGGAGCAAAACACGGTCAAGCCTTATGTGGGAGACAGTCCACATCATTGAACAGATGGGAGAATGGAAACCCAAAGTTGTGATATGGGAGAATGTCAAGAACGTACTGTCAAAGCATATGGTTCATAACTTTAACCGTTATCTTTCTTACATGGAGATGCTGGGATATTCCAACAGCTACAAGTTACTGGATGCACGTGACTTTGGTATCCCGCAGGCACGGAAACGGGTCTTTACCGTTTCAATATTAGGGCCTGAACGATTCAATTTTGAGCAGATGAAAACCAGACCCATGAAGGACATCCACACTTTTCTTGAAAATATTCCTGTGAGTGATTGCTACATGGTTACGCAGCCAAGCGTATATGAAGCCATAGGTAAAAAAGGGATACGCCGGACAGTGGTTATTGATGAATATGCAAATACCATCACCACACGGCAGGACAGAACGCCCGCACAGGTAATAGACCTTGGCGGCGGTCGGTATAGGTATCTGACAGAATTGGAGTGCTGGAGACTGATGGGCTATTCCGATGAAGATTTTTATGCAGCAAGGTCAACCTGTGAAGTGCAGGCCGGGAAGATGAACCGGACACTGTATCATCAGGCAGGAAATTCCATTGTGGTTCCGATATTTGAAGAAATGTTTAGGGTGATTTTTGAAAGCGGCATTATAGAAAGGACAGGGGACAATGAAGAATCCGAAGTATAACAGTGAAGGGTATGCAGACCCGACAGCATACGCCGGGATGAAGGAAGTGGTAAGGATGGAGACTGAAACAGAAAAACGGGTCAGCGATTTGGTTAAGGTCTTAAAGTTCATCATCCGTTCATGTGGATTTGAACTGACTGAACGGATTCATTTAAGGGACACCAAGACCGGAAGGGAGTACAAATGATTACAGCGGCAGAAGCAAGGCAAATCGCATTTTCAAAGAATAATGGATTGGTAAACGGTCAAATGGAGCAGATGGAACGAATAATCAGAGAATCCGCAAGTCAAGGGAAACGATATTGCATAGGGAATTTTCAGTTATGTGGAAATACCGTATCTGTATTAGAAAAGTTGGGGTATGAAGTAGACTGGGATATTCAATCTAATACTGCTACCCGCATTGACTGGTAGGTGGTGATAGTATGGGAAATAAGATTTTAGAATTGATGAATAACAATAATCAGGTATCTTTGGTAAAGGATATTCTACCAATGGTATTTGATGAATTTGCACAGCAGAACCTTTGCCCTGACAATCTGTCCATGATGCAGGATTATGTGACACAGTTATTATACGCCTGTGCTACATCTGGGGTTGTTGTGGTGTGTGTTCCCGTTTTTGCGATGGGGTCTATTCCTGGGGAAGTAGTGGTTGAGGATATGATTTATAAGAAAATTTACATGTGGTAATGGTT
>OLRK01001847.1_pt1 | contig 15476 bp, 21 predicted proteins | sample 1672911 | NCBI WGS metagenome assembly OLRK01 (sample SAMEA3136736, study PRJEB25190) | human gut metagenome | biome: human gut; feature: human-associated habitat; material: faeces | place: Austria | collected 2013 | reverse complement strand
AAGATTTATCTGAAGATTTGTATGAAGAATTATATAAATCATTAAAAAAAGATGAAGAATTTATAAAATATAAAAATAATTATTTTTATATGAGAGTGGCAGAAAAAATAAAAGAAATTATAGAAGCTATTTTAGATGATTCTGACTTTGCAGATAAAAGTGATGAAATATATCCTTTAAAATTAAGCCATAACAATAAATTATTAATTACGTTTGGTGTTCTTTACAACATTCATTAATTATTAAAATGATAGTATAAAATTTTTAAATTTTAAATGTAAAAAAAGATGGTTAAATAGAAATTGCAATATGGTTAATTGAAAATATGAAAAAAATTAGGAGGTCATGAAGTATGCCAAAAATTAGAGTATATGGCAGTTTTGTTTTTACAAATAATAACGATAACTGTGCTGATAATGGAGATCTTTCTATTTTATATGATGTACCAAATTCATGGAAAAATTGGAGTGAAGAAAAATGGTCTTAAATACCAATTGTGTATAAATAAAAAAGGAGAAATAAAGAAATGGAAATAACGGAAGAAGAATTAAAAAAAATTAGGGAACATATTGATTATTGCCAAGATGAAGAAGGATATTATATTGATAATGTGGACGGTTTATTAGATTTAATTATTAAAATTTTTGGTACTAAAAAACAGAAAGAGAAACAAAAAATATAGAAGAATAAAAAATGAGAAATATATAATATTTTGCAAGAAAAGATAAAGGATCAAATTAAAACACATGAAAACAAAAGATTTAGAACAGCTTATTAAAAAGCATACGATAACACAAGAAGAAGCTAATTCCCTATATAATAAAATTATAAATGAATTAGATAATAGAGGCTTAGCAGATAGATTAGATGTTCTATCGTGCTTAAACAATACAGAAGCACTTGTATGGGAAGAATTAGTCTTAGGATTAGTTAAAGGAGAAGTTTAAAATGGGAGAAGACCAACGAATATTAAAATTAGGACAAGTACTCTTAAGTAATCGTAATACAGATATTTTTATATATGTTTTAAATAATAAAATTACAACAATAGCACATGGATACGGTATAGATCTATATGATATATTAGGAAATATTTTTATTAATTGTAATGTGAAAACAATTAATAAAAAAATAAATTGTTTAGAAATAGAGCTGGATCCTACGATATTGATAAATATGAGTGAAAACGAATGAGTAGAGAAAATAAATGTTTTAATTGTGGTTCAAAATTTGTTGCGTATCACAATTCGGATTTATTTTGTAGTAAAAGATGCCGTTTAAAATATTATAAAAATATGTATGTTAATGTTCCAAAATGTTCAAATTGTTACAATATTAATTGTAAATATAAACAAGTATATAAAGGAAAATATAGCCCTTTAGAATGTCCAGATAGAGAGTGAAAAATTGTGCTTTGAAACTGATAAAGAATTAACACAAGAAGAAGTTGATCATGCTGATGAACTTGCTCAGATTGCATTTCCAGATGAATGGAAGGAAGATGAAGAAATAACAGATTCATAACAATATTTCAATGATAAGATTTAATTATTAAGTAGGTCAAATGACCTGCTTTTGTTTATAATTGCTTTCTAAAAGGAGGTATTAAAGATGAACTATGGTTATATTAGAATATCATCTAAAGATCAAAATTACGAAAGGCAATTAAAAAATTTAACAGAATATGGAATCAGAAGGGAGAATATATATATAGATGTAATTTCTGGAGCAACATTCAACAGAAAAAATTACAAACGATTAATAAGAAAAATTAAAGAGGGAGATTTAATCGTAATTCATGAATTGGATAGATTGGGTCGTAATTATGCTGAGATAATGGAAAACTGGACATATATAACAAAGAAAAAGAAAGCCGATATTAAGATTTTAAGTATGACTTTGCTTGATACGACTGTTGCAAAGGATATATTAGGAACTTTTATATCAGATCTAGTATTACAGATATTGGGTTTCACTGCACATCAGGAGCGTGAAAATATTCGAAAAAGACAAGCTGAAGGGATCGAGATTGCAAGAGCAAATGGGATAAAATTTGGGAGACCAGAATTAGATTTACCTGATAATTTTAAAGAAGTTGTAAAAAAACAGGAAAATAAAATATATACAGTTAACGAAACTTTAACGATCCTTGATATGAAAAAAACATCATATTACAAGTATAAAAAAATAGTTAAGCAGAGTGTAGAAGGGATGAAATAATCATCTCTTTTATTAAGTAAAGAAATTCTAAAAGTTTCTAAAAAAAATAAACGTAGGGGAACTAGGGGTAGTTTATTTTTTGTTTTTTTACGAAGTAAAAAGAGAAACTTTTAGAATGTAGTCCCCAATATAACTAACAAAAATAATAAAAAAAGTAATTAAAAGGTAGACAATACACCTATAATGTGTTATAATAAATATATAAAATAGAAAGGGTACTCAAGGGAGTACAAAAGGAGAAAAAAATGAAATTAAAAAAATCAAAAAAAATTATGGCGTATTCAACAAAAGGCGGCGTTGGAAAGTCAACCTCACTTTTAACTATTGCTCAGTATTTTTCTAAAAAAGGTTATAGAATTTGTATTATAGATGCAGATCCGCAAGCTAATTTATCAAAAACTATTTTAAAAGATGAAGTTTTTAAAGATGAGTATTTGTCTATGACTGATTTGTTCTCTGCAAAAGTTGACTGTGAAAAAGTACATAAGGCTATTTATAATGTTACAGATAATTTAGATATTATTGGTTCGTCACTTGCCCTAGTAAATTCAGAACAGTTAGTTAGGAGCAACACAATGTGTGATCAGGGGAGAATAATTAATAAGATAACTCAATGTATTGAGGATGAATATGATATTATTTTATTAGACTTTAATCCTTTTCCATCACTATTAACAACCAACGGGTTCATAGCAAGTGATTTTGTAATAATACCTACTACTTGTGATGAATGGGCTGCTGATGGTGTAGCAACTACTTTATCACAGATATATCAAGTTATCGAGGGATTTGGTAAGGAAATTAAATATAAAGTGCTTATTAATCAAAAATCTCGTAATAAGGATGATAGAGCTTTTGAAGAAGAAATTAATGCTCAGTTAAATGCAGATCAGTTATTTAAGACTAATATACATTATCAAGCTAAGCCGTTTAAAAATAAGGACATTTGTGTCACAGATTTTAATAAAGGTAATACAACTGTTGGACAGGAATGGCAGAGTGTTTTAGATGAGATAGAGAGAGAGGTATTAAGATAATGGCAGCTAAATTTGATCTAATGAAAACACTTAGTAATCAAAATAAGGAAAATGTAGTAAATGGTATGTTATTTGAAGGTGATAAACTGGCACGTATACCATATAATCAAATTCAAATAGGCAGATATAAAAAGTATGAGATAGATCCAAAAGAAGTAGAAGAATTAGCTGTTTCTATTTCTACTATTGGTTTGGAACAAAATCTCGTTGTAAAGGAAACAGAGGATCCATCAGTTTATGTAATAGTTACGGGCCACAAGAGATTAAGTGCGATTAATTATATTTTTAATAACAGTATTGAAATTAGCGAGAAATTAAAAAAAGAGTTAGAAATGCCAAATTGTGTTGTTGTATCTAAAGATGAATCTGAGTTAATAACTAGATTTAGAATGCATGAAACAAATGTTCATCAACGTAGTGGTTTTAATATTGCTGAGATAGAAGATTATTTAGAAATAGTGGAAGAAGCTAAGAAGAACAAAACTGAAGTAAACGGAAAAAGAATAGTTGGGACAACACGTGCGTTACTTCATACTAGATTTGGTATGTCTGAAGCTATGGCAAAAAAATATATTAAAGTTATTAAAGAGGGGAGTCAAGAGTTAAAAGATAAATTAGATAATGGAGATATATCAGTTAATAATGCTTATGAGTTTTTACAAGGAAAAAACAAACTGGAAACTAAGCGCAAAAAAACTGAAACAAATATTGATTATGAGATAAATGATTTTATAAAAGATATTTATAAGCCGTATAAATCTATGCAAAAAGCTATAGAAAAAGTAAATGAAAATTATGAAATTTTGCAAATTGAGGATACTGAGGGAGAAGTAATAGACAAAAAAGTATTCGATTTATTAGAAGATTGTAAAACCAAAATGAAAGAAATAATGGATATTCTCAATACAGCAGTTCTAGAAAATAGCAAAAAGTAGGTCAAATGACCTACTTTGCAAAGGAGGTATTTTAATGAATAAAGTTTATTTGATGGGAAAAATTTATAACTTAGAAAATGAAGTTGGTAATGCTGGTAAAGTAGTGACTCGTTTTGAATTAGAAACAAAAAAATTAGTTGGGTTTGGTAAAAAAGATGCAATAACGTACGATATAATTCCGTGTGATATACGTGGAAAAAAAGCTACTTATATATATGAAAAATGTAGAGAAGGAACAAAAGTGACTCTTTGGGGAAGATTAGATCTTGATAAAGAGAATCATTTATCTATTGCAGTTGATGAAATAGAAATAATTTAAAAGGGTGTGAAGTAAATGTATATTGATTTTGAAAAATTTAAAGACAGAAAAAGGGATGGATCACCACGCTATATTAAATGTTGTAGAATAAGTGAGGAACAAAAAAAACAATTGAAAGATATTGCGAATCATAATAATTTAAATCTAACAGAAGCTTTAAATTGTGCAATTGATTATGGCTGCGAAAAAATGAGGGCGGATGAAGGTTTTAAAAATTATGTTTTAAGTATTCCAACAAAAAGAAAAAATGTAGATGGAGCAGATAAAAAACAAAAGATAATTTTAAAAAAGAATACCAATGATAAATTAGAAATGACAAAAAATGAATTTAGATTATATAACGAAAATGGATTTATATATGCTGCTATTTGTGCTTTTCTGGAAGAAATAAAATAAAAAAATAACCACGCTTGCGCATGGTATATCTGACAATACCTATTTTAAATCATTAAAAAAAATAATGCAAGTGGAAGGAGTGGTTTATATTTCTTATGATTATTTATCAAATGTACTAATTCTTTTGATAATTAAATCTATTATGCCTATATTAGTTACAGTATTTATATCATGTTTACTTTATAATCTGCTTAATTCTAAGATAGATCCTTATGTTAAGTCAGTGGTAAAAGTATATTGGTTTACTTATTTATTATGTACTGTATTTTTAATTCTATCCTATTTGACAGGACAAAAATTTGAAGCGTTTGTATATGAAATTAATGAATTAGCTTCAAAAAAAATTATATATGATATTAGTCTTTTAAATACATCCTTATTTTATTATGCCGTCTGGAGTTTTATCTTGGCCACTTTACTTTTGTATAAAGAGACAACAAGGATAAATAGAAATAGCGAGATAATCAAGCTGCATAGAATAAAAAAAGAAAAATTAGATAATTTTGACAATGTACCGTTGAATTATGATAAAAATATATTTATTAGCGGAAAAAATGGTTCTGGTAAAACAGCAGCTATATCTAATTTTACTGCCAGACACATTGAGGATAATGAGTTTTGTATAATTATGGATGGTAAAGGAGATAGTGGTGAATATTCTTTATATGATATTGTAACCAAATTATGTATCAAAAAGAATAGAAAACTATATATAATTAATCAGACAATTCCAGAAGAAACACACAGTTATAATCCGTTTAAAAATTGTAATGCAACACAAATAAAAGATATGCTTATAAATATGTCGGAGTGGTCTGAAGAACATTATAAAGCTCTGGCAAGTGAATATTTTCAATCAGTGGCAGATTTTATGATCAAAGCAAATATTAATATATCTTTTAATTCATTAATAGAAACAGCTAATGATTTTATGAATACATTGGAAATGTATAAACTTTCTATAGATGTCAGTGATTACAGTTATTATATAAATGTTCATAAACGGTGTTTCGAAGCAGCCGAAGGATCTCTTTCTAGGTTTTCTACGTTGGCTCATGGCGAAGGAAGAAGAATATTTGACAGTAACAGGAGGGATTTTAATTTAAAACAGGCATATAGAGAAAATGCTGTTGTTTTAGTTTTATTAAATAAACTTGAGTATACTGATTTTGCACGTGGAGTAGGAAAGCTGGTATTAAACGATATAAAAAATGTACTTGGAGATATTACTAAAATAAAAGGCAAGCATGAAAAGTTTTTATGCGTATTTGATGAATTAAGTGTTTATTTTTGTGATATGATTGTTGATGTTGTCAACAAATCTCGTTCTTTAGGTGGAACTAATATTTTATCAACTCAAACAGTTGCAGATATGGATGTTGTAAATGAAAATATAAGACGCTCTGTAATTGGAAATATGCATGGATTTTATCTGCTTAAACAGGCTGACGATAAATCAGCAGAGACATTGGCCAATGCAATTGGAACTAAGAAGAAAGCAGAGATAACAAGTAAGCTTGACTCTTTTGGTAAAACGGGAGATGGAACTTCTAAAATTGTGGATGAGTTTAAAGTTCATCCTAATGATCTAAAGGAACTTCCGTTAGGTATAGGATATTGGATTGATACAATGTCAGATGGATTTAAACCATATAGGATTAAAATGCCTTATATAGACGTTGAAAATATAGAATCATATATATTTAGGGATATTTGAAAATGCGTTTATTGCAGCGGGATTTAGAGGTTTTAAAAGCATTGGATAAACTGAGAGTTTTAGATATAAATTTGATTAGTTCATTGGTAGGCATTAATGAAGGTACATGTAAGAATAGGATGCGGAAACTTGTTACAGAGGGATATGTTAAATATTATCAGGAAAGTAAGACTACAAAAAGATATTACACTGTCACAAAAAAAGGAATGGCCTATTTGTATCCGCCAAGAGTAACAATTTCAAAATCGGGAAAAATATACAAAAAAGTAAAAAAAGCACCAACAATAAATAAAAGAACACTTGATCATGAGATAAAAGTTGCTGAAGTATTAAATCATATTTTGAGATTCAATGATAATCTTTCAATAGATGATTTTAAGACTGAAAGAGATATGCAAAGAAAAATGGAATACATGCAAATAAGAAATCAGCATATTTGTGATTTATTATGCGAAAAGTATAAAATAAAAATAGAGATAGAATTGTCGGTTAAGCAAAAAAATAAGCTGTCAAGAAATATAATTTTTAACACTTCAAACTATGTACAAATATGGTTTGTAAACAGTGATATGTTGTATAAAAGGCTTTTAGATGAAAAAAAATATTTGGAAGAGAAGTATTTAATTAAAATTATAAAACTTAATAATATTTGTGATGCTGATCTTGATTTATCAAGTTATTATAAAGAAATAAATGAAAAATTTGGAGTAATAAGTACGGAAAAAAAAGAAATGTACCAGCAGATGAATATATTTGAAATAAAATAGAAAAAACGTATTGAAAATTAGAAAAAAGTAATTAAAATTATATATGTGTTGTATTGATTTAACACATTTACCATAATGATTTAAAAGGTAATTAAAAAATATATATCTATATTCAATTAATTGATCCAATTTATTGATTTATTATGGTATATAAGTTTGAAAAAGCATACTTTTTTAAACAGTGAAATTAAATATAAATATATGTTTTTTAACCAAGAAATTAAGCAATTAATTTCTTTTTTTTTATATATTTTATTACTTTTCATCGAGTTCGTTTAAGTATACTTAAACGAACTTTTTCAGTTCTTTGACAAATAAATAGTAATATCTATCTTTCAAAGGAAAGAAGGAAAACTTTGATATTGCAAATATCATTAATTTTCCTTGTGACTATTTAAAATTTAAATAATCAAATTGTAAATAGTTGCTGTTATTTAACAGATTCTGTAAAAAGAGCCTTTTACAAATGTACGCTTGCGATTAATACATTGTATAAAAATAGATGGTAACTATTTGGCCATGACTTTTGCAGAGAGATTGAAACCCGCCAAAGTAGGCGCTCAGTAGCATGGGCAGGTGAAATTCCAGGGAGAAGTGAATAACCTAAACTTCGATAACGTTATTACAAAAATAATAATATAGTAGTTTAAGTTACACTACTATTTATGACAATTTAATTGCATAAGGTAGGTCAAATGACCTACCTACTATAAAAAAGATAATAAACTTTTATTTTATTATCTTTTTTATAGAAAGAAGGGGGATATAGTGGATAGAAAGAAATTAAGAAATCAAGCGATTTTATTCATATCAATGAATAATCTTATCTATTTATTTATAGATTTTTCAAAAGAGTTATATGTAATGGGAACTGCAATATTACTGCTTTTTCTCATGAAAAATTTAGAGTAGAAATTAGGAAGAAAATTAAATGGTGAAGGAAGAAAAGTTATCGGAAGAAATTAATAAATATATAGGTAAATATGAGAGCGAATTGGCTAAACAGCAGGCAAAAAGTATTTTGAATAATTTATCGTTTATTTACTGTAAAGTAAAAATTCTAATAATAGAGCTTGAAGGCGTGGAAAACTGCCACAAAAAGGCGATTACTATAATTAAGAATTATCTTAAATACCTAAAAGACTTTAACCTGCTAGATACAAATGGATCTAAAGACGTTTGGAAACCATTAGGAAAATCTGTCTGGTGGATTGATTTAGTTTATTTTTTAAATAAATCTGATAATGAATTTGAAATAGAATTAAATGAAATAATTAACAAAATAAAAAATTCTTATTTAGAGAAGAAATAGAAGAATGATGTTAACTGACGAAGTTAGTGTAGTAAAAAGAATGAATAAGGAGGGGCATATAATAATGATAGAAACTACAAGTGTAAATCTTTGGGATTATATTACAGGCTTTTCAATTATTTTGATGGTACCTTTAATAATACTAACAGTTTTATTTATGATATATTCAATAATTAGTATAGTAGAAAAAGATTTACAAGAAAACAATGATAATAGAATGTACTTAGTAGTTCTTATTATAGGTTTTATCTTTTTAATAATTGAATGTTTATTATATAAAGGATTGTTGGATTTGTTTCAGATTTTTTGCACTTAGTTTCCAGTTTGTTTTTTCCTTGTAAAAACTCAAATGATTATATAAAAGGTGAAGGAAAAATAGAAGAAATTATGTGTAGGTTACTATGTTAGATATTTTTATGAAAAGAGGAACAAAAGGTAGATAATGAATACTGATAAAATAATTAAAATTATGGAAGAAAAAAATATTACATTGTACAGATTAAGTAAAATGACCAATTTAAACGAATCTAATTTAGGTAAAATCATGTCAGGAAAAACAAAGGATCCACGTATCAGTTATGTAAAAGCAATAGCAGATGCATTAGAGGTAAGCATAGATGAGATAGTAATCAGAAATAATTATTTTTAAAATATTATAGAGGAAAAGTAATGGTATGAAAGAAATATTAAAAATTATTTATGTAGCAGTATGTATTGCAGCGTATGCAATAAGTGGGAATGCTGCAAATCTTGAAAGTATAACAACATATGCTTTGATAATTTCATTTGCATCTACAGTGAATGTATATCTTATCAAAAAAATAATGAAATAAAAATGTACCAGTGACTGGTACATAAATAGGAGGGGATAAAAATGATTATGATTATTGCGATGCTCTGGACAGTGCTGGCTTGTGGAAGTCTTATATTTGGATTGATTGGTTTTTTAGTATTTATTAATAAGATGGTGGAAGCGGATAATATCAAACAGGGATTAAAAATGCTTGCATTTGCTATACTTAGTCTGTTAAGTGGCTGTGCAATTGCATATGTTTTAAAGGAAATAATTGAAAAAATATATTGGTAGAGCTTAATTTGCAAAGGGGGACAGTAAAAATGAGCAATACAATAAAGGCAATAAGTTATGAAGAATATGTAAACACTCCCTCGTTGAGAAACGGCTATAACGATACACTTGTAAAGTGTCATTTGTACAATTACGGCTGTATCGTTGTTGAAACAATACTGGGGGTTACGGATGTCATGGAAGTTGAAGAAGTTGAATATTTAGACGATGTGATCAAATGTGAGATAATAAATAATCAGGGTACATAGTGAAATAATTAACGTAATATTTATTGCTCTGATAGATCGGAAAGAGAAATATAAAGGGGTGAAAGAAAATGAGCGGCAGTAAAGAGGAATATATGAAAATAGAGAGTGAATTAAACAGATGCAGTAAAAAAATCTTAATACGAATGATACTGGACTGTTCTTCCAGATTCGGTATAACTGCAGACAGGATAAAAATGTACAGGACGAATGCTGAACTGGAAAAGCTGGAAGGAAGACTGAATGAGATAGACAGTGAAATTGAAAATATCAAAGGTACTTCTATTGAAGACAATTTGAGAAGAAACGCTCTGTTAGATGAGTCTCTTAAATTACTTGAGGAATACGAAAAGAATATCTGGGATTAATGAATCCTTGTGTAAATAAAATGTACCAGTGACTGGTACAAATGTTAAAAGTGAGGTGACAGGAATGGAAAGAATAGCCGTTGAGCTTTTTAAAGGAAGACATAAATTTGAAAATATAGAAGGCTGTATTTTCAACAGGGAACTTAGAGATGTTAAGAATATGTATTATATGCAGTTGTCGATTAAAAAGGCAATCGATGCATTAATGAAGAGACATGAAATTAGAGAGTATAGAGATATCGAACTGGATGTATATGTAACAGGACTTACAGTAGCGCTTGTAGAAGTGATAAATTTCTGCAGCCTGTACGGAATAAAACTGGTACTGTATCATTACGATAAATATACAAAAAGCTACTATACTCAGGATGTATATTTGAAAAGATAGCAGTACATATTAACTGATAAAAAATAACAGAATGAAACATTTATTGAAAAAATCGGCTTAAAACCTTAAAAACGGGTTTGAAATGCAAAAATACATTAAAAAAATTTCAAAAAAGTTCAAAAAAATATGCTTGTCAAGGGGTGGAAATTCATTGGTATAAATTTATAAAACGGGCAAAAAATTAGGAAAATAACTAATATAACAATAAAATTTATGAAAATAAGAACCACTTGGCGGAAACAGTGTCGGAAAGTTGGCGGAAATGGTGTCGGAAAGTTGTCGTTGACAGTGGAGCAAAAAAGTGATAATATGGTATCATACGGAAGTATACAGGGAACAGAGGTGTTCCTAAACAGAATATATGAAGTAATGTACCAGTCACTGGTACATTTTTTGTTGCAGTTGATCCGCCTGAAAATAAACAGTAGAGAACTCCCCATCTCGGCGGATTGATATATACAGCTAAGAATTATTACTTTCCTCAAAATTCTTAGTATTGAGATCAGACGATATAGAGGTATTAGATATTTTATATCGTCTGAGCAGATTGAAAAAATATAAATAGATATATATAATAAAATTAGGGATAAGGAGAATGAGATAAAATGAAGGTTATTGAAAAATACTTAGATACAAAAAATAAAAAAATTGCTGCAGGTGTGAGTGCAGCGGTTATTGTAGCAGCTATTAGCGGTGGGACTTACTGGGCACTTAGAGATACAGCGCCAGAGCTTTTATTAAAGAACAGTAAGACGATTACTGTTGAATATGGTGAAAAATATGAACCAAAATTTGAAAATCTGGTCAAAACGAATGGGCTTGATAAAGAAGATGTTCATACGCTGCAGCATAATACAAAAATCACTTCAGATTTAAAAAATGAGAAAGTTGAAATAAAAGATGAAGCGGGCAATGTCACAGGTGTAGAAGAAAAAGAATATCCGGCTGTTGGAAAATATACCATTGAGTTAAAATATGACGGGGATACTTTTAAACAGAAGGTAGAGGTAAAAGATACTAAAGCCCCTGAAATGACAGTACCTGAAAACATAGAAATTCTGCAGGGAACAGATTTAAATACTTTTGATTTTAAATCGCTGCTGCCGGTTACTGATCTTTCTGAAATGAGTGATTATACATTTGATTTCTCCGGTATTGATGCAGGCGTACCAGGTGAATACACATTAAAAGCATCTATTTGTGATAAATACGAAAACAAAACAGAAAAAGATGTAAAAGTAACTGTTATTGCACCGCCGGCAGTAGCAGCTGATGAGGTGGTAGTACAGGAAGAAGTTACAAATGCGGATGGAACAAAGAGTATCAAGAATACAGTTAAGAAGAAAACAGATGCTGGAGGAAATAAGGTTATAAGCAGTGGCACAGGTTCGACAGGAGGAACAAAGCCATCAAATCCTTCAGGGACAACAGGTGGAAACGGTGGAGCCACTGGTGGAAACACAGGCGGTAACAACAAGCCTTCAGGCGGAGGCTCAACTGGAGCAAACAGCGGAGGCTCAAGTTCAGGCGGTTCATCATCAGGTGGAAACACAGGAGGATCGACTGGCGGGAACACAGGCGGTAATACAGGAGGTAGTAGTGAAAAGCCATCAAAACCCTCTAAGGTAACGGTACATTGGGTTAGATGCAAATTGTGTGGTAAATATATTGAATCGACAGTATCTCTAGATGATGCTTTTGCTAAATTAAAAGGATATGAATGTGAATCAAACGGATTTGTTTATGATGGTATTATGGCTCATAGCTCTTACAGTTATGGTTTTTATGAAAAATAATATAGATTACTAGTTGAGAAGATAAATGTATAAATTAAAATGGATATTCAAACCATAGAAAAGACAATCGAAAGATTGTCTTTTTTATTTGAATGGTTGTTCGGTGTATTTTAATGTAAAACCAATATCAGAGAAGTAAAATGATGTTTTAAACTTGCATCATAATAAATAGTCCTAAGTACGACGATAAAAGGCAAATATAGTAAAGGATAAGCGTATTTATGAAGAAAAAATCAATGTTTTCTGTAATGTGCAAAACTGTAATGGTGCTCCTGACGATGCTTTCCCTGTCGTTTAGTAATCAGATCAGTGTAAAGGCATGGGACAGCACTATACCGCATGAATTGACAAGAGTAAAAAATATTCGCTATCCGGAATGGTGGGCAAGAAAAGTGCCGGGGTTGAAAGGCTGGAGTACATATTCGACAAAGTATAATGGGAAGTGGGCATACTGTCTTGAATCCAGTAAGAATACTCCGCCAAACGGACAGTATGTTGCGGATGTTATAAGAAATAACGAAGCTGTAAGAAAACTTATGTATTATGGTTTTGGAGGTCCCGGTGCTACAGGAGAGTTTGCACCTGGACATGATCTAAAAGCTGCAATATGTCCTAATGACAGTTATCTTACAAATGATGATGTTAAATATTTGCTGACACATATCTTTTTAAGCGGTGCCTACAGTGGTGACTGGAATGGTTTCAGTGAGTCAGGGTTTAATGCTGCGTTTGGTGGCACATATGGAACTAACATAATGAATATATACAGAAGAATTGTTGCTTTGCCTGAACCAATTTCACCTAAATTTAGCCCTAGTAGTGATCCAATAGGTATATTTTCTAGTTTCAAAGCACATATTGATACAGTAGAAAATAGGCAAATTACTAATAGTGTTGTATTACAGGGGAGTAGTAGCGCTACTATTAATATTCCGTTATCGAATAATGTCACAATCCACGTTAATGGTAATGCAGTACAAACTGGGGGAATAGCAACGGTTCATGGTGGTGAGAGTTTTTATTTTACCGCTCCTCTGTCAGGTGCTGAAAATATGCCTAAAACGGATGTAACAGGAAGTGGGTGTGAGGGCTTTGTTGCTCTAGCAATAAGAACCGGTTCAGGTTCTAATCAGACTGAAGGAACATGGGATTTAGACCCTGATGAAAACAGGTTGTTTACAGAAGTGGAATGGATTCATGGAACTGAGATACAAATAAGCAAAAGTGACAATTTTGGAGAAAATGTAGCTAATGCAGGGTTCGAGTTGAAGCAGTGGAATAAAAACTCAAATACATTTGAACAGTTTTCTTCTTTGAATTATGATTCACAAAAGCAGGTATATAAAAGCGGTATGCTTCAATATACAGAGACAAATGAAGGGAAATTCAGGGTAGAAGAAACTGTACCCGATGGTTATACTGAATCGAGCCGTTATATCAAGGAATTCAGTCTTTACGATGCTGAGGAAAGGAAGATATTCAATGCTCAGATGGAAGGGCAGGAAATAACTGTTAAATTTTCATCAGTACTGATGGATAAGCATAATGTCCTATTTGAAGCGTTTGGAGTTCCAGACACAGTCACACTTGTCAAATTCCCGACATGGTCTGTGGCAGGCGATCAAGATGATATTCAGTGGGTCGAACTTTCCAAGGATAGTGACGGTGTGTGGCGCGCATGGAAACAGATGCCAGAAGAAGGGGTATATAATATCCATGGATATTATGATACTGTATCACAAATCAATAATAATTTCTTTGGAATTCAATATTCTCCAGCTGACACAGCAATCAATGTTATTAATAGCAGGATAATGGGGAAAGTTTCAGTTATTAAAAGTGATGAAGAGACAGGAGAAAAACTGGCAAATGCATATTATAATGTTACTGCAAAAAGTGATATCCTGTCACCTCAGGGAACTGTTATAAATAAAGCAGGTGATCTGATAGGAACACTTACAACAGATAAAAACGGTTATGGTGAGTTGGTAAATCTTAATCTGGGACAGTATATTCTAAGTGAAGTGAAACCGCCTGAAGGATATCATGCAAGCGCAGATATTGAGTTTAACCTTTCAGCAGAAAATAACTCTGCTGATATAGTGAGTGCTGAATTAAATGTTACAGATCGTCCAAATCGCCTCAAAATAAAAAAAGTCGATAAAGATACAGGTGCATCACTAAAAGGTGCAGAGTTTGAAATCTATGATGTGACTGCTGATAAAACAGCGGGAACCCTGGTAAGCGATAAAAGCGGAGAAGCAGATATCAGCAGGCTGAAGCCGTCATTGTACTATATTCGTGAAGTAAAGGCTCCTGAAGGTTATAAGCTGAATGAAGCTAAATATTATTTTGAAATCAGCAGCCTTGGAAATGCATCAGTTTCTAATATGAACAGTACCGAAAACAGCGGTGCTTTTTTTATTGATGAAAATGGTGATTTGACAGTTACTGTTAAAAACGAGATCAACCTGTGGAACTTAAGACTTGTTAAAAAGAATGATGCCGGCAAAACACTGGAAGATGCAGAATTCACTTTATACAGTGATAAAGACTGTACCGATCCGATTGGAAAGGGGACAACAGATAAGGAGGGAAGAGTAAATTTTGACCGAATAGTAGCAGGAGAGTATTACCTTCTTGAGACAAAGGCGCCTGCAGGATACAGAAAAATTGAAGCTCCTTTAAAAATCTCATTAAGGAGTGAAGATGGAAAATTCAGTTTTTATATAAATGATGAAGCTGTGAAAACAGATGATGAAAATAACAGTCTTACAGTAGAAAACGGACTGTATACCGGAAGTATGACAGTGATAAACAGGCGAGAGTCACTTCTGCCGGGAACAGGAAGTTCTATGATGCCGATCGTGACTGGAGCAGGGGTCTGTA
>OLRK01001836.1_pt1 | contig 15576 bp, 14 predicted proteins | sample 1672911 | NCBI WGS metagenome assembly OLRK01 (sample SAMEA3136736, study PRJEB25190) | human gut metagenome | biome: human gut; feature: human-associated habitat; material: faeces | place: Austria | collected 2013 | reverse complement strand
GGTAGAAAGGAAAATGATAAAAATGTTATGACAAGGTACATTTGTATCATACAAGGGAATAATGGAAAAAGAAAAGAAAACAAAAAAAAGCAAGTCAGTCCTGAAAAAAGGGTTAAAACTCATGAAGCCAAAAGTACTGCTTCTCATTGCTTTCACCGTTGTAATCGTTTTTGCATCGATAGCAATAAAAGATAAGTTTTTTACTGAGTCCAGACCGGTAAAGCTCGGACTGGAGGATATTGGGGAGTTAGCTACCCAGGCAGCATACGTGAATGAAATAAATGTGACAGAAAATGCAAGAGATCTATTCGGTGTGGAAATACCGTTTACGCAAAGCAAAGTCATTTTCAGTTATAACGTTGCTGTAAAGGCGGGATATGATTTTTCTCAGATCAAATATTCCGTTAATGATATTTCTAAGACTATTAAAGTAACACTTCCGGAAGCAAAGGTATTGAGCTGTGAAGTCGATCCGCACTCTTTTAAAAGTTATCATGAACAGCAAAGTATCTTTACACCGTTTGAAATCAAAGATTATAACAGCGCTGTAAAGGATCTGACCGAAGACGCCGAAAAAGAGGCAATCGCCAACGGCCTGTTGGAAGAAGCAAAGAAAAACGGTGAAGTCATTATCAGCAGCTTTTTTTACCAGGCCTATGATAAAGACGAGTATAAGATCGAATTTTTAACTGATAAGGAGACCAAATGAAATACATAAAATATGCGTTGTTCGTTATTGCGGCACTGATTTTTTTGCTTTATGCAGGACTGCTGCTTACCCGATAAGCATTTAGAAATGGTAAAAAAGAAGTATGGTGCAAAAGTGCTTTTCACTCACATCGGTAAGAGAAAAGGAATACAACGTACTTCTTTTTATTTGTCCGTCGATCGTTTAATCAGGGAAAATACTATTTCGTTTAAAACTTTTTGACCAGTTTTCACTGAATTCATTTACTGCTATGCCTGTACCTGGATGATCGATCATCTGGTATGCAATTTCACAAGGAACGGTGATTGCCTGGATTCCGCATCGAATCAATTCATGTACCTGATAAACATTTTTAAAGCTGGCAGCAATCACTTTTGCCTTCATTTGATTTTTCTGTAACATTTCTATCAAGTCTTTGACTTGCTGAAGACCATCTCCGTAATTGTCCATCCTGTTTACATAGGGAGCTAAATATTCAGCACCGTTCATTGCGGCTAAAAAAGCCTGATCAGCGCTATAGATGGCAGTAGCTAACGTGCGTATGCCAAGTTTTCTGCATTCTTTGATTGCTTTTAAACCGTCATGGGTAACCGGAATTTTGACAATGATATTTTTAGGCCTTAATTTCGCGATTTCTCTTGCTTCTTCAATAATTCCCTGGTAGTCCGTTTTCACGACCTGAATAAATAATAATTGATCTTCGTTTAAGACTGTACATAAATCACCGATGACATCCTCAGCTTTTTTTCCCGCTCGTGTAATGATCGTCGGATTTGTCGTAACACCGTGAATAGATAAGATATCGTTTAACTTTTGAATGTGTTCGATGTCGGCTGAATCTAATATAAATTCCATAATGTTATACTCCTTTCAACTGCAAACAAAGCAGTTTTTTAATCAACAGTATTTGTCATATAGGGTAAAAATATTTCGATAATAAATCCCATTTCTCCGGCTGGAATCTGAATGGAAAAGACTTCATTTACAATTTTGAAATTTTTGTCTAAGGTATTAAACAAGTAATTATATTTCTTTATCAAAGATCTTGCTTTAGGATAAGTGTATGTATTTTTGCTAATGCATCGTTCCAATGAGAAAGCCGTATGAAACAGAAATTTGATTAGTAAATCATCACTGTAAGAAATGGATAAGTCAGATAAAATATTTAAAAAAACATTATACAGAATCTGACAGGCTTTTTTTGGATTCAAGAAAACAAGAGATTCAGACAATAACTTTTCTTCGATGTTATTTAACAGTTCTTGTGCATGGGTTTCAATTGTCGGTTTTTGTGTCGATTCCGTTTGTCTAAATTCTTCTGACGAACTGATATTTTGTATTGTCACACCTAGGGATTCCAATTTTTTGGCAACAGTAACTAATTTTTGAACAGAAATCTCATAAAGCATGGTATATTCACCGGAATAGTTTTCCTGTAAAAATAAATCAATTTCTTTTGTTTCGGGCAAGTCACATGCGATAATAACTCCTTTTCCACGGTCAATCTCAATCATTTTATTTAGAATTCTCTGGTTTACGGCATCAAAAGATTCATTTTGATCAATTGATATGAAAGAGGCATACGATTTGAATTGTTGACCGTTAATATAATCAGCATAGCTTTTTGCCATATCATTACTGGATGAAACAATCAGCATCTGTATATATTTTTTCTCAATCCATTGTGAGGATAGATACAGATATGTTGAAATATAGTCTATCTCTTCTTCGGGCAGCTGCAATCCGTAATTCTTATTAACAGCATTTCTGATATTATTGGCACATTCATAATCACTTGGCCGGGCAATCTTGTTTCTTAATGTGTAATAATTTGAGCCGGTATGTCCGGAAGAGAAATGATTTATGACATTAGATATGTGCAGGAAAAGTCCGTACAAAAGATTTTCGTTTTTCTGTATAGAATGATTGATGATCAACGGATAGAGAATATCGTATATTCTTTGCAATAAAATCGAACGAATGCTGTTTAACTGGATGTTGCTTGCAGAATTTATATCTGAAATACAAAGGTTAATCAGTTCATCATTGATTTCATGAATGTTTGTAATGTTGATGGATGAATCTTCTTTATTTAAATCATAAAGCAGTGTCAGTTCGCTGTTTGACTGGCTTGATGAAAAAAACAGATAGTCATTTTTAAACAGATTTAAAGTATCATAGAGCTCGTTCAAACGATCATTCACATTAAAAATGTTCGTTAATACCGGTGTGGAAATTTCATCAAAGCCTATATTGATAAATAGTGAATTGTTGTTAATGTGATTTTGGTATCCAAGTGCACATGATTGTCTTATTTCAGCGCGTAGATGAGCTAGATTTCCTTTATATTCAGACATTACGAAACAACTTAATGCATCCTTGGAGATACGAATGGTCTTATCTATTTTACTGGCCTCATCCTGAAAATATTGAAGAATAATTACGAGTTTTTCAATAATGGAACGTTCCTGAAGGTTCGGTATTTCAATCAGCATCGGAAAACATTGACGCATTTTTGTGTTATTGATGATAGAATCACTGGTCACTGTCGCAATGACCAATACTTTGAGTTCGATTCTTTTATTGGTATTCAAAGGGGAGAAAAATCGGTCAAGAATAGCATTCAATATTGAATTTGATGCATGCGGCGGAAGTGAATCAAAGTTGTTCAAGACGATTATATTGCTTTTATTTGTCTGAAAAATTCCTTTTTTTTGTGAATTACTTTTAATGATATATTCACCGAACAACAGTTTTAATAAGGATTCCTGGTTTGTTTCATTATAGTTCAAACATTCTAAAATATGTGGTTCCTGTTTTTGATCTATAAAGTTAATCTCTTTTGCGTAATTGATTAATGCTTTGGCAAACTGCAGCCGTCCGGATCCTTGCTCACCGTGAATAAGGATATTTAAGCCGTAAGGATATAGGACAGCAGATTTTGCTTTTTGGATCGGTTCATACATTTTTGAATGTCGAGCATTGCAGATGTATCTGCTAAAGCTGTTGACTGTATCGTTGTTAGCCGGAGCCTGTGAAGACAAAATATAATCAGTAATTGTCTTATCGGCAGGAATGATGGAAGGTATGGATATATCATGAAAACATGTATCTAAAGCAGACCGATCAAAGAATAAAACGGGCCTGCTGGATGTTTTGACTAATCTTCCTTCATTGTAAAGTTTATTCAAAATACGGGATATGTTTGCTCTGTCAGTCTTTAGGGTGAGACTGATTCCAAAAGCATCTAAGCCAAGATGATCATAGTCTCTGTTTTGTATTTTTTCATTTGTGTCGGATCGAATGATCTGAAATACTTGTTCTTTTTTTTCCATTTTTATAACCGCCTCAATAGATAGTATATACGAAAAATAATTTTTTTAAAAAAAAGAATGTGTAAAATGTAAGCGTTAAGAAAACGAAGAATAGATAAAACTGTCAAAGCGGTTGGAATAGTGTGTAAGTTTCTTTTTTTTTGACAAAACACAGTGAAACAAAAGGAAGAAAGATGTTTGAATAATGCTATAAAAAAAGGCTTTTATGAACTTACACAGAATAAGGTTTGTGTAAAAAAAAGAGAAATTTTACAAGCTTTTTTTGCGATGCTAGAATTACGATGTAAAAAAAATTATTGCAATAATTGGAAACGAAAAGGAGGGTCGATGTATGGTAGCTTTATTATTGGTTACACATGGAGATCTGGCAAAATCTTTATTAAACAGTGCTGCCTTAATTATGGGAGAAGCACCGTTGATCGAGAGTTATGGTCTCTATCATGGAGATGATGTGGATGAACTGAAAGAAAAGGTGAAAAATGCGATTGTAAGATTGAATGAACAATCACAGGGAGACGGTGTCTTAGTGCTGACTGATTTGTTTGGAGGAAGTCCTTCAAATGCAACAGCAAGAAGTTTATATGAACTTAATGATACTGTTAAAGCAGAGTGTATTACAGGGGTCAATCTTCCAATGCTTCTGGAAGCAGCAACGAGCACTTCATTTATGAATCTGGAGAGTTTGAAAACAACCTGTCTGCAAATCGGACCGGAAAGCATTATCAGTTTGAAAGATAAAATAAAAATTTAGAAAAGGAGAGCAAAGAGAATGGAGATTTCTATTTTACAGGCTATACTATTAGGAACCTTGTATTATTTAACGAATAACGGAACGCCGGCATTAACAGGTTTAGGAAGCGTTTCTGTTCGTCAGCCTATTGTTTGCGGTACTATTACCGGTCTTATTTTGGGAGATGTAGTACAGGGATGTATCATTGGTGCTACGATCAATACTTTGTATCTTGGCTTTGTGAATGCCGGAGGAACACTGCCGGCCGATGCGGGAATCGGTGGCATCGTTGGAACGGCATTGGCACTTTCGTCAGGATCCAGTGCTGAAGCGGCTATTGCTATTGCTGTTCCTTTAGGAATCATGGGTACTATGATCTGGACCTTACGTCAGACAGTTAATATTTATTTTGTTCATAAGATGGATCACTATGCAGAAACAGGAGATACGAAAAAAATGGCTTTCTGGCAATTATGGCCGGCTCAGATTTTTGCATATTGCGTAACAGCGATTCCAGTTGCATTGCTAGTCTATCTGGGTGCTCCTGTTGTTCAAGGAGCAATCGACATGTTATCTGGTACACCACTGCATATATTAAGTGCAATCGGCAGTCTTTTACCAGCTATTGGTATTGCCATGCTGCTTAAGATGCTGAATACTCGCAGCGGTATCCTTCTGTTTTTTGTCCTTGGTTTCTTTTTACAGACATATTCAGGATTAAGCATGTTGATCATCGCAATTTTTGCAGGTGTCTTTGCCTGGGTATATGGTGAATTGAAATTTAGAGGGGAGGAATAATCCATGGCAGATAAAAAAGTAACTCTAACCAAGAAAGATATTAATAAAGCTTATTGGAAATTTGAAATTTTTGCACAGGCTTGTTGCAGTTATGAAAGATTACAAGCGCCTGGTTTCTTTTCCGGAATGAGAAATATCATTGAAAAACTTTATGCGGATGATCCGGAGCAAAAAATCGAAGCATGTAAACGTCATATGGAGTTTTATAATTCAGAGTTTGCTCTTGTCGGTCCTGTTATTTTAGGTGCCGTAATTGCGATGGAAGAAGAAAAGGCAAACGGTGCAGAAATTGACGGCCAGGCCATCAGTGCAGTTAAAACCTCTTTAATGGGGCCTCTAGCCGGCATTGGTGATACATTGCGTCAGGGAACATTAATTCCTATTATCGGATCTATTGCAATTTCACTGGGACAAAGTGGTAATCTGATCGCTCCGGTCTTCTATATGGCAGCTACTTTAGGTCTTAACTGGGGAATCAGCCACACGTTATTCAATAAAGTGTATCATCGCGGCAGCGAATTCATTGCTGAATTCTTTAATGGAAACAGAATGGAAAAAATCATGACGATCATTACGACAATGGGAGCTGTTACTATCGGCGCATTGGCAGCGAATACAGTGAAGTTAACCACTCCTTTGCAGTTTGATTTTGGAGAAAGTCCTTTGGTCGTTCAAACAGATATTTTTGATTCCATCGCATTAAATCTTCTTCCTTTCGCAGCAGTCATGCTGGTGTACTGGCTTATTGCAAAAAAGAAGGTCAGCATTAATAAAGTTATCGTAGGAATCTTTGTTGTATGTATCATCGGCGGATTGATTGGTATTATATAGGAGACAAGGGAAAAATGAAAGTTCTGATTACATCAAACAGTTTTGGTAAATTTGATCCGAAACCTAGAAAAATGATGGAGGATCTCGGATGGGAAGTAGTTGGAAATCGTTATCATCATATCATGAATGAAGAAGAGATGATGGGCGAAGTACCTGGAGTCGATGCTATCATTTTAGGATCTGATACTGTCAGTAAAAAAGTTTTGGATCAGGCGGATTCATTGAAAATCATTTCCCGTTACGGAGTAGGAATTGATAATATTGATTTGCAAGAAGCAGAAAGAAAAGGCATTACTGTAACAGTCACTAAAAACTGTAATACGGAGGCAGTGGCAGATTATGCCATCGGCTTAATGCTTGCAACAGCCAGACATATCTGTAATGTAGATCATAGTTTGAAAAAAGGCGAATGGAAAAAAGAAACAGGGCTGGATTTATGCCATAAAACAGTCGGAGTTATCGGCTTAGGTGCGATTGGGCGCCAGGTCATTAAACGATTAAAAGGTTTTGACTGTAAGATTATCGGCTATGACAAATACCTGGATGAAGCATACTGTAAGGAAAGCAACATTGAGATTGCTTCTGTTGAGGAAATTCTATGCAATGCAGACATTATTACTCTGCATGTGCCTGGAAATTCAGACGGAACTCCTATGATCGGTGCTGATGAGCTTTCAATGATGAAACAGGATTCGATTCTGATCAATACCGCCCGGGCTTCTCTGGTCGATGAAGAGGCGTTGATTGCGGCTTTGAAAGAAAAAAGAATCTATGGGTATGGAACCGATGTATTTGACGGGGAACCTCATATTAGAAAAGAATTTGAGACACTGGATAATGTGGTCTTAAGTCCTCATACGGCTGCTGTCAGTGTTGAAGCTATTAACAAAATGACGAATTGTGCCGTAGAGCATATTTTAGAGTATTTTAATGTAAAGAAAGGATAATAAAATGAAAAATATAGTATGGACCAGGATCGATGACCGTTTGATTCATGGTCAGGTAATGACACAGTGGATTCAGCAGGCTTCTGCCAATGAAGTGGTTATTGTTGATGATGGAGTAGCCAAAGATGCATTTATTCAAATGATCATGAAATCCAGCGTTCCGGCAAAGATTTCGTTGAAAATCTTTAATATGACGGATGCAATTGAATATTTGAATGGTGATGATGATGGCAAGCGAGTCTTCTTGTTAGTGAAAACACCGAAAACCCTGGTTACTTTGACGGATGTTGGTGTTCATTTGGATATGGTCAATGTAGGAGGAATCGGGGCCAAGGCAGGAAGAAAGACATTATATAAAAATATTTCAACCAGTGATGAGGAAAATAAGGAACTGAGAAATCTGATCGATAAAGGAATAAAAGTTTTTTTCAGAGTGGTAGTAACAGATTCTGAAGAAGATGTGGCAAAATATGTATGAGCAGGAGGAAAGATACAATGAATGAGGTAGTACAGTTTATTGAAGATAATAAAGTGATGGTTATTTGTCGCGGTTTATATAACGAAGATTTAATGAAAGTCGTTGATGCTTTGTATGCGGGAGGAGTACGTCTCGCGGAGGTGACTTTCGATCAAAATGATCCGGATGCAGTCGAAAAAACATCCGGTGCAATTCGTCAGCTGAAAGAAAAATATCCGGATATGAAAGTCGGATCAGGAACAGTTACGTCAGTGGAACAAGTGAAGGCAACAAAAGAGGCAGGAGGCGAGTTCTGTTTGTCTCCGAATGTTAATGTTGAGGTTATTAAGGCAACAAAAGAAGAAGGTCTTGTATCTATTCCTGGAGCACTAACACCTACCGAAATTTTACAGGCACATGAAGCCGGTGCGGATATTGTAAAGATTTTCCCTGCCGGATGGCTTGGCCTTCGTTATTTGAAAGATATCAAGGGACCGATTAATCATGTGAAGTTTTTGGCAGCTGCTGGTGTAAATGAAGAAAACTTTGCGGATTATTTGAAAGCAGGTTATTGTGCGGCAGGCATCAGCGGTCGTCTTCTTGATAAGAAAGTCATTGAACAGCAGAACTATGCCGAATTGACACGGCGAGCACAGGTCTTTACAAAAATTGCAGAAGAAAACTAGTCAGCATTACGGCTGACTTTTTCGGAGGAAGGAAAAATGATTGCTCATTTCAAAGCGGCAAAACAAAAAAGTGATATTTATGTAGAAAGAGATATCCGCTATAAAGTAAAAGAATTTGTTGATCTAAACCGCAAAGTATTAGTTCTTTCTGATGACGGAGTTCCACAGAAATACATAAAAACGATTGCCGAACAATGCAGTCAACCATATATTAAAATCGTAAAACAAGGAGAGAATTCAAAATCAATATCTGCCGTTCAGGAAATTTGTTCGTTTTTACAAAATAATAATTTTGATCATTCGGATTTAGTATTTGCCCTGGGGGGAGGAGTGATTGGAGACCTTGGCGGTTTTGTTGCCAGTATCTATAAACAGGGAATTCAGATTGTATCTCTTCCGACAACTACATTGTCACAGATTGATTCAAGCATCGGCGGAAAAACTGCGGTAAATTATGGCGGTGCCAAAAATATCATCGGCTCGTTTTATCAGCCGTCAAAAGTATTCATCGATTTAAATACCCTCTCGACATTAACGAAAAGAGAATACTACAGCGGTCTGGTTGAAGCACTTAAAGCAGGTTTGATCCGCGATGAAAAACTATTTCAGATATTTGAGTATCATTTAGCTGATTTTGGAGGAACTGCACCCTCATCCGATCTTGAAGAAATTATTTTGAGGTCATTGATCGTCAAACGTGACATAGTAGAAAAAGATGAAAAAGAAACAGGTTTAAGAAAAATTTTAAATTTTGGGCATACTTTAGGACATGCGGTGGAGAGTATTCATATTCCGAACTTATATCATGGTGAATGTGTTGGACTTGGAATGCTGATGATCATGGAGAACAGAGATCTTAGAGATAAGGTCAAAAAGATCTTAGAGAAGATGGGTATGCCGACGCACATCGATTATGCAATTGATGAAGTTTTGGAATTAGTATCGAAAGATAAAAAATGCGGTAAAAATACGATAACGATCGTACAGGTAGATGAACCTGGAAAAGGTTATCTGAAAGAGGTAGATATGAAATGGCTTCGAAAGCATATGGAGGAAAATATCATATGAATAAGGCTATGATTTTTGGGGCAGGAAAAATTGCCAGAGGCTTTTTAGGGCAACTGTTGTTTTTAAGTAATTTTGAAATAACTTTTGTTGATGTTTATCAGCCAATTGTAGATATACTGAACAGTAAAAAAAAATATCATGTTCATGTTTTGGGAGACGAAACATTAGATTCCGTAGTTGAAAATATTTTCGCTTATACATTTACAGAGGAAGATCAAATTTATGAGCAGTTTTATGCATCAGATATTATTTTTGTATCTGTAGGAGGTAATAATCTTCCTTCTGTGGCAAAGGCTTTGGCGAAAATTTTAAATGAAAAAGGAATGAAAAAACAGATCAAGAATATCATTGTTTGTGAAAACTGGAAGAATGCTGCAGATACATTTCGCTTTGAGCTGGAAAAATCACTGAATGAGACGAATAAAAAACTATGTTCAGAATATATCGGAGTTTCAGAAGCAGTACTGATGAGAACGGCAACTCAGCCGGATGATCGTCTTGCTAAAGAATATCCGGAGGATGTATGGGTACAGAATTATTGGTATCTTCCAATCGATAAGTCAAGGTTGATTGGAAAGATACCGGATATCAAATGTGTTGAGCTGCTTGATCATTTTGGCAATTTTCTTACACAGAAGATGTATACGAATAATACAAGCAATGCAGTGATTGCATATACTGGTTATCTGTTGGGGTATGAATTGCTGGCAGAAGCCGCAAACAGCCGAGAAATATCCGCAATTCTAGACAGGACATATGAGGAAATTAACCGGACATTGGAAGCAGAATTAGGAGTTGATGCAAAGCAGCAGGAAGAGTTTTCACGAAAAGCCAGAGCGAAATACTGCGACTGGACGATTGTGGATAAAGTGATTCGGCATGGGAAAGATCCCATTCGAAAACTGGGAGCACAAGACAGATTGATTGCCCCATGTCGAATGGCATTAAAGCATGGCATCTATCCTGAAACAATCATTGATACGATTGCAAAAGCACTGTTTTTTGATGAACCGAGCGATGAAGCTGCAATGAAATTGAAAAAAATGAGGAAAGAAAAGGGGATTGATTTTGTTTTACAAACGGTATGTGAGCTTGACCCTGAAGAACCTCTATATAAGGAAGTTTTAAAATCTGTGGAAAAAATAAGAAAGCAGGGGTTGACAGAAGGACATGAGTAATATTGTTTGTATTGGTGCCGGTCAGACCGGCCGAGGATTCATCAATCGATTTTTTAAAGATATTCCTGTCATATTTCTTGATTGCAATGAAGGGTTGATACGTCAGCTTCAGTCACATCATGAATATACTATTAATTTTGCTTCTCAAAGAGCACCCTTGAAAATGAATAATTATTCTGCATATCTTTTGGAAAGTGCTGAAGGAGAGGATGCATTGAAAAAAGCAGATTTAGTTATGATCAGTGTCGGTCAGCAAAATTTAAAAAAATTGGTTCCGATCCTGCAGAATGCATTTTTGAGCAGAAACAAGCGAGAAGTAACCGTCATTACTTGTGAGAATGGTGTTAATGTAAAAAAAGAACTTCTTCCTCTTTGTGAAAATCCTCTTGTTCATATTGCCGAGGCGATTATTTTTTGTACCACTTTGAAACAAAAAGACAGTTTGGACATCTTTAGTGAAGATCTAGATTACCTTCCTTATGATGTTGGATCTCTTTCACATCCGCTACCATTTAAAGGGATGATAGCAGAAAATAATCTCGAAATCCTCATGCAGAGAAAAATATATACATATAATTGTATTTCGGCTGTTATTTCTTACCTTGGTTATTACAAAGGATACGAAAATTATGCAGCTGCTGCTAATGATGAGGAAATTTCATCTTGTATAAGTCATACAGTCAAAGTGCTGAATAAGTGTATTTGCCGTGAATATAATGTCGCAAGTGAAGAACAGGAAAAATTTTCAAAAATGGCAGTTACGAAATTTCAAAATAAGTCAATCATTGATACGATTGAAAGAAATGCCAGAGATGTAGATCGAAAGCTTGGTCTGAAAGAACGAATCATGGCGCCTTTACATCTGATGATGAAATATGATGACTATTGCAAGGAATTACTGCTGACAGCCGCATGCGCTTTGTATTATGGCCGTAAGACTGATACTCTTCTTAAGTCTGTGAATCAGTATTTGACAGAGTTGGATAATTCATGGAAGAAAGAAATCTTGCATTATTTAGAATTGTTGGAACAGCAAAAATCGATTCAAATGATAATGAATGAAATTGTATAAAAACGACAGTATTTAATTTGAAGAAATAAGATAGTTTTGGTATTGAGAGAGCATAAAATAATTCACGTTTTATTGTTTAAAATAAAAATGCCGGTTTATGTAGAACCGACATTTTTTTTGAAGTTATTTTGTTAGTCGTTTTAATAATAATCGATAACTGAACATTGAGAGTGCTGCACAGAAAATTTCAGTAATGGGAAAAGAAATCCAGGCATTGTTCAGTCCGAAGGTCCGGGCAAGAAAATAAGTAAACGGCAGTAGTACCACGAGCTGTCTTAATAAGGTGATGACAAGAGACGTATTTGCCATGTTCAATGCTTGAAATGAAGAGGAAAGGATCATGTTAACAGCCGCAAATACAAAACTGAGGCTGATGATCCTTAAAGCGGGAATACCGATAGAATACATTAGATGAGCGGCATTGAATAATGACAGCAGTTCTTCCGGGAAGCATTGAAACAAAATCATGCCTGTTGCCATGATCAATGAGGAAAGTAATAGAGAAAAGCGAATACTTTCACAAACTCGGTCTGTTCGCTTGGCGCCGTAGTTATAAGCAATGATAGGGATTAACGCGTTTGTGATCCCCAGGACAGCCATATTGAGAAATTGTTGCAGCTTATAATAAATGTTGAAAACAGAGACTGCAATATCGGCAAACTGTACTAATATGAGATTCATGAATACGGTCATGAAGCTGATAACAGACTGCATCAGGATAGCAGGAACGGCAATCTGATATATTTTTTTTATGATTGAAAATGATGGATGGAAACACTTTATGCGGATGGTGATCGATGTGATTTTCTTTTTGGTGATGAGAATACATAAGAGCATTGCGGCAATTTGTCCGATCACCGTAGCAGCCGCAGCTCCGGCCACGCCGAAAGCGGGAAGGCCGAAATATCCGAAAATGAATATAGGATCTAAAATGATATTGATTAAAGCACCGATGGATTGAGTAACCATATTATAGAAAGCATTTCCGGTAGCCTGCATTATTCTTTCATAAGTAATCTGGACAAACAGACCGAATGAAAACAGAGTACAGATACGAATATAATCATTGCCCAGTGAAATGACTGCCGTATCTGATGTGAAAAAACGAAGAAATGATTCAGAACCGAAAATACCGAGCAAGGCAAACAACAAAGCGTTTGCTAATGCAATCAGTAACGCATGCATGACTGTATTGTCAGCATCGCTGTATCTTTTTTGTCCTAAAAAACAAGACAGTACGGTGTTGAATCCGACACATGTACCGCAGGCAACAGCAATCATCATGGTCTGAACAGGATAGCATAAAGATACGGCATTTAATGCCTGTGTCGATATTCTGGCGACAAACATGCTGTCAACAATGTTGTATAGCGCTTGAATCAACATGGAAATCATGATCGGTACTGACATTGAGAGCACCAGTTTTTTGATACTATAGGATTCCATTTTATTTTGTTCCATACGTTCCCCTTTCTCTTTGACAGTTTCATAGGGGATGTCAAAGCATCATAAAATGTTTAAATGTTAAGAAACAGATGCAGAAACTCATTCATATCTTCTGTTTTCATCAGTTTTTTTGTTTTTTCTGCATCATCGAGTATCTCAGAGATGCGGCCGAATAATTCATCAAATGCATCGGCAGCCTGTTGTGTACGACTGAGACAGATCAGAAAGATAATTTTTACTTTCTTGTCATTCCAGTCGATGGCGTTATTTAAAGTACAGACGGCAATCTTGTTGACCAGTCCCTCTTTTTTGATCGGATGAGGCATCGCAAAGAAATTTCCATAAGCCGTTGGTGCTACTTTTTCACGTTCCAGGACCAAGGTTTCGTAGTCTTCTTCTACATATCCTTTGCGTATCAGTTGGCTGCAAAGAAAACTGATGACTTGTTCTTTTTTAGTAAAATTCATTTTAGGGAAGAACAATTCATCCTCAAATAAATGTAAACAGTCAGAACCTTTTTTACGATTATTTAGAAAGAAAAATATATTTTCAATATCTCTGTCATTTAATAAGTTCTTGACGATATAGACTGGATAACCGGAAACAGTAATTTTATCATCAAAACTAATGATAAGATCAGGATTGATCTCATTTACCTTATTCAGATCAAATGTGGAAATAATGTCTTTGATTTCAATTTCATACTGATGGATCCTTGCCAGACGTTTTTTAAAATACTGCAGACCGGAATTTCCCATTGGTGAAACGATAACGATACTTTTTTTGTTTGTGCTGTCTGTACGTTCGAGTGAGCCCATCAGGTGCAGTGTGAGATAGCTGATCTCGTCTTCATACAGACTGATGTGAAAATAATTCTGAATCTGATCTGCCATGTAGACACTGATATCATATAAGATTGGAAATCTCTTTTTGATGTCTTCCAGCATCGGGTTGCGCAGATAGGAACTGTATTTTACTCTATTCTGCAAATTTACCAGATGACTGAGAAGATTATTTTTTAATTTTTCATCTTTTTGAAAATCAAATCCGTAAATTTCATTGATGTCCTTTAAGATCAGGTCAATTAACAAAGACAGTTTTTTGGATTTGTCTTCTGAACGAATATTTATTTTTCCGGCGAATAGCGAAGCCAGGTAAAGTAATTCATTACTGTTGAATGTGATCTCTATCATCGACTGAAGCATCTCATAGTACTGTTGCCCCAGTTCCAGATAGTAATGATCGATTTCCATATCGTTTTCATACAGGATATTATGTTCCTGCAGGATTCTATCGATCATGATGGTAACGTGAAGAATGAAGGAGATAAGCTGAATGTCTTTGATACGGATATTGTTCTTGCGAAAGAAAAGGAGAGTCTGTTTTTCCAGCTCTTTTAAATCGATGAAACGACTGAAAAAGTTTTGATAATCCGTGATATTCAGTGTATGCGAACTGAATTCATGTACCAGGTAATACGACATTACTTTTCTTTTTTCCTCTTCGGTTCCCACCATGATCAGATTATTTTTTCTTCGGATGATATCCACGTTAAAATTGCTTTTCTTCAGTTTATGATTGATTTTCTTTATGATTCGAAGCAAAGATGTGGAACTCATGAACAGTGCTTCACTGAGATCATCTATGTTGCTTTCGCTTACAGATAATATTTTTTTCAGCACTTTAAAATCAAGTGTATCTCCGTTTTCTTCACTGTAGTGATCGTGATGCAGTTTCTGCAGGATCGTTTTATTTTGCAGCCGATATCCGCTTGACGGCAGAACGGAGATGCTGTCTGGAAAAATTTGATTAATAACATGAATATCATTGCGAATCGTTCTGGAAGAAACATGCAGGATGTTTGCCAGCTGTTCGGAAGTAAGGATATTGCTTTTGCTTAATTCTTTCAATATTTCTGCTTGCCGGTTTGTAATACTATTCATTGTGCCTCTGCTTTCTATACACCCTTTCTGACATATGACAGTTTCATAGGGGATGTCAAAATGTTTATATAATATTTTTTACGGTTTTATTGCTTTTATGAACAAATAAATGAAGGGCGCACATGGCGCCTCTTTGTTTTGCGGTGAAGAGTGCATTACTCTTCTGCATTTTCCTGTTTTAGTAATTCTTTTTCCTGCACCTTGAAGAACGGGAAGTAGATCACCGCATCGAGAACGATGAGTGCAACGACTAAGAACAGGGCACGAATATCCATTGTAGACAGGAAACCTCCGAAAATGGATGGCATGTTCCAAGACAGCATGGCAAATGATTTACCAATGAGTCCTAAACTTGTGCATACATATGCGATCAGAC
>OLRK01001834.1_pt1 | contig 15601 bp, 12 predicted proteins | sample 1672911 | NCBI WGS metagenome assembly OLRK01 (sample SAMEA3136736, study PRJEB25190) | human gut metagenome | biome: human gut; feature: human-associated habitat; material: faeces | place: Austria | collected 2013 | reverse complement strand
CCATCCAACCGATACAGCTTTGTAAATGTATCAGAATTTTCTTCCAGGATATTTACAATGATCTTCAAAAGCTGATTTCCGAAATCTCTCCCGTTCTTTACATTGATATTTTTAAAATTATCAATTCCAAATATCATGAGATATCCCTGGGCTTCTCTTTTATTTATCCCCATGTCCTCCATGAATTTCTCATAATTCCATAAGCCCGTAAGCTTGTCCACCTTGCTCCCCATAACAAGCTCTGAAATACTCCCTATCAAAAATGCGCATTGATTTTCCTTGTTCTTTACAACAATCCCGCGGCAGCAGATCCAGACCTTGTCCCCATTCCTGTCCACAATCCTGTATTCCATATCATGATTATCGCTTATTCCATTCCTTATATCACTTATATTCTTTTCCAGCTGTATCAGGTCCTTAGGATACACGATCCCAGCCCAGGCACTGAACGGAACTCCATTTTCTTCGGACACAATGTCATATTTTTCGCAGATCTTATCTGTGAAGTAAAGACGGTCATTTACAAAATCATATATGTATAAATAATCATCCGTACTCTCATCCAGAAAATGTATAGTCCGCATATATATATTCAGCTCTTCAATCATCTGATGCTTCCCCCCTGTAAATCCTTTCCATATATCCTGAAGCTGTTCTTTGCCTCTTTTTTCACCTGATAAAGCGCCAGATCCGCCCTCCGGTACATTTCCTGGAAATCCATGGACATATCTGACACCAGTGCAATTCCGACCGAGACTGTAACATGTATGGATCTCTGCCCTTCACTGTAAGTCAGATTAAGCTTCTTCACAAGGCTCTCGGCATTCCTGCAGATCGTTTTCTCCGGGATGTTTTTCATAAATACAAGGAATTCATCACCACCAAGGCGGCATATGATATCATAATTCCTGAAATGATGTTTTAAAATATCAGCAACATCCTGAAGTGCCCTGTCACCCATCTGGTGCCCCATTGTATCATTGAGCATTTTAAAATTATCAATATCCATGATCATATAAGCATGTGTTGTTTCCGGCTGAAGCTCTGAGGTTTTCAGACATGCTTCTATCTGCTCCATCGCGCTGCTCCTGTTATAGAGGCCTGTCAGAGGATCCCTGTCTGCCTTCTCACGAAGCTCCTGCTCTTCTGTATTGTCCTCCAATATACCAATACATTTCCAGATATCACCGTTTTTCTCATACATGGTCGTAAGCTGAAGCAGCAAATACGTCCTTCTTCCATCTTTCACAAAGGACAGTGGAATTTCCCTCTTTCCTCTCTCCTGCTCCATGTTGACAAAAACATTTTTTATCTGCTCCTTAAAGTCCTCATCATCCGGCAGATAATTCATAAACTTTTCCGGTGCATTATCAACCCGTCTTGGAAATTCTTTATTTAAGATCATATTACTGATAAATCTGAGCTCTTTTGATCTAACATCATAGCTCATGATCATGACGCCTGACTTTTCCGCCGCTATCTGTACGATCTTCTCATCCAGAACAAGCATTTCATTAAATGCACGTATCTGCTTCCGATCCTGCCAGAAATAATAAACGATCAAGAGGAACAGCAGAAAGCTTGAGCCGATCACCTTCAAGATCATAAAATAGGTATCATTGCCCAGGATGTAATTTGCAGTTTTTTCTACTTCCGAATAATCTATAACCGTAACTACACACCAGTCGTTTAGCTTTAAAGGCGTAAAATATGCTATTTCATGGGAGCTTCCATCTGTGATCTCCGTATACACCTGCTCCTCATTCTGAATCAGCTGCAGGATTTCCTCTGCGCTCTTCTGGCTTTCCACACTGTTAATGCCGTCAAAAATATTATCCCTTTTTCCAATGAGGCTGGATTCCTCTTTTAAAATATAGTTTCCATCTACATCCACAAGCTGGATATACTGCTCTTCATTTTCAAGGATCGTATTGTCGTAGATACTGAAAACCTCAGTCTCCAAAACCCCGTAAATAACCCCTATCGAAGTTCCGTCTTCTCTTAATATCGGAACTGCTATGATACAGATCGGCTTATTTACCAGCTCTGACTGGCGGATCTCCGAAGCCCCTCGCTTCTCCTGCATACATTTGTTAAAATATTCCCTGTCACTTATATTTATCTCCTCGCCATTTGTAACCCTGGCATTTCCCCGGGCATCCGCAACCCCTATACGCTGGAAGGCAATATCTCTTTTCTCTATAAATTCTGCCAGCCTGTCCATATTAGCGTCATTGTGTATGTCCTCTTCCTGTAAATATTCGGACAAGCCGTACAATGTATTAATATATCCCTCCAGATTTTTTTCCACAACTGCGCTTCCCTGCATGGAAACCTCTTTTGTTGCCTCGATCTGCTTACTGTACACGCGTTTCTGTATATTTTTGTAAAAATTTGACAATGTATAACTGATAAAAATCGTCACGCCCACTGCAAACACAAAAATAAATATGTATTTCCTTCTCTCTCTGTTCTTCATTCCAAACTCACCCTTATGTCATATCTTATTATGCTGTACGTTTGATCAAAAGCCAGCTTCTCTAAGTACGATCACTTTTAGTATACTATAGAATTACAGAGCAGTATATATTTAAAAACAATTTTATAAGATTTTAAACAATAAAAAACATGGCGCAAGCTCACTTTTGCCGCGCCATGCTCTTTCATTGATTCTTATTTTTATCAGCTTACTTATCTAAAAGGAATGTTCCTTCCCTGCTTATACATGATACTCCATGGGGTAGGTCAGATAGGAATGAGGCTCCAGCTGGTCACAGGTAACATATCCTGCCGGTGCTACGAGCAGTGAAGGAATACGGTTTACAATAGTTGCGCAGGTGTGCTCAACCGTTGCCGGTTTTACAACATGATATTCCACATTCGGCTCACCGGTCAGCCACCAGTCACACATATCTCCGTCCTCCGGCCCATAAACCTTTCCGATGGTCTCCTCTTCAATGGTAATACCCTGCATTGTCTCAATCGTCACCACTGCAGACATACCGATGCAGCGTCCTGCCTCAATGGTCAGGCCCATGGTGGAGCTGTATACATCATGGTCTACAATATATGGAACATGCTTCTGCTCAATGGACTTGATCGTCAGGCCAAGCTTATTGCACAGCGCCTCGCTGGCATTCCATGCATAAGACGGCTCAAACTCTGCCGGATGTGCGATCTGTGCCTCAAACTCCTCTTTTGTAAGGTTGCAGCCATGTGCCTTTGCAAGTGCAAGGCCATAATCCTCAACATTATAGCTGTATGCGCCCCTGATCTTTGTCAGCTTATGGCAGCCGCTGGCAGCCATCGCAACCATATTGATCCAGAAAATATCCTGCATTCCGGAGCCGGTGATGGTGCAGCCATTCTCTCTTGCAAGAGCATCCAGGCGGTTGATCTGCGCTGCGGATGTAGTCCATGGATAAATTGCCTCCTCACAGGTGGTGATCACATTAATTCCGCGGAGAACGCATTTTTCCACATGATCATAAATATCCCCGATAAAGCTGAACAGTGTGACAATGGCAACATCTGCACAGCACTCATCCAGAACCTTATCTGCATCATTGGAAATGATAACGCCTGTCTTAACCCCAAGCTCTGCATAATCGCCTACATCCATCCCCACTACTTCCGGATTGACATCGATCGCCCCCACGATCTGTGCCCCATGCTCATACAGATAACGCAGGGTATATTTTGCCATTTTTCCGCATCCATACTGAACTACTTTGATCTTCTCCATGAAATAACCTCCTTTTCCCCTTTCGGGGCTGCATTTCCCAATTTATAGGTAAACCACAAGTTTCATATCCTTAGTCTAAACCCTCATATCGGAGTAGAGTCAAGTAAATTTTGTGATTTTTTTCACAAGTTTTTTAACCCTTATTTCGGAAATGTAACGGGAACCTGAAGACGCAGAAACATGCTTCTCGGGTCATTGTCAAATACATGGAACCCCGTCATTACCTCACAGATATAATCCCCAGCAATTCTGCATTTATTCTGCATGCAGTATTCTCTCAGCATCTGAGCTCCCTGCATTTCATCATCATAATTATCAATATAAACGCAGGCATACATGCCGCTGTCCACGATCTGAAAGGCTGCCTCACGCCCCAATGCACTGCGGCCTGCAAATATAAAAATCTGGTTTGCAGCAAAACGGCCCTCTTTAAAATCCTCGCCCAGGATCGAGGTGCCGATATTATAGGAATGGATCTGAGGAAAACCTTCCTCTGCCATTTGCTGCCGTAGCTCCATTAAAACCTTTTCGTAATCATGGACATCACTTTCATAAAAATTATTTGAGCAGGGAATCCCCCAGATATAGCGCCTGTCAATATATTCCAGAGACAAAGTCCCTGTTGCCGGTGATTTCCGGTAGCGCTCAATTGACTGGATCGCGCGCTCCACTGCGTCATGGCGTGCCTTCAGCTGACGCATCTGCTCGTGAAGCTGCTCGTTCTTTTTGGCCAGCAGCTCCTCGATTATGGTAATATCCTCCTTGCGCAGCGCCTGCTCAATTTCCGAAAGGCTCATGCCCAGCTCCTTCATATATACGATCATATCAAGCCGCGCATTCTGGTCAATGTCATAATACCGGTACCCTGTTTCCGGGTCGATATAGCGGGGCTTTAACAGCCCCTTTTCATCATAGAGCCTTAAGGTCGGGATTGAAACCCTGTTAATTTTTGCCATCTTCCCAATGGACATCATCCCATCCTTCATACGCACCTCCAAAACTCTCATCTTCAGCAGAGTTTTCGCCCTTAAACTTCCCCCAAAGCCTTCCAAAGGCTCCTCCTGCTGCGCTGCTTCTCAGGGTGACGGCTTATCTATCATCCTGAGAAGCTGCTTCTATAATAAGTAAAATTTACGGTTATATACATATTTTAATGAAAAAATATTGCTATTTCCTCCCGCTTACGCTAAACTACTATCATATTAACGCAAAAAAGGCCTGTTTTCAGAGCCTGCCGGGAGGATTTTTATGCTTGAAACGATCAGCAACCTTATTTATGAAATTGATGATGTTATATGGGGCTGGTGGCTTATTATTCTGCTGTTCGGGACCCATATATTTATGACCCTGCGCACCGGCTTCATCCAGTGGAGATCCATTACAAAGGGAATCCCCCTGTCTCTTACAAAGGATGTGGACGCAGAGGGAGAGGTTTCCAACTTCGGGGCTCTTACAACAGCGCTGGCAGCTACCATCGGAACAGGAAATATTGTAGGCGTCGGTACTGCGATCGCCCTTGGAGGACCTGGCGCCGTATTCTGGTGCTGGCTTTCCGGGATCTTCGGCATAGCCACAAAATACGCAGAATCCCTGATTGCAGTAAAATACCGGGTAAAAAAGAAGGACGGACGTATGCAGGGCGGCGCCATGTACGCCCTTTCCAGAGGCCTGAAAAATAAACGCCTGGGCGCATTCCTGGGAATGCTCTTTGCCGTCTTTGCAGGGATCGCCTCCTTCGGCATCGGCTGCGCTACCCAGGTAAACGCCATTGCCAACATTGTAGAGGCAAATACCGGGATCTCCGGAACCATTGTAGGCATTATCATTGCTGTCCTCACTGCCATTGTTATCTTCGGCGGCATCCGCTCCATTGCCATGGTATGTGAAAAACTGGTTCCCTTTATGGCCCTGTTCTATGTGATCGGATGCTTTATTATCCTTGGAATCAACCATGACTTTATTATTCCTGCCATCCAGACCATCTGCCGCCTGGCCTTTACGCCGGGAGCTGCTGCAGGCGGCCTTGTGGGAAGCGGCATTATGGCAGCTATGCGGTATGGTATTGCAAGAGGCCTTTTTTCGAATGAATCCGGCCTTGGCTCTGCCCCTATTGCAGCAGCCGCAGCCCAGACCCGCAATCCTGTGCGCCAGGCCCTGGTATCTTCCACCGGAACCTTCTGGGATACCGTCATTGTCTGCCTTATGACAGGACTTGTTCTGGTTTCCACCATTATGAAAAATCCGGCGATCAATGCCAATGAGATTCAGGACGGCGGAATCCTTACAACCCTTGCCTTTGGCCAGATTCCTTATCTTGGCCCCATGATCCTGACACTGGGGATCATCTGCTTTGCCTACTCCACGATTCTCGGCTGGGCCTACTACGGAGAGCGCTGCGTTGAATATGTAACAGGGAAGAAGGGACTTATCCCATACCGTATCCTCTATGTACTGGTAGCTGCGCTGGCTCCTGTGGCTGCACTGGATGTCGTATGGGCCCTCACTGACATCCTGAATGCCCTTATGGCAATTCCAAACCTGCTGGCTGTACTCCTTTTATCGAATGTAGTTGCATCTGAGACGAAACGCTACATCAACCATCTGGATGACTGGGATGACACCCCCATTGAAGTCATTGAGGATTAACCGTTCTGCGGCTGCAGGAGGGATTTCCCTGAACAATACCTGTAATAGAGAAATCCCACTGCATCCGCCAGGAACCATCCAACCGGCACAGAGACCCAGATTCCTGTGACGCCGATCCATGGAACGGCTGACAAGGTATATGCAAGCACAACCCGGGTTCCCAGTGAGATCACTGTAAGGACAACAGACATCCCCGGTCTGCCCATTGCTCTGTAAAGCCCGTAAAGCAAAAACAGGCAGCCAATCCCGCAGTAAAATGCGCCCTCAATTCTCAGATATTTGATCCCTACCTCTAAAATCTCTGTCTCAGAAGGATTTACAAAAATCAGCATCAATTCCCTTGCAAAAATAAATACAATGGCAGACACAGCCAGGCTGAAGGAAACGGCAACCGCTGCTGCGCTGTGTATGCCTTTTTTGATCCGCTCCCTTTTTCCTGCCCCATAATTCTGGGCGATAAAGGTAGAAAAGGCATTTCCAAAATCCTGAACCGGCATATATGCAAAAGAATCAATCTTTACAGCCGCTGCAAAGGCAGCCATCACTGCCGTTCCGAAGCTGTTTACCAGCCCCTGCACCATAAGGATCCCAAAATTCATCACAGACTGCTGCATACAGGTTAAAAGGGAATACTGGGAAATTTCGTGGATCACATCCCTGTCCATATGCATATTCTGCCTTCCCGGCCTGAATTCCGGCATTTTAAGGAAGGTGTAGGCCATGATCCCCATTCCTGAAAGGAACTGCGCGATCACCGTTGCCTCTGCTGCCCCGGCTACACCCCGTTTAAGCACCAGCACAAACACTAGATCCAGCCCTACATTCACAAGGGAGGAAATCCCCAGAAACAGCAGGGGGATCACAGAATTTCCCACCGCCCGCAGCAGGGATGCAAAATAATTATATACAAATACTGCCATGTATCCTACAAAAATCACCTGCAGATAATCCCGCATCATCCCATAAATGCTGTCCGGCACCTGAAGAAAGGCCATGATCGGGTCAGTAAACAAAAACACGGCTGCATTTAAAACCAGGGCCGCCGCTGCGATCAGCACAAAGGAGACAAAAATACTGGTTTTCAGCCGCTCCTCATCCCTCTGTCCGAAGCGGATGGAAAAAACTGCCCCGCTTCCCATACAAAGTCCCAGAAGGATAGAGGTAAGAAATGTCATAAGGGTATAGGCAGAGCCTACTGCAGCCAGGGCATCTGCCCCCAGAAACCGCCCTACGATCAGAGTGTCCGCAATATTGTAAAACTGCTGCAGAAGATTTCCCAATATCATTGGAAATGCAAAATACAGCATGGTGCTTGTAATAGGGCCCTGTGTCAAATCACGTTTCATATATGTCTGTCTCCTGTCACTGATCATTGCTGATTTTTACTGACAGCTGCAGCAAACCAGTCTGCCAGTTTCCTGTTGGTCAGATCATTGATCTGACGCTCCCGTTCTGCCTCCGGGCCTTCCATCCCCTCCGGGTTTTCCCCGCACACATCCATGCCAATAAGGACCCGGCTGGCCAAAGCCTCCTTAAGACAGCAAAGCAGGGTCTCAAGCTCAAGCTCCCCCTGGTTCCAGTTGGTTCTCGCATCCTCCGGTCTCAGCACGTCCTTATCAACGGATATGTATAAGGGCAGTGCTCCCTCCATGCCTTCCCCATGACAGGAAAAGTTTCTCCCCCATCCTTCCCTGTCCTCCATATCCTTAAGAGAAAGCCTGGTAACCCGGCCATCCTCCCTGAAGGGCTCCTCCTTAAGAGGCGGGCCGGCCAGCCAGATATGGCTCAGGAAGGTATTTGTATCCAGGGCCGTTTTCAGCCAGCCGCCGCAGGATAAAATATCACCAAAGGCAGGCGGCTGCATATCCGTATGATGATCAAACATTAAAAGCTCAAAGGGCTCCCTGCATTTTTTCAGCCACAGCAGGCTGGCGTAATGATAATTGCCAGAATCCAGAAAATGGATTCCCTCAGGCCCAAAGCCTTTTATCCGCTCTGAAAGCTGCTCCTGTGCATTCTGGTCACAGTAACAATTTGTCCCCTCTATGTCCTGACAGTCAATCCAGAAAACAGGCTGCTGCCTGTCCTGATAAAAGCGCTGTTCTCTGTAAACACCGCTGAAATCCATAAGAATCAGTTCCATTCTGTCCCCCATGTATAAATCCCGTTAATATTGCAACAGGCTTGTATCTTCTTCTCCCCTATGATAAACTGAATGTAAGAAACTGTCAGCTTTCGCCTGTCCGGCGTCACACAGTAAGGAGGGTTACAACATGAATCAACGCGCATTTCACAAACTAAGCTATGGTGTCTACATTGTCTCTGCCAGCGCAGACGGCAGGGACGGCGGCTGTGTCATCAATACCATGACCCAGGTCACCTCATCACCGGCCCGTCTCTCCATTGCACTGAACAAAAATAATCATACCCTGAAGCTGATCCAGAACGCCCAGTCCTTTTCCGGGGTTGTTCTCTCCGAAGATGTGGATATGGATCTGATCCGCCGCTTCGGTTTTCAGAGCAGCGCTGATACAGACAAATTTGAAGGTATCTCCCAGGGGCGGGACAGCCTGTTAAACCCCTATCCCACAGACGGCGTCAGCGCCCGCTTCTCCTGCAAGGTCATTTCCATGACAGATGTGGGAAGCCATATGCTGATCATAGGAGAGGTTGTAGAAGCGGAGGTATTAGATCCTGATACACCTGTACTGACCTACGCCGATTATCACCTGAAAAAGAACGGCGTCACCCCGCCAAATGCCCCCTCCTATCAGGAGCCATCCTCCAAGGTTACCGGCTACCGCTGCAGTGTCTGCGGCTATATCCTGGAATCTGACACGCTTCCTCCTGATTTTATCTGTCCGGTCTGCAAGCGGGATGCCAGCTATTTTGTAAAGCTCTAGCCTGCAACGCCAAACAGCCGCCAGCCCCATTTTCTGAGGCCTGCGGCTGTTTTTTTGCCGGGGATCACAACCTCCCGGCCCTTAAGGTTTCTGTTTTTACTTTACAGCGATCGCCTCGATCTCACAGAGGACACCCTTTGGAAGTGTCTTTACTGCTACGCAGCTTCTTGCCGGCTTGGAAACAAAATACTTTGCATACACTTCGTTAAATGCTGCAAAATCGCCCATATCTGCTAAGAAGCAGGTGGTCTTAAATACCTTGTCAAAGCCGCTTCCTGCTGCTTCCAGGATTGCTCCTACATTCTTGCAGCTCTGCTCAGCCTGTGCTGCAATTCCCTCTGCAACGCTTCCGTCTGCCGGGTTTACCGGGATCTGTCCGGATGTGTAGATTACTCCATTTACCTCAAATCCCTGGGAATATGGTCCGATTGCGCCCGGCGCCTTATCTGTGCTAAGTACGTTCATTTCAAATTTCCTCCTTCTCCCTGCCTGTTGGCAGCTAATGATATCATTATATCCAATCCCTGCTGGAAATTCAATCCTTTTTACATGCAGCTTCCGCCTGCTCCAAAAGCCACTGGCGGTTGTTCCTCTCCGGCTTCTCAAGTACCAGGCCAAGCAGCATGGCAAGGGTTTCCCCTACTTTTTTTCCCGGCTTCACGCCTGCCTTAATTATATCATTTCCTGTTACTGCCAGGGTTTTCAGACTGATGCAGTCACCATCCGCCCGTATTTCTCCTGACAGCTTTTCAAGCTCCAAAAGCTCTGGCCCTGTTTCAGGGATATCCCCCCTGCAGGCATCCTCCTCTGCCAGGCATTTCTTTAAAACCAGCAGATCATCAAAGAGGACTGGCTCCATCTGGCTCATGGTGCGGCGTATGGCCGCCTTATCTGCGCCGCCTGCCGGGCGCTTCACCCAATCCGTCAGCATTTTCACCCGGCAGATCGTATCATTGTCCAGCTTTAGATCACGCAGCACCTTTACCGCCTGTGCAGGAGAAGCCTTTCTTAAAAAAGCAGCCCAGCGCATATGCTTTACGGCAGGGACACTGATGGGAAGCCAGGGGACACCATTGGCCCCTGCCTGATGAAAGGCCTCTGACACATAGGGGCTGATTCCTGTTTTATAAACCAGCTCCATGCGCTCCGGGCAGCCGCTTAGAAGAAGCTTGGTAAGCTCCACCTGGATTCGCTCCTTGCTCACATGCACCAGATTGGGCGCGATCACAGACACTGCCTTTAAGGTTTCCTCCTCAATGTCAAAGTCCAGCTGGGCTGAAAAACGCAGGGCCCTTAAGATCCGAAGCGCATCCTCGCGAAAGCGGTCCATAGGGTTTCCCACGCACCGGATGATGCCCTGCTTTAAGTCCTCCCGGCCTCCGAATACGTCCACAATCCCCTGGTTCTGATTATAAGCCATGGCATTAATGGTAAAATCCCGGCGTTTTAAGTCCTCGATCAGACTGGGAGTAAAGGAAACACTGTCTGGATGGCGTCCGTCCCCATACTCGCCGTCAATGCGGTAGGTAGTAACCTCATAGCCCTCTTTCCCCATCAGCACTGTCACTGTGCCATGCTGGATCCCGGTATCCACTGTGCGGCCAAAAACCTGCTTTACCTGCGCGGGAAGGGCGCTGGTAGTTATATCCCAATCCCCAGGCTCCCGGCCCAGTAGCATATCGCGGACACAGCCGCCCACAATATAGGCCTCATAGCCATGTTCATTTAATTTTTCAAGAATCTCCTGAGCGGGAGCGGGAATCTGAATCTTCATCTTTTTCTTCCTCTGAATACTCTTTATTGCAGCAGTTCAGGCTTGCATCTTCGCATGGCTGAACGATCACCCTCTATTAATAAGCGCGGCCCCAGTAAACCATTTTCTTTGCAGGCTTTCCGCAGCACACGCAGGTATCAGACAGCTTCTCCTGATCAAACGGCATACATCTGGAGGTTGCGCCTGTTTCTTCCTTAATCTTGTCCTCACACTCGCGGCAGCCGCACCACATAGCCTTAACAAAGCCTGGCTTGTTATTGATGGTGTCTGTAAACTGCTGCCAGTCAGTTGCTGTGTAGGTATGCGCATCCCTGTGTGCCCTTGCCTTCTCAAGCATATGATCCTGGATGGTCTCAAGCATGTTCTTAACCTCTTCCTCCAGGTTCTCAAGGGCAACCACTGTCTTTTCGTGGGTGTCGCGGCGTACCAGCACTGCCTGGTTTTTCTCCATATCCTTAGGGCCAATCTCCACACGCAGCGGGATCCCACGCATCTCACAGTCAGCAAACTTCCAGCCCGGGCTCTTGTCACTGTCATCTACCTTTACGGAGAAGCCGGATCTTACAAGGCGGTCACGAAGTTCTAAGGCCTTGTCAAGGACGCCCTCCTTCTTCTGCTGGATCGGAACCACCATAACCTGAACCGGAGCGATTCTCGGAGGAAGCACAAGGCCATTGTCATCACCATGAACCATGATCAGCGCTCCGATCATACGGGTTGTCATTCCCCAGGAAGTCTGATAAACATGCTTTAAGGTGTTGTCCTTGTCTGTAAACTGGATGTCAAAAGCTTTGGCAAAGCCATCACCGAAGTTGTGGCTGGTTCCTGACTGCAGCGCTTTTCCGTCATGCATCAGGGATTCAATGGTATAGGTAGCCTCTGCACCTGCAAATTTCTCTTTGTCTGTCTTCTGTCCTCGCACAACCGGGATTGCCAGCACTTCCTCACAGAAATCAGCATACAGGTTCAGCATCTGAATCGTACGCTCCTCTGCTTCCTGTGCCGTTGCATGAGCTGTATGGCCCTCCTGCCACAGGAATTCCCTGGAGCGCAGGAATGGGCGGGTTGTCTTCTCCCAGCGTACAACCGAACACCACTGGTTATAAACCCTTGGAAGGTCGCGGTAGGAATGGATATCCCTTGCATAGAAATCACAGAATAAGGTTTCAGAGGTAGGCCTTACGCACATGCGCTCCTGAAGAGGCTCCAGGCCTCCATGGGTTACCCATGCAACCTCCGGTGCAAATCCTTCTACATGATCCTTCTCCTTCTCCAACAGGCTTTCCGGAATGAAAATAGGCATGTATACATTTTCCACTCCTGTTTCCTTAAAGCGGCGGTCCAGCTCCTTCTGGATATTCTCCCAAATCGCATAGCCTGCCGGCTTAATTACCATGCATCCCTTTACGCTGGCATAGTCGCAAAGCTCTGCCTTCTTTACCACATCTGTATACCACTGGGCAAAATCTTCGTCCATGGATGTGATCGCTTCTACCATTTTTTTATTATCTGCCATGATAAATCCTCCTTCATGTATTGAATCGAAAAGAGCCACCCAGTCCCATGCATTATACAACACATGGGACCGAATGACTCGGCGGTACCACCCAAGTTAGCCCTCCGGCAGGCCGGAAACGCTCTCTCAATACTCCGTTAACGCCGGAATACGCTGTACTCATCATACAGGGCTCCAGGGCCGGTTGGGCGGGCTGGTGACGCAGGAAGCTTCCACCTGTTTCTTCCCTCTCTGACGCGTGCATCCGCTTACTATTCCCCTTCTAAGCCGTTTTATCTGTAAACTTTGTATTATCATGGAATACGCTGGTTCTTTTTCGTATCCTGATTTTACGCCAGAATAAAGGATTTGTCAATATCCGATATCCTGGGCTTCCCAATACTCCACCAGGTCCTCCACCAGAAGGAGCCCAAGAGGCCCAAGTATGAATCCAAAGAAACCGAACAGTTCCAGGCCAATGTAGACAGCCGCCAGCGTTTCTAACGGTGACAAGCCCATCTGCCCTCCCATCACATGAGCTTCCAGTATCTGGCGTATCAGGTAACATAAGCAGTACAGCCCCGCCAGATACAAAGCCTGCTTCCAGTCTCCGCAAAAAAGCTGGAAAACCGTCCAGGGGACCAGTACCGTTCCTGTGCCGAAGATTGGCAATGCATCTAAAAATCCAATGCCTATCCCTGCCAGAATGTAATAGGGATTTCCCATAAAAAACATGCCTGCCGTACAGACAGCCGTGATCACCAGCCACAGTATGCCCTGGCTCTTTAGCCATGCCCCTCCTGTTTGCAGAAGCCGGCTGCCAATGACCTTAAATTCCCGGAAAAACAGAGAATTATCCCGGCGTTCCCTGAGTGTTTCCATTTCCTGTAAGCTCAGAACTGCTGCCAGGAATGTAACCATACATAAAATAAAAAAACGGATGACACCTTCCAGGACCGCCATGGAATTTTCCATAAGAAAGGGCATGGCAGCTGTCTTCACCGTATTTAAAAGCTCCAGCAGCAGCGCCCCTGCTAAATCCACCATGCGGTTTTCTTTAAAGCCTAAAAGCTGACCCATCCATCCTAACCGGCCTGTAAGCCAGCTGTCAAATTCCTTTACCCATATAGGCAGGCTTGCCATAAGCATGGTCCCCTCCTGCCACAGGCGCAGCAATCCCCCGTATAAAAGCAGGGAAATCCCTGACATAGCAACTAAAAGCACTGCCCCGCCGGTGATGCCCACCGGAATGTGATACTGACGGTCCTTATAGCTTATCTTCAAGCGGTAGGACAGAAAGCGGGCAGCCGGACGCAGAAGAAGGGCCGCTCCATAGCCTATAAAAAAAGGAGCCACAAGGGGCAGCAGGTATTTTAAGCCTGCATATACCGCCCCTGTGGTCCCTATTATAAGAAAAAATTTCTTCAGTTTTTTACCCGGCTTTCCCATGGACCCACCTGTTTCTGATTTGTACTTCTTTTGTACATGTTATCTCTGATGATAGTATGGACCCAAACGAAAAAAATATACCGGCTGCGTTACTTCTCACACAAATCCCCAAGATAAGATACAACTGCCCGGATACAGCCTTCCACACCTACTAAGCCGCTGTTTAAGCACAGATGGTAATTCTGAGCGCGTCCCCAGGTATTCCCTGTGTAATACTGATAATAATCCTTGCGCTTCCTGTCCACTTCCCGGATCCGCTGCTCCATCTCCTTTTCGTCAGAGCCCGGCTCCAGACGCATCATCCGCTCAACCCTGTCCTTCATTTTCGCATAAATAAAAAGATCAATACTGTCCTCTAAGATCATATCCGCACAGCGCCCCACGATCACACATGGACCATGGGAAGCCAGCCTGCGTATTACATTGGACTGGGCCACAAAAATCTGATCCGACATGGGCACTGTATAAATTTCAGAAAAAGCATGATGCAGCTGCCTGTCCAGGGCATCATCCACCTCAATATGCTCATCATAACGGCGGAAGGCTTCCTCTGCAATGTTAATGTCATCCGCTGCCATGGAGATCAGTTCCTTGTCATAAAAAGGAATTCCAAATATTTCCGCCAGCTTTACCCCAAGCTCGCGCCCCCCGCTGCCGAATTCCCTGCTTACTGTAATTACTCTGTCCATACGAATCAGCACCCCTCTCTTTTGTTTCGCTTTAAGCATCCAAACCGCCTATGGAGCCAGTATACCATAAATGCCACATCAAATGTAGTCCCTAATTGCCTGATTTCTTTTTCCGGTTGCCACAGCGGGCATTCTCATGTAAAATGGACATGTCGCCTGACGGCGGCCTCACCAGATTGTGAAAGTTATATTGGATTTAAGGGAGTTTTAACGCATATGAGTATCTTAAACGTGGAGCATTTAAGCCATGGCTTTGGCGACAGAGCAATTTTCCAGGATGTTTCCTTCCGCCTTTTAAAGGGAGAGCACATTGGCCTTATCGGAGCCAACGGCGAAGGAAAATCCACCTTTATGAATATTATTACCGGGAAGCTGATGCCGGATGAGGGCAAGGTGGAATGGGCCAAAAATGTAAAGGTGGGATATCTGGACCAGCACACCGTCCTTGAAAAGGGAATGACCATACGGGAGGTGTTAAAAAGCGCCTTCTCTTTCCTTTTTGAGCTGGAAGAGCAGATGAATGAGATCTGCGACAAAATGGGCAGCGCCGGCGAAGATGAAATGAACGAGATGATGGAGGAGCTTGGAACCATCCAGGATCTACTGATGGCTCACGATTTTTATATCATTGATTCAAAGGTGGAGGAGGTAGGCCGCGCCCTGGGTCTGGAAGAAATTGGAATGGATCGAGATGTAACGGAGCTGTCCGGCGGACAGAGGACAAAGGTGCTTCTTGGAAAGCTTCTCCTTCAGAAGCCGGATATCCTCCTTTTAGACGAGCCTACCAACTACCTGGATGTACAGCACATTGAGTGGCTGAAGCGGTATCTTCAGGAATATGAGAATGCCTTTATCCTGATCTCCCATGACATCCCGTTTTTAAACAGCGTCATTAACCTG
>OLRK01001829.1_pt1 | contig 15663 bp, 15 predicted proteins | sample 1672911 | NCBI WGS metagenome assembly OLRK01 (sample SAMEA3136736, study PRJEB25190) | human gut metagenome | biome: human gut; feature: human-associated habitat; material: faeces | place: Austria | collected 2013 | reverse complement strand
GGCACAGGGCGCTCCATGTCCCGCTTGATCTCCTCCACGCAGCGCAGCTGGTCCTCCGTCTCCGCGTACTCGAACTCCTCCTCAAATTCCCGCTGCCAGGGGGAGTCGGGAGAGAAGGCGAAGCCGGGCTGCCGCTGCCGCTGGGCATAGAGCTGGATCAGGCCCTTGGCCAGATCCTTCACCGCCTTTTTGGCCTTGCTCTTGGCCTTCTCCCAGTCGGTGCCCCCCAGGCGGGAGAGCTTTTTGGTCTCCGCCGCGTCCTCGCCCCCGCCGATGTACTTGCTCACCAGGTCCAGCTGGGTGGCGGGGACGTAGAGCACGTCGGAGCCGGCGTAGGCGATCTTCACATAGTCCTTTTCAATGCCGTCGGCGGGCATCTTCACCATGCCCACGTAGCGGCCCACGCCGTGGTGCTCGTGGACCACCAGGTCGCCGGGGGAGAGGTCGGCATAGGATTTGAGCTTCTGGCGGTTGGTGGTCTCTTTTTTTTGCCGGGGCCGCTTTTGGGGGGCGGCCTGGCCCTCGGTGATGACGGCCAGCTTCAGGTCGGGGTATTCCATACCGCCGGACAGGCCGCCCACGGTGAGCATGATCTGTCCCGGCTTGGGCAGGGTCTTGGGAGAGAACTCCACCCCGGAGTTCACCTTCTGCTCCCGCAGAAGGGTCTGAAGGTTCAGCGCCCGCTGCTCCGAGGACACCAGCACCAGTACCCCGAACCCGGCAGACTGGTAGTGGCTTAAATCCTGCACTGCCGTCTCCAGGCTGGCTCCGAAGGAGGGGAGCTGCTTGGCCATCAGGGACAGCACACACCGGGGGGGCGTGGGGTAGGTGGAGAGGGTAAAGGAGTCCAGATAGGCCACCGGCCAGTTCTCCAGCACCTGGTTGAGCTGGGCAAAGGAGCGGGACAGGTCGCCGCAGCTGCCGTCCAGCTCGCCACGCTCCAGCAGGGTCTTTACATCCTCCTCCATCTGCCACTGGTAGGTTTTGGCCCGCTCGGCCACCCGGCTGCTCTCGGAGAAGAGAACGCAGGCGTCCAGGGGCAGGTAGTCGGCGGCGGTGGCCAGGGTGGGGTAGATGAGGGGGAGGTAGCGGTCCACAGCGGGGAGGGAGCGGCCCTGCTCCAGGGCCTCCCGGTCGGCCTCCAGGGTGGCTTTCAGCTCCTTGTGGCCGTCCTTCTCCGCTTTGGCGATGCGTTTGTCCAGCAGAGCCAGCAGGCCGCCCAGACCCCCGGGGGCCAGCTGGGGTAGCGTTTCCGCGCCGGGCAGGAGGACCGCCCGGTCCAGATTCTCCGTGCGCCGCTGGGTGGCCGGGTCGAAGGAGCCCATGGCGTCCACCTCGTCACCCCAGAACTCGGCCCGGACCGGGGCGTCCATGGCGGGGGAGAACACGTCCAGGATGCCGCCTCGCAGGGCAAACTGGCCGGGACCCTCCACCTGCTGGCAGCGGGTATAGCCGGCGGCAGTGAGACAAGCGGCCAGGTCGTTGAGATTGATCTGCTGACCGGTGGCCAGTTCCAGGGTGGCCTGTTTGAGGACATCAGGAGGCAGGGTGCGCTGCTGGAGGGCCTCCACCGAGGCCACCAGGCAGGGCAGTTCGCCCTCCGACAGAGCCCACAGCAGCTTCAGTCGCCGGTGCTCCCACTGGTGGGAGACGGTGGCGGCGTTGTGGAAGGTAAACTGCCGGGCGGTGAGCACCGGCACACTCTGGCCGGTGAAGAAGGCCAGGTCCCGGGCCATGCGTTCGCACTCGCTTTCATCGGCGCACACCACTACCACCGGCCGCTCCGAGGCCGCGCCCAGGGCGGCGGCAAAGTGGGCCCGGTGTACCGCACCCAGGCCGGACACCGCCGCCGGGGACTGTCCCCCGTCCAACGCGGCCAGCAGCTGCTGGAATTCCGGCAGGTTTTGTAAAACAGAACGTAATATATTCAAAGCAAATCACTCCTAGTGACCTTATATTCCATAATATGGAAGTTATAGACGCGCCAATGCCCCCGTTTCCAGACAGAGACGGGGGGTGGTACGATTTTGCGCCCGGGGAGACTTGCCTCAAACGTCTGCCGGGGCGGGGTTTTTTGAAAGGATACCCCTATTTTACCCCAGAGAAAGGGGGTGTTACAAGGGAAATTTCGCTGCAGGCGCAGCAAAAAAGCATCCGTACTCCGGATGCTTTTTTTGCGTATGAAAAAGTTGTGAGTTGTGCGGTTATCCCTGGAGCAGGCGGCGCAGCAGGGGGATCCTGGACACGCAGGCGGCAAACAGGAAGGAGAGCAGGGCGGTCAGCACGCCCTGCAAAACCAGAGCGGCAGCCAGAGGCAGAGCGTCAGGCTGCAGATGGGTGATGACGTCCAGCACCAGAGGGTGGACCCAGTACACACCAAAGACCACCTGGGCGCACAGGCGCAGGGGCTTTTGGGCCGGGCGCAGCGCCTGGGCATGGCAGGAAAAGAAGGTGCGCACCCACACGAACAGGGCGGCGGCAATGAGATAGTGGGGGAAGGCGTAGCCGCTTTCAAAGGGGAGATAGCTCTGTTCCGGGCGGGCGTAGAGCAGATTCCCCACCAAATGCACGGCGTATCCTGCCACGCCGCCCAGATAGACCAAAAGCCGGGTCCGGCGGCTCAGCTCCTGCCGCCCCAGCAGCCAGCCCAACAGGACATACCCCACCAGTCCCTCCAGCATAGGGCCGAACAGCACAACCTGGAAGGGGAGGATTTGATTGAGGGCTGGACGGAGGGTGGAGGAGAACAGAATGATGCCAAACAGAAGCAGAATCTGCCGGGGGGTGCAGGTCTCGATCAGCCGCCGCAGGAAGGGGCAGATCAGGTAGATGCCAAGGAGCATGTAGATGTACCACATGTGGTACTTCACGCCCTGGCCCAGAAGAAGCTGCAGAAAGACCGACAGGCTGAGGGGCTGGGAGCCGGTGAGGACGGCCACGGCGAAGTAGATCCCATTCCAAACCACCAGAGGGATCAGCAGCTTAGGCAGCTGCTTTTTGTAAAAGGGCGTGATCTCTCTCGAGCGGGGATCGTCCAGCATCAGGCAGCCGCTGATCATCAAAAATAAAGGCACACCCACCCGCACCAGCGGGTCCAGCACCATGCAGGCAAGCCAGGTGTTGGTTTGCGCCAGAGTGGGGCTGACCATGATGGGGGCAGTCACATGCAGTGCGATAACAAGAAGAATGGCCAGACAGCGTAGGGCGTCCAGATAGGGGATGCGGACCTGGTTTGGAGCGCCGGGTGCCCTGGTGAGGTCGGAGCAATGATCCATGGTGGGTTCCTCCTGTTGCCAGCAGAGTGGACCGTGCCGGTACAGCCGCTGGAGATTTGTCCCTATTTTACCCGGGGCAGAGGGGGATTGCAAGGCAGAGCGGGGGTTTTTAAGCAGATCCTAAGAAAAACAAAAAAGCACGGAAACAAGTTGTTTCCGTGCTTATCTGGTGGACGATACAGGACTTGAACCTGTGACCTCCCGCACGTCAATGCAAAAATTTTATTTTTTCTAATCTTTTTGCGTAGTTTCTAGGCATTTCTATTCCGAACAAATTGCTTTCCAGCACTTTTGAATCGCAGGATTTCCGATGGTTCCGGCTCCGTCTGTGGCTGGTTGTGTGGTCAACCGCAGAAACATGTTACATGTTTGCCCTTTCAAAATAAATGTGTTTTTCCGCCCGCACCATGATATTTTAATACAGTGTTATCAAAGATAAGGAATTTCACTTTTAACCGATTATCAAATAGCTCGATTGACAGAGCAGAAATAATGTACACTCAAGAACCACTACAAACATTTCTCCAGAAATGCTTACATTACAAATACTCATCTTCTTCCAGCGTGGCAACATACCGTCCGCCATTTTTTCACCACGCTTTTTTGAAAAAGACTTCTTTATCAGTAGAGATTTATTTCTTCTGGCCAACTATGCTCATTGAACAGTAAAAAACACCCGCACTTTTCTATCGAATCAGGCCCAGAGACGCTTTCTGAAGTTGCCCAGCACAGATGTGTCCTCGCTCATAATTACAAATACATTGGGATCATACACCTTTAGAATTTTTCTCAGAGCAAAAGCTTCTTTTTTTGAAACTACGGTAAGTAAAATATCAGACGGTTCCTTGCTATAGGCACCGCTACCCACCCACTTGGTTACTCCCCGTCCCACATATTGAAACACTAGTTGCTCCATATCCTGGGATTTTGTAATAATCAGCATAGTCACGGTGACATTTTGCAGATGCATCCTATCCAATGTTAGATAGGTAACCGCACCGAAAATGACACTGTAAACCACAATATTTTGTTCAAAGAAAAATAACCCTATGCTATAAACCACCACATTAATTAGCATGGCAATACGCCCCACACTAAAGTCGGCTTTTTGTTGCATGCAAAGCAATCCCAATATTTCCTCCCCACCCCCAGAACAGCCAGCAGTCAGCGGAAGGCCCGCACCAATGCCGCACAGAATTCCGCCTATAAAACAGGCTGCAAACATTTCCTCAAAAATACTCTTTTCAGGAATAGGAATCAAGGCGAGAAACACACTATAAGAGACAATACAAAGAGCGGTTTTAGTAAAGAACCAGCGTCCAAACTTTGAAAAAGATACAATCAACAGTGGAACATTTAATAAAAAATATAGGATAGCATCCAACCCTTTGACATCCTTAAATTTTGCACCGTAGTCCTTTTCCAAAAGTGGCAGACAGTCCTCCCGCTGGATGAACTCTACCGTGCATCCAAGACTTAACTCAGGAGATTTTTCCAGTAACTGTGACAAAGTAGATATACCGTATCGTTCCGCAGTCTCCGGTTTCACGCTCATCACATAGGTGTTATTAAACCCCAAGGGTTTAGAAGTTACAAAGACCCGGGAGACGGATACCCGGAGGGAACGCCCGCATGGCAGAAGGAGGGCTTCGAGATCCTGGTGCAACGCGGGATCATCAACTCCCCCGACGTGTGGAAGGCTCGCTTCGATCAGCCGATCATGGTCGGCGAGATCCTGGCGATCATCGGCAGAATGTAACCGGAAAGGAGGGCGCAGGACATGGATGAGCTCGTAAAGGACTTGACCCTGGACATGATTTCCGAAGGTCTCTATCGGATGATCGCCGAGGCAATCGGGACGGATAACTTCTACAAGCTGGCCGAGATCGTCGGAGGCACTACGATCTATATCCCGAAGCCCGAGAGCCTCACCCGCCCCGTCCGCGACGCCCGCATCAAGAAAGAGTTCACCGGCTACAACCACCAGGAACTCGCCCGGAAGTACGGCGTCACCGAGAGATGGGTTCGGCGCATTTGCGGCCCCGGACAAGCGGAAGGGCAGATCGGGATCTTCGACTACCTGGAAGGCCCCGGGGGCGAATACGAGGACGAGGGGCCTTGCAACTCTTAGAAGCGCTTCGTATATCAAATTCCACAAAACAACCCTAAAATAGGACTACAAGCTGTGCTTGTAGTCTTATTTTTTATGCTTAGAGAAGGAGGCAAAAACACACATGAACATGGAACTCATCACCAGCGCAGCGAGCGACGCTCTCGTCAACGTCGTCCTCGCGATCATCGCCCTCGCCGGGGCCTACGGGGTCTACTATAGTCAGACGAACATGAACCACATGGACGACGGCATCTTCGAGAACCGCGAAGCCGTCATTCTCCACGAGGCCCAGATCGCCGACGCGCAGAAAGAGATCAAAGTGCTGAAAGACGCCACCCTCAACAACATGACGAACAACGTCTTTCTCATCAATTTTGACTCCGTGAACTCCGTCGCGATCACCTCCGGCATCTATGACCCCGTGGCGAGAAAGCTCTATGTATAGGGTCGCTTGCACCCTCAAAGAAACAAGCTGCATACTCGGGAACTTTTTCGGCGAGCTTTGCCCGGTATGTGAAAGGTGTCGAGAACTCTCGGACAACGAGCTCGTCCTTATGACCGCGAGCGGTCTCACTCTCGAAGGGAAGGACGTCCTTGTTATTGAGGGACACAGCTCCATCACAGGGGAGCCCGCAAAGGTAAAGCTCACCGACTACGGCTTCGAGTTCTTCGGGGACATCACCGAGATCGCCCGCATTAGAAATGCGAGGTGCTGCTACATTGGAACCGTCAATACTTCAAAAGAAGGCTGAAATCCTACTCGAACGGGATGTCTACCCCTTGCTCAAGAACTTCCCCCAGGCCGAAAAGTTTAGTTTGTCGCAGGAGATCAAGCAATCATGCTTCCGGCTGATCCGCGCGGCGGTCATGGCGAACAACCTCACCGTCGTCAAGAAGCGGCTCGAATGGCTGGACGAGGCGGACGCCGAGAAGACGCTCCTCCTTGTGCTGTTTGGAGTCGCCCGGACGCAGAAGTACATCACCGAGAAGAAAGTCCACGAGCTGCAAACCAAACTCAACGAACTGGGGCGCATAATTGGAGGCTTGCAAAAGCACTTCATCAACAACCGATAAAAAAGTAAACCGCACCTACTTAGGGTTATCTCTGTATGGCGTCGAACCGCGCGAACCGTGGGTACAATTCGGCCCGCAACTGGAACAACAACTCGTCCGGCAATCGGAACGTGAACGTCGGTTTCCGCCCCGCCTTGTAGGTTATTACGTCATTCGCGGCTACGGCTTCGAGTGCGTGTCCTTGTTATACTTCAAGGGAGAGGTAATCCTTCGCCTTGTCTCTGACGGCGTAAAAACAGTGACGAGCGCCCGGCCCGTCCTCTCGTATTGGGAGGCTGGGGGTGAGTCTGCAATGTGGGTAAAAACCCGCGTCATAGGTGCCAAGCCGTTTCTGAAAAGGAAAGGATGCCACGATGACGAAATTCCCCTTTTTTGTAAAGACCATTCACAATATAAAGCGCCCGGTCGTCCCTCCTCCACTTCCGGCCTCTCCGTATGAGAAAGTAATCGACTACGAGAACCTCAAGGAAGGCTACAGGAAAGCGACGCGCGGGCAAAGGAAGTACACCCGGGAGGCCGTCAAGTATGACCTCCTACGAGAGAAGAACAATGTCGACCTATGGCGAGAGCTCAAGAACTCGAAGTACACCCCGGGGCCGTATCATTCTACGGTCATAACGGAGCCCAAACGGAGAGATCTCTCAATCCCTGGACTCCGCGACAAGGTGGTGCAGCTCGTCATCCATGAGGAGCTGCAAAACATCTTCCGGCCCGTGTTCATCGACGGATCGTTCGCTTGTCAGTACGGGAGAGGCCCGATCCGCGCCGCCCTCAAGGTGCAGCACGACATGAGGGTCGCCCGCATGAAGTGGGGCGACGATGTGGCCGTCAGCCCGGAAGTTCTTCTACTCCATCGACCGCGACCTGCTCAAGAAAATCCTTGCGAAGCGGTTCAAGAAGCTCAAGAAGAAGCACCCCGACATGTACGGGGATCTCCTTCGGTTTTACCGGCTTCTTTGCAAAGTGATTGATAGCTCGCCGGAGGGAGAGCGAGGCATCCCACTCGGGAATGTCAGCTCCCAGGACTTCGCGAACATCTACCTCAACGAGCTCGATCAATTTTGTGTCCGCTTCCTCGGGGCGAAGCTCTACACCCGGTACATGGACGACGTCGTCATCGTTGCGCCGAGCAAAGAGATCGCCCGGGAGTGGCTGGCAAAGATCAAGGAGTTCCTCCAAGTGAGGCTACACCTTGACACCAACAAGAAGACAAAGGTTTTCTACATGCGGCAGGGCGTGAACGCCTACGGCTTCAAAATCCGAGCTACCCACATGATGCTCCGCACCGAGTCCAAACGGCGAGAGAAGCGGCGTATCAAAGCGATGGTTCGGAAGATGAGGGAAGGCAAGATCACGCGGGCGGCGGTCGTCCAGGCGGTCAACTCGTGGATCGGGTTCGCCCGGTGGGCCAGTTCCTACAATCTCGCGAAGAAGATATTCGCGCCCTATCGCTTTATCAAAACGGAAGGAGAGATCCCTTATGGCGCAATATCTCGGAACCGTCAAGCTCGGCGGATTCTACAACAACGGCGCAATTCTCAAGCGGCCCACAAAGCCGTGGCGGCCTGACGGCTCCGCAGGTGGGAACAGCGGCTACGGAGACATCCCGCAGATGTCCGGCAGCATGGCGAACTACACCTTCGGAGACACTCCCAGCGCGGACGCGAACAAGCTCCAATGGGTCAAGATCAAGGACGGGGACAAAACCCTCCTCATTTGCGACCGCGTCATTCTGGTCAGCGTCTCGTGGGATGACTTGAACGGGCAGGGCTATGTCACCGGCAAGACCATCACCATCGACGGGACAAAGTACAAGTGCCGCCTCCTCACCGGAGGCAGCAACCGGCGGAATAACGACTGGTATGCCGGAGGAACACCTACCAATAACGAGTGGGACAGGTTCATCACCCGCGAGGAAGTCATCACCGGACTCCCTGCCCCGGTTTCCTCTGACCTGGACACCAACCTCAACACGACCGATCACAACAGTACCCATAATCAGCTTTGGCATTGGGTGGGCGTGTATTCCTGGTGTCAAGAGACCTGGGCGGAGAACGCGTCGCGCCGCGCGGACCGTGGGTTCAGTTTGGCCCGCTCCTGGAACAACAGCTCGTCCGGCCATCGGTACGTGTACGTCGGTTTCCGCCCCGTCCTTGAAGTCCTGAACACTGACCCTCTGATCTCTGACAGTGACCGCAACCTCGGAGATAAGAACCAGGACTTCACGATCGAGTACACCGTCAACGACTCCGACTCCGGCGACGTCTTGACGGCGACGGAGTCGATTGATGGGCGAACGACGAAGTCGTTCGCCCCGACGCGAAATTTCAAAAACACGATCACGGTCAACGTCCGCGAACTGTCCCTCGGCCCCCACACGGTCAAGGTCGTCGTCACTGACGGACAGGGCGGAACGGCGACTCGGACGTGGACTTTCAACCGCGTCAACTCCGCCCCGACCATCTCCGGCACGGACACCAACCTCGGGGACAAGAACATCGGCTTCACCTACAACTACACCGTCAACGACGCGGACGGGGACGCCGTGACGGTCGTCGAGATGCTGAACGACGAAACGCTCCGCACCATCAACAACGCCCCGAAGGGAGAGCAGCTCTCGGTCTCTATCACCTCGGAAAAGCTCTACGCCCTGGGCCTCAATACGGTCAACAACCTCGTCATCACCGCCACCGATGGGCAGGGCGGCACAACCTACCGCCGCCTCACCTTTAAGCGGACGAACTCGGCTCCGGCTATCTCTGGGCAGGACGAAGACCTCGGCCAGCAGACGGGCAGCTTCGCCGAGAAGTACACCGTCACCGACGTCGAGGGCGACAACGTGGTCGTCACCGAGTTCGTCGACGACAAGCAGATCCGCAGCTATCAAGCTACGCTCGGCCAGGAGGAGACGATCGAGCTCTCCCGTGAGAATTGGCTCGTCCTCGCAAATGGGGATCACCAGCTCCGCGTCGAGGCCGTTGATGGCAACTTCGCGACGAGTGTGAGGGTCTGGAACTTCTCCAAGAAGGAGACCGTCATCGCCTTCCAGTTCGCGCAGCCGGAGGAGACGGACGCCCGGGCGACGAAGATCCTCATCACGCCTACATGGCATATTGAGGGATCGGTCGCCAAGGTCGAAGCGTGTAACAATGCCTTTGATGCCTCCCCGGCGTGGGAGGACATCACGGCGCAGGTCGCGATCAACCGGGTCTACAACTTCCTCAACCAGTCCAAGACCGCCGAAAAGTGGGGCGTGAATGTCCGCTTCACCATCGAGAAGAACGAGGGCTATGAGGGAGAGGTCTCGATCTCCGGGTTTGGAGGTGCTTACGAATGAACCAGAGCATGAAGTATCTGACCCCTAAGATGCCGATCACCGAGATCGAGCGTCAGAGGGCGGAAGAAGCGGAGGAGCAGAACATCGACCTCTATGAGGCGATCGCCGGTCTCTTCGAGGAGGTCATGGGGCTCACGGAGAAGGTCTCGAGCCTCGAAAGTAAGATCAAGCAGATTGAAGGAGGACAAGCAAAATGAAAGTGAAAGAGTACATGATTTCCGTCTATGCCGTTCTGGTGAAGAACAGCAAGCGCGATATTGAGTCCCTGCCCGAGGAGTACATCATCCCCGTCGCCGAGTATCTGGCGGCGCAGGAGGAAGGCACTCTCGAGCCGGAGGAGTAACGCCCCAGGGACACCCACCGAAGGGCCGTAGAGGCCCGCAAAACGGCCCGTAAAGGGCCGGTAGTAACCTAACCCACAAGAGGGCAAAAAGCACGGGAGGGGCGGCTATTCGTCGCTCCTCCCGTATGCTTTGAGCCCGCCCTCTTGCGTGTGCCGCTCCCGTGCTTCTGGGGGGCGGTTGACGCAAGCGAGCAGGCTCGGAAATGCTTCTAAGATTGGCCCGTTTTTTCTCAAGTATGCTGTCCCAATTTCTCAAAAAACTTGTCGCGCTACACTCATCTTCTCCAAAAGAACATGCTGCAAGCCCTGTTAGCAGCAATAAAATTATATAGAAAATAATCCTTTGTATTTTCAACATAAAATTGCCTCTTTCCGTCCGTATCGCATTGAGCATACATTCTCTGTCCCAATGCTGATTTTGCACATAATACAGGCGGTCTAAAGAACTTTTGTAATGTATTATTCTACTTTCATCATACGATAACCAACACCAATGTGCGTTTGAATATACTGCGGTGAACCAGGTTCTTTTTCCAGCTTCTTACGAAGTGTTGCCATAAACACGCGAAGAGAGGCCACATCATTTTCCCAGCTTCGGCCCCAAATCTGTTGTGTAATAAATGTGTGGGTTAGTACTTTTCCAACATTTTTGCACAGCAAGCACAGCAGCTTATACTCACTGGGAGTCAGGTGGAGCTCCTGTCCATCCAAAAATGCACATCCAGCCGCATAGTCCACTTTCAGCTTCCCGTTTGTAAATACTGCTTCTATATTTGCTGCTCCGACCTGAATCTCTGCTAATCGTCTTTGTGTCACGCGAAGCCGTGCCAGTAGTTCTTCCACTGAAAATGGCTTTGTCAGGTAATCATCTGCACCGGCGTCCAATGCTTCAATCTTATCAGTATCCTCACTTCGGGCACTAATTACAATGATGGGCAAATTTGACCAGGAACGAACTTTGTGGATGACCTCCACCCCATCTATATCCGGCAACCCAAGATCCAGCAAAATGATATCCGGATTATGAGAGGATGCTTCCAAAACAGCAGATTCTCCGTTTGCCGCTGTCAGAAATCGGTAATCATGGGCTTTTAATGTGGTCGTAATTAAGTTGCGGACCGGTGTATCATCCTCTACCACTAAAATCAATGGTTTATTCATGCAACTCTACCTCCCCAGTTGGTACAGAAAACGTAAATATGGATCCATGAGGCAAGAGATCTGTTACAATCATTTCTCCTCCATGCGCATTGATAATTGATTTGCATAAGGCCAACCCGAGCCCCATACTGCGGCGACTGTCGGCAATCTGATTAGACGCACTGTAAAACATATCAAAAATATGTGGTTTGGCCTGATCCGAAATTCCAGGACCGTTATCTGTCACAGAAACATAAACAAAGTTTCCTTTTTTCCGCCATTCTATGTTAATTTCAGATCCTGGCGGCGTATACTTGATTGCGTTATCCACAATATTGATGATGACCTGAATGATTAGCTTCGCATCTACCTGTACTAAGAGATACTCTTCGCTACTTTGTACATTTATATGGTATTCTATGCTCTTGCGGTTAATATGTCGAAGTGCTTCCGAAACAATTTCATCGATTAGTTCTGTCGATATATGTAGGTTCATCCGCCCGTCTTCCAGGCGACTGACTGATAACAGATTTTCCACCAGATTAATGAGCCACATAGCATCATCATAAATATCGGTATACATCTGTTCCTTCGTCTTCTCATCAAACAGATTTCCATTGGAAAGCAGATTGCTGGCATTTCCTAAAATAGATGTAAGTGGTGTACGTAGATCATGCGAAATCGAACGCAGCAAGTTGGCACGCAGCTGTTCATTTTTCGCCAATACGGCAGCCGCTTCTTTTTCCTCCAGGTTTTTCTGATTTTCAAGGGCAAGCGCGCATTCTCCCAGGACAGAAAAGAGAATACTTGTTTCAAAGGAATCCAATGGCTTGTCCAATGCAGCAATCCCTACGACCCCATATACCTGCTTACCCGTGCGGACCGACAGATAGGTGCAGCAAGCATCGGAAAGGGTGTCCGTTCCCGCTCCCGCCCGTTTATTGTTTGTAAGGACCCACCTTGCTACATCCTGCTCCTTCTGCGTCGTGTAGCTGTCAGCGGACTTGGCTTCATCCAAAAGAAATACTTCCGGATCCATCAATTTTTCTTGCTTGACACGATATGCCACGATATCCCGCTGAAAAATTTTCAGCAGCTGCCTTGCCGTAACAGAAATAATTTCTTCCTGATTTCGTGCCTTTTGAAGATTCTGGTCCGTTTCAAACAACAGCTTTGTACGCCACGCCACTTGGGCAGAACGTTTGGCATGAGACTTTAGTCTAGAGGCCAACGAACCAGTAATCAATGAAGCAAGGAACATGATCAGAAATGTAACCGGATAGCCGCTATCGTAGGCGTGCAGAGAAAACCTGGGTTCCGTGAAAAAGAAATTGAATGTCAGCACACTGACGATGGAGGCAATAAAGCTGCAGATCGAACTTTTGGTGGACACGGAAACCAGCATGACCCCCAAAATATAAAGGGGAATGATATTGGCCTCCGTCAAGCCCCAATTGTAAAATAAAAAACCAATTACAGTAGTTAAGATGAGAATCAATACACTTTTCGCTAAATCTATCACAGATACCGCCTGCATGTGCATGATTTCCCAGTGTTTAGCAGAAAAATGCTTATTTAATCCATTATCCGGAATGATATGAATATCCAATTCAGGAGTCAGCTCGATCAATCGTTCTGTTAAAGATGCCTTTCCCAGCCATGGGCGCGGCATTCCGCTGCGGCCAAGCACAATCTTTGTCACTCCAGATAATCGTGAAAATTCCGCAATCTGATATGCCACGTCATCTCCATAAACCGTCTCAACCGATGCGCCCAACTGCTGTGCCAGATGAATATTGGACTGAAGCCGCTCTTTATCTACCGGAGTGATCCACTGGAACTCTTTCGTTTCCACAAACAATGCAGTAAAGCCGCATCGAAACGCACTCGCCATTCGAGCAGCTGTACGTATAATCTTCTCATTAGAAGGAGCAGAAGAAAGGCACACCAGAATGTGCTCATGGGTACGGTACCCTGTTTGACTGTGATTGACCTGGGTGTACAAAGCCGCCCGATCGGCGCAGCGGCGCAGCCCTACTTCACGCAGGGCGCTTAATTGGGATAATGAGCAGTTGGGAAGCAAGGCTCCCTTCTTTTGCTGCAACAGCCGCTGCTGCAGCCGTTCCGGCTCAACATCAACAAACTCCACCTGTGCTGCCCGGTCAAACACGTGATCTGGAATGCGTTCCAAAATAGGCACTCTCAAGATCGAGAACACAGAATCCTGAATGCTTTCAACATGTTGAATGTCCAGCGTTGTATAAATGTCTACTCCCGCTTTTAGTAACTCCGCTATGTCTTGATATCGCTTTCTGTGGCGAGAATCATCCGCATTTCTATGTGAAAGCTCATCAATAACAATAAGTTGCGGCTGTCTTCTCAAACAGGCATCCAAGTCTATTTCATAGCCTTTTTGCCCGCTTTGCCGCACCATCTTACTGGGAACTTTCTCAAAAATGTCTGCCAATTTTTTTGTCTCGGGCCACTGCTCTGAGGGACCCACACCAATTACTACATCTACCCCGTCTGCCTTAGCCTTTTCCGCCGCTTTCATCATAGCGAAGCTTTTTCCTGCACCAGAAAAATAACTTGCAAAAATAGTAAGTCTTCCTTGTTTTTTCACCATAGTTCCTATTTGTTTATCTGTAGTCATTACAGTCCCTCCTTTCAAGGCAATATATTATAGCATAGTACTACATACCCTGTCCGCAAAGCCTCTCGACAAATTCCATGGTAAACGATCGGTGATCTTGATTTTTCCATACAACAAATTGATCTTGCATTGCCGCATGAACAGATGTTATTTTTACACCATCCTCATTAATAAACGGCTGTGTTTGGAGTATAACCTTCCTTTGTCGGACTTCTTCATTATTTTCTACATTGGAATGTATGATTACTACGTCCACATTTCCTGCACGCAAAGCATGGAGCAACTCGGGTTCTTCACCCATTAAAACCGTACAATGCAAATGGGGGTGTTGTTTTTTTATATCCTTTAGCACTTTGGACCCTATCTGCATCGACCAAACATCTGCAGTCGCAATATTTAGACAATCCTGTTTTTCCTGTTGATTATATTCTGCATCAATATATACTTGGTTGTTATCCAAAAAATCTCCAAGTTTGGAAATGGCATAATAGCCCAATGCCGCGAACGCCAAAAATCCTCCCACCAAAACAAGTGCTTCCATCCATACCACTTCCTCTCTCAACTTTGTACAGACGCTATATATGAAAACATTTTTGAATGTCCCGCTGAGTTCCCAAGACCAAAATCGTACTGTGCTCAGGCAAGAATGTATCTGGTGTAATAACCGTCATAGCAAACTTTCCGTTCTGCTTTACTGCCATGATGTTAACATTGTACCGTCTCCTTACATCCAGCTGCCCAATGGTCTTTCCTACCCAGTCTTTTGGCACTTCAATTTCAAAAATAGCGTGATCATCCCCTAACGCAATATAATCAGAAATATGGTCTGAACTATAACGAATTGCAGTCCAAACGGCCATCTGCTTCTCTGGGTATACCACTTCATCGGCTCCATTGCGCAGTAGAAACTTCGCCTGCACATCTCGAGCAGCCCTTGCCACTACTTTTTTTGCGCCCAATTCTTTTAGAAGAGAAGCGGTCTCCAGAGAACTCTGAAAGTTATCTCCGATGGCCACGATACATACATCAAAATTACGAACGCCAATAGCAGTGAGGAATTCCTCACTGGTGCTATCTCCGATTTGAGCATTGGTAACAAACGGAAGAATTGCATTAACTCTATCCTCATCTTTGTCGACAGCCATAACCTGATGATTCAATTCATTTAACTTCATAGCAATATGGCGTCCAAAGCGCCCTAATCCAATCAATAAAATAGTTTTCATAAATCCTCCATTGTAGTACATTATCCAACTGTAATTCGTTCTTGTGGTAGTCTGGCACTGTTTCCTTGGAAATTAGAAAGGGCCGCAAATATGAGCGTTAACCCTCCTACTCGTCCAAAAAACATCAATCCAATTAATATTAGGTGCGAGATCCAATTGAGCTGTGGTGTAATTCCAAGTGAAAGCCCTACTGTTCCGATAGCAGAAGCCGTTTCAAATAAGCAAGTCAGGATAGGCAAATTTTCTACCTTACTGATCACAAGCCCTCCAGTTAAAAACAAAATCAGGTACATCATCAAAACAGTTGCGGCCTGAGATACTGTCTCATTTGAAACCCGTCTGTTAAAAAAGTGGGGGTTCTCTCGGCGGCGAAAAACGGCAAGAGAACTAGCCAATAGGACTGCCAAAGTCGTGGTTTTCATTCCGCCTGCGGTAGATCCGGGTGAACCGCCAATCAGCATGAGAATGATAATGACGAACTGTCCGGTCTCGCTCAGGGCCG
>OLRK01001828.1_pt1 | contig 15667 bp, 14 predicted proteins | sample 1672911 | NCBI WGS metagenome assembly OLRK01 (sample SAMEA3136736, study PRJEB25190) | human gut metagenome | biome: human gut; feature: human-associated habitat; material: faeces | place: Austria | collected 2013 | reverse complement strand
CAAGACCATAGGCTGCCAATCCGCCCAATATAATTTCTAAACCGCAAACCTCAACAACATAAATCAAAGAATTTTTAAATGCATTCCACAGCTCAGAATTTGTAAAAGCCTCAATATAATTCTCTAACGTCCATTTTAACGGCAAATAAAGTCTCGGCGATAAATCGGTCACTTCGCGAAAGGATTGGTTTAACATCACATAAATCGGAAGCAAATATAAGATAACGAGAAAAACTGCAACAACATAGACTCCGACTCTCACTTTTTTATTCGGTGCATAAATTTTCTTAGGTTTTGCTCTTTCTAATTTCATTGTTTTCATCAATACTCAACCTCCTTACTCCGCAAATACCGGTTAATAGGAACGGCAACAATAAAAATCAAAACAAAAAGAGCAATGCCTACCGCTGAGGAATATCCTGCTTTTTCATCATTAAAATACAGCAGCGAAATATAATATGATAATGACAATGATTTTCTATTTGGACCTCCATTTGTCAATGTCACTATAATATCATAGAGCTTTAATCCACCGATAAGGTTTGTAATGACTGCAGTCGTTATAGCAGGCATCAAAAGCGGTAATTTAACCTTTGTAAAAATCTGCCATTTCTTTGCACCATCAAGCAATGCTGCTTCCTGATACATTTTCGGTATATTCTGCAGTCCTGCCAAATAAATCAGCATACAAAACCCCATTGTCTGCCAACTGTTAATCAGCGTAATAATCATCACTGCCTGTGGTCCGGTTTCCATCCAATAGATATTCGAAATTCCAAAAATGTTCAAAATATTATTTAAAACACCATTTTCAAAGTTAAAAATATAATATTGAATAGCCCCCATAATAACGCCTGAAATCATAATAGGCATGTAAAGGATCAAACGGACAAAGTTTCTGCCCCGAAAGGCCTTATTGACAAACACTGCTGCTGAAAGTCCCATAATATTCTGAAGCAGTGTACTGCCAAAGCCATAAACAAAAGTATTTACCATAGAACGTACAAATACTTTATCTGTAAAAATAGAACTGTAATTTTCAAAGCCAATAAACTTCATATTTTGAGAATAACCGTTCCATTTAAAAAATGACACTCTCAGTGCATTGCCAAGCGGTACAAGCACAAACAGAACGATAAGCAAAAAAGCGGGAATGCTTAATGACAATAATATTCTCTTTCTTCTTCTCTCCATTATATTTCACCCTTTCTCACTGCCGCATGACCGATTTTCCCGCTTTTATATGCCGTCAGTCATTATTCTTCCTGTGCTGCCTCATACAAATCCACATAGTTTTCTTTTAGATAATCAATAACTTCCCGTTTACTTTCATCAGATTGATCTTCGCAGAACATTCCTGCAGCCACCTGGAAAATACTCCACATTCCTGTCGGCATATACTTTCTGTCCCAAAGATTATCATAATAAACCTCCGGGAAATAAGTTTCCATTTCTTCCATCATTTTCATTCCATAAGACTTTGTTGTCTGCGACGGCAATGTACTAATTTCACCGGCCGCTGCATTAATACCATCCGAATGTTCAGCGACATAGTTTAAGAAGGCTTTGCAAACTTCCGGCTCTTTTGTGTCCTTCCATATACCAAATGCTGCGCCTTCGCCAATGCCGCAAAAACGTGCACCGCCCTCCTTACTTGCACAAATCGGAATCATTGCCATTGTCACCTCCGGATTTTGCGCCGCAACTGCTGCCTGAAAAGATGTGCCGATACCGACAACAAAAGCACAGTCATTTTGAGCACATCGCTCAATAGCATCCGGCTGTCCTATTGTTCCGCAGTCCTCATACACATAACCATTATCAAACCACGTCTGAAGATAATCTAAAATAACATTATAATTTTCCCAGTCCCATGTACCATTTAACATTGCTTCCGTGTCATCATACATCGCACCTTCGTAGTTTAGCCATGCCCCATTAACATTTGCCAGTGCACCCGCAGATGTAAAGTAATTTGCAATCGGCGTATGGCCTGCTGCTTTAATTTTATCACAGGCCTCATTAAAATCTTCCCACGTTTCAATCTCCCACGGATTAACACCGGCAGCTTCACAAACATTCATATTCACTGCTGTTCCAAGACAGGAACCTGTTGTCATCAGTGTATATATTTTTCCGTCCGTATCTTTAATAACACCTAATGCTGCTTTACTCAAATCATCAGCCCATGCCTCACCGCTCAAATCCATTAAATATTCTTTATAGCGAATCAGCGACCATCCATGCGTTTCAAAAATATCCGGAAGGCTATTTGAAGCCATCCACGTTTTCATTGTGCTCTCATAGTCATTGCCATATTCGTCAAGAACAACCTCCACACCTGTTTCTTTTTCAAACCCGGCAATTACCTCCTTATAGGCTGTCAATGTATCACCCGAAAGATAGGTTGCAATTTCTATACTTTTTCCCTCAAATCCTGTCACTTCTGCGCCTTCATCGCTGTCTTTATAACCTCCCTGTTCAGCTGCACCACAGGCTGACATCAGCACACAGCCAGCCGCCGTCAATAATGCTAATCCCCTGTTTACCCATTTTTTCTTCAACATATGAATCTCCTCCTAGTATTTTAATAAAATCAAATATTACAAGAGTATCCGTCGTAAGCTACAACATACCCTTTAGGTTCCTCTAATTTGCAAATCTTATCATGCGTAAAATCTCCGAAATGCGCCATATGACTTAACACAAATACTGTATCTTTATTTGTGCATCCAATCACTCCCAACTGCTTTTTCACTTCATCAGCAGCTTCAAAACCCATATGTCCCTTCCGCCAGTTTCTTGATAGTGCCGTACAATCGAGACTGACTAAATCAAAATGAATATTTTTTATATAATTCCATGTACTTTCAGGAAAAATACCGGTGTCATGTGCATATAAAACTCTTTTTCCTGACTTTTCAATCATATAAATCAGAGCTTCCTCCGGCTGATTATGATCTGCCAAAAGTGCTGTGACATGATATCCGTCTGCCGTCTGAATGGTCTCAAAGGCTGACATAGTATGAAATGCAATATATTTTTCTGTATCTTTGCATATGACCGCTGCTTCTTCAAAACGTTTCCGAATCACCTCGCTGCCATACATATGAAGTTTTTCTTCTGAAAGTTTCTCAGCATAATTGACATTTCTCATGCAAATATCATATGGAAAAAAATGATCGTGATGACTGTGTGTAATCAGAAGCGTCCTAACCTCTGCCAAGTCCAGTCCCAAATATTGACTATGGTAATTTGTATCCGGCGGAAAGTCAATCAGCAATGACTTATCAATCAATGTCTGACTTCTTGTCCTTATATTTTTCCCTTTATACTTTCTCGCCATTTCACAGGCATGGCAGCGACAAAATAATGCAGGCCATGCCTCAGATGCCGCTGTTCCATAATATGTAATTTTCACGTTCTCCCTCCCGATTTATTTTATATCCACAAAATGTTGTCATTTATTTTTTTATATTCTTGTCTAACCAAAGTATTTATATGGATATTTTTACCATTTTTTTCTGTTTTTTCATTTCTATATTGTTATTTATACCATATTCTGATATAAATAAAAAGAGAAGGATGTTGTCCTATTTTCATATTTTGTTGTTATTTTGGAGGAGAATATTATGGATATAAAAAATATAAGCTACTTCAATCAAAATCCAGTTACAAATGAAACTATCAAAATTTTAGACTGCGGCTATCACGAGACACTTCATGGCCGTTCTTCTTCACAAACCATTATCGACCATTATGTACTTCATTTTGTTGTCAGCGGCAAAGGCACCTATTCAGTTCATAATGAGACCTTTCATTTACAGACAAATGACTGTTTTCTTCTGCTTCCAAATATACCAATTCACTATCAGTCCGATGAACATGCTCCTTGGATTTACTATTGGGTTGGCTTTGACGGCGTAGATGCTCTGCAGCTTATGCAGCTTTGCAATATTTCTTATCAGTGCCCTATATCTCACTATGAACCTATTTCAGAACTGACGCAGCTTATCCATCCACTGACAATTTTAAATACGCCTTCTATCTCCGATAATTACATTGCACTCAGTCAATTTTATACACTTTGCGCCCTGATGATGAAGCAAAACAGCAATATCAAGCCGCTTTCCCGAAAAAAATATTACGTGAATCAGGCAATTTCCGTTATCGAAAATTCTTATTACAGAGAAGATATCTCTGTGCAAAGCATATGCGATACTGTAGGTCTTGAGCGCACTTACCTTTATCGTATTTTTAAAGAAATTACCGGCAAAACAATTCAGCAGCATATATCCGAGCTGAGACTTAAACGCGCGCGTTACTTTCTTGCTAATTCCAATTTAGCTTATTCAGAGGTTGCTTACTACTGCGGATATGCCTCAGAACAATATTTTTCTATGACATTTAAAAAGAACTGCGGTATATCCCCCTCCACTTACCGTAAGCTTAATAACAAAGCAGACAGCAGTATATCTCTAAAAAATATAAATTAAAAAACTAAAAAAACCGGACAGTTTTCAAAATTGAAAGCCGTCCGGCACTACCTATGCATTATTTATTTGTCCACCTCACATCCAACCAAATTCTGAGTCACGTATTCGTCCATTGATGCAATCGCAAATTCATTGAGCCCCATTTCATAGGCGCTGCCCGAAATTTTCAAATGATGGCTTTTGGCATAAGCCAATATGCGCTCATAGACAATACCGATGTCCTCCCATGCCCCTTTATGATAAGCGCATATATACTTTCCTGCCGGGCGTATGCTGCCAGCAGCGATTTCCTTGACAGCCGGTGAAAACAAGCCGTCATATTCTAAAAATTCATGATTTTTAATTCTGTCTGCTGTAATATATCCGCCAATCCCCATCCGTATTTGCGGCATACTCCACTGTTCGCGGACATAGGCAAAAATCTCGGAAATATCATTTTCTTCAAAATCATAAGGCAACACAAGCAAATGGTGTGCCGGAAGTGTCACAACCTTAATTTCGTCCGATGCCGCAGCACAAAGCTCAAGCTGCCGCCTTCGCATAGAAAGCACTTCTTTAATCTGTTCAAGCTGCTTTATCTGAGCGTCAATTTCGCCCTCTTTCAAATTAACAATCGCCATAAATCGCTCCGCAGACGGCTGTTTCATATAATCACTGATTTCTTTCAGGCTCATATTTAATTCCTTAAGCATACGTATATATTCAAAATCAACAGCCTGTGAAAGGTCATAATATCTATAATCATTTTCACCTTTTGATTTTGGTGAAAAAATTCCAATGTCATCGTAGTAATGCAGCGTCCGCCGGTTTACACCGCAAAGCTGGGCAAATTGTGCCGTCGTCAGCCGAAGTAAATTTTTCATAAGCTATCTCATCTTCCTTCTTTTATTGGTCTCGGATTTCATGTATAAATATATAAATCCGGCCAAATCGGCCAAAAACCATCCAATCGGCACAGACCACCATATACCTGTAACGCCGATAGCCGGTATGGCAGACAGTCCATAAGCGAGAGCCACGCGTGTACCTAAAGAAATCACAGTCAGCACAACCGACATCCCCGGTTTCCCAACTGCCCTGTAATAGCCATACAGCAGAAAAAGACAGCCGATACCACAATAAAACGCCCCCTCGATTCTCAAATATTGTACGCCGATTAAAAGAATTTCTGTCTGCTGCGGCTCAATAAATAAAAGCATCAGAGGCTTTGCAAACAGACAGACGGCAGCCGAAACGATGATGCAGAATATCATCGCCATCATGACGGCTTTTTTAATTCCCTCCCTAATCCGCTTTTTTTCACCTGCCCCGTGATTTTGAGCAATAAATGTTGAAAAAGCATTGCCAAAATCCTGTACCGGCATATAGGCAAAGGAATCTATTTTCACAGCCGCTGCAAAAGCTGCCATCACCGACGTACCGAAGCTATTGACAAGCCCCTGCACCATAAGAATACCAAGATTCATCACTGACTGCTGAACGGAGGTCAACACTGAAAACTGAGCCATCTCCTTTAAAAGACCTGCTTCTATACGGCAATTTCGTCTCTTTGGACGAAAATCCGGATATACTGCCCATGTATAAATACCGATGCCGGCGCCGGATGCCGCCTGTGAAATAACCGTCGCCGCTGCCGCCCCTTTAACGCCCAAACCAAGTTCTAAAACAAAGTACAGATCCAAAATAACGTTAAGCACAGCGCACACTGCAAGAAACAGAAGCGGCACAACTGAATTTCCGACAGCTCTTAAAAGCGCCGCGAAAAAATTATAAAGGAATACAAAACCGATTCCCCAAAATATGACCTGAACATAATCGCGCATCAGCTGATAAATTTCGGACGGAACATTTAAAAGTGATAAAATTTCATCTATAAAAAGAAAGACAGCCGCGTTGAGTATCACAGTCAGCACAGCTGTCAGTACAAACGACGTAAATATGGCCGACTTTAGTTTCTCCGTATTTTTCCCGCCCCAGCATATCGAAAACACGGCGCCGCTGCCCATGCAAAGTCCTAAAAGCACGGATGTCAGAAATGTCATCAGCGCGTAGGCAGAACCGACCGCCGCAAGGGCGCCGGCGCCCAAGAACCTGCCGACAATCAGGGTATCTGCAATATTATACAACTGTTGTAAAAGATTGCCCAAAATCATCGGCAGTGCAAACAATATCATCGTTTTTGTAATATTTCCTTTTGTTAAATCTATCTTTTTCATATGACCTCTGTAAGCTTTTATATGTTTTGCGGTATATAAGACCGCTGTCACTATTATAAAAGCGCACTGTGCCAAAAGTCAATGCCGCGTCCTAAAGACAGGACAAATAAAATGCCGCGGCTTAAAGCATTATATAATCAAAATAACAGATGCAGTCTGGATGGGCATCTTTGTACGCCTGCACCTGTGCCTCATCAAGCCCCGGCGAACATGGATTAAAAAATTCAAGTTCAAGTCCCATCACCGGTGAAATATCCGTCACGCCCGCTTCATGGAACTGAAGATACTTCAAATTTTTAAGTCCCGAAAGCGGCGTCAGATCCGAAAACGGATTATAATCAAGACAAAGCTTCTCAAGACTTTCACAGCCGGCCAGCGGCGATATATCCGTAATGCCGCAGTCTACAAGATAAAGTGTCTTTAAATTTTTACATTGTGACAGCGGACTTATATCAGAAAGCGGCGTATCATAAATATAGATTTCCTCAACATCATAACTGTATCTTGTACCGCCAAGTTCAAAGGTATTTGCTTCCTCCGTTTCTGTCTCTGTCTGCATCTGGGTTTCTTCATAATCTTCCTTAATGAGATTTAAAGGCCCAAGTTCAATATAAGGCCACTCCCCTGTCATGTTTCCGCTGCCGTCGACTTCTAATTTAAACCGGCAGCCGCCGTAATTAAAAACAGCATAATACTTCTTACTTTCCTTATCATAGGCCGGTATAATTTTTGTATCAAACATTGCGTCAAGATGCGCTTTCTCCACATAACCTGTATAGCTTACAAAAAGCACCGTCGGCGAACCCAAAACAAGTTTATACGGTTTCGCCTTATTTTGCGGCTTCATACGAATCTCGTCAATAGCTTCCAGTGTTTCATCGCTATTTTTAAAATAAGCTTCCGCGGCCAGTCCTTTAAACTTTGCCCCGTAGCCTTCTTCTTTGGATATTTTACGTATCCCGGCATCACCGTAGTCATGTTCATACTCTATGAAACAATAATCTGCCACCTTGGATATGACATCATAACGCACAACCGTCATCTCGTCGGACGCATCATTATACATTTGAAGATCATCCGGCTCTGTTATTTCCTTCTCAGCTTTTATATATGAAATCCGGGCATTTTGGATATCCTGAATTAAATAAACTAAAATCCTGCTCTGTGTTCTGTCAAAGCCAAGCTGGGCAATATAGGCTGCCGATTTAAAGTCCCCTTTTTCCATATACACATCCGCAAGCGCCTCGTAGGCTGAAACCTCATCCGGCTTAAACTCAATGGCTGCCTCGTAGGCCTCTATGACTTTGTCATAATTCTTTTCAGCCATATATTGCTCTGCCAATGTGATCTGTCTGTAATATTTATCTGTTTTCATACGGCCGCTGACAATGACAGCTGTCACAATAACAATCGCCGTTATAAGCACGCCGGCGCCCACAAAAAGCAGCCATAAGTTCTTTGATTTTTTCATAAAATCTCCTCATTTTTTTCATCATGATACAACATACGCAGCTGTTTTATAATATTTCTCTGTTTTACAACAATATAAATCCGCACTGCCGCGTAAACTGCGGCAAGCACAATAAAGCTAATCAGCGATACAATAAACATTGCTTTAATCTCCCTTATACAGGCCAGCCCTGAGCCCTCAGCGATTCAAAAATGGCTTCAAGCTGTACCATTGTCTCATCACTCTCCCAGTCTTTGCCCGCCGCAGCACATCTTTCCTTTGCTTTTTTTAAATTTCCTGCGGCGGCACTATAATCTCTCATGTCTGCTGCCTTTTTATTTTCCTGTTTATATTCAATATAAGAAAGCTGCATCGGCACTGTATATTCTCCTGGAAATTCTGTCATCATACGTCCCAAAAGCTTTTGTGCCTGACTATAACTTTCCGTCTTTTCATAAAGACAGACAAGATGTTCAAAATCATCAAAGGACGCATAACCGCTGCCGGCTGCCGCCTCAAGACAGGCAATGCCGGTACGCACCGCCTGACTTAAACCGCTGTCTGCACGCAAAGAAACGTTCTCATAGTCCGCTGCCGCCTTCACCGAAGCCTCTCCGGCAATGCTCTGCCAAAACACTTTCGCAGCACCGTGTTTTTTGTCTGCTGTCTGAGCCGCAAAATAAACACAATCTTCATTTTTATCCAGTGCATCACAGGCTCTGACGGCAATATACGCCGCACGTTCCCACACATCATGCTCCGTACTCCCACATGCCTGCAAAGCCTGATTGCGGGCAGTCTCATAATCGCCCTGCGCCAGTGCGGCAGATGCCTTAATCAATGCAGCCTCCGCATCTGAAATACCACAATCAGACGCCCTGTCAAGCGCCATCTGTGCCTGAACAAAACGCTGCTGTCTGACATATGCAATGGCCAGTTCCTTATATATCTGCCCGTTATTTTCATCAAACGCCAATGCACGTTCAAGCAGCTGTACGGCACTCTCATCATCATCGAGCGTCATTGCAGTTCTTGCCAAAGCAAGCAGCATATCGACAGTCTGGGCACTGTGATTTTCCATAACCTGTTCATAAGACGGCGTGTTTAATATTTCTGTACCGAGCGAAAATACCTCCCGCGCCTCATTTGTATCACCTAAAAGCAATTGCTCTGAGGCCGCTGCAAATTGCTCATACTGTTCAAAATAGCGGTTCTGCACAGTTTCTCTGTAGCCGAAAATCATACAGCATATGAGTATAAGCCCAATCACCCAAAAACTTATATCCGCCGCCATGCCTGCACGCCTGAGCCGTCTGTAGCTGCTTTCCCATTTTTCCTTATGCTTCAGCGCTAAAAAAAGCTTCTTCGCGCTTTTAAAACGCCGGTTCGGATTTTCCTCCATCATCTTATCAATAATATTGGCTAAACCGTCCGAGCAGGAATGTGACAGCATGGAAAGCGGCGCATAATTCTCCCGACAGGCATTCGGACGCACGCCGCTGACAATTTCATAAAAAACTGCGCCAAGACTGTAAATATCGCTTCTTCCGTCCATAGGTACCGAATCACCGGTGCCAAAGCGCATTTTTGCCATTGCCCGTCGATACTGTTCCGGTGAAGCATAGCTGCTGCTTAAGCCTGTCAGCTCCTTATTGTTTTCACCGTCCACCGAGACATTAAAATCAATAAGACACACATTGCCCGACTCTGTAATCATAATATTGGCCGGTTTAATATCACAGTGATAAATCGGCTGCGGCTGTGTATGCAGATAATCAAGCACATCACAAAGCTGCTTCATCCACCGTATGAGCATTGCCTCATCAAGCACCATTCCTGAATCCATATAATATTTTAAATCATAGCCGCATATATAATCCATCACCGTATAAATACCGTCCTCAGACATAATAAAATCATAAACCTGCGGCAAAAACCGGTGATGCAGAGACTTTAATATATCCGCCTCAGCCCGCACATTGACACGATCGGCACAATTGTCCTTAATCCGCTTAATCACAACATATTTCTGAAGATGCTCATGATAGCCGAGATAAATTGTTCCGAGCCCGCCCTGACCTAAGGGCTCTAAAATCCGATATGTATCATTTAATAATTGTCCTATATCCATCGTTTTTTATTAATCCGGCTGCAAAAAAATCTGCTGTGATTTCCATATTTCATAATCACTGCGGTCTTTTTCAGCCTCCTCCAGTATCTCATGCGGCTTTTCGCTATGAAGTAAAATTTCTGCCGCATCGTTTGCTTTATCCTTTTTATCGCCAATATCTTCCAAAGGCTTAAATTGCTTTTCGACCTTTTTCACACCGCGGATATCTTTGTACGCCTTATAATCATCCGGTTTATCCCAAAATTCGCCTGCTTTACTTTCCAGACCTTTATCCACGCCTTTATCAATCGCATAATCTGAAGCCTTTTTTACAACTTCCTTTTGCATATCATTAAGACCGATTTCATCGCCGAAATGATCTATCAGCGGATTGCTTACATTTTCCTTAACTACATCGGTTGCTTTATCTTTTATAAATTCTTTTCCTGCCGCTTTAAGTCCCTCCTGAGTAGCGACCTCCTCTAAAATTTCTTTGCTGCAGGCGCCTTTGATGCCACTGCCGTAGAATTTTGAACGCCGCATAGCCACTGCTGTTTTACCTGCCTTTGCCGCCGGAACTGACAGACCTGCCACTGTTGAAAAAGCATCTTTTGTAAAATCATATATTTCCTGATTGCCGAAAAAAATTGTATCACGCACAGGATTCCACGACTTTGTCGTTATATCTCCCTGACTGCCATAATAAAAATTTTCGCTGCCTTCCAGAACTTCCGCCCCGGCAAAGACGCACGTCCCAATGCCTGAAACCATACCGACTGCGACCAGCGGCGTTGCTGCACCTGCAGTGCCCACAATCGCAAGGGTACCGACAACTGCCAGTCCTATACCGCTTATAACTTGCAAAATTCCGGCTTTTTCCCGCGCTTTTGCCAGTTCTTCCTCATATTCCTTCTGAATCTGTTCACGGACACGGGCCTCATCTGCATAGGCCGCTTCAATCCCGTCCATATGTTCATTAAGATAATTTTGGCTGGCATTGACACAACAGACAGCCTCCTTAAGTGCCGCACTCTTAAAAAAATCACTGCTTTCATAAGTTGTCGGATTGACAGTTTTACCGGTGTCATAATCTTTAATCAGCGCCGTCACCGATGTGATCAGCTGCATTAAATCCTCCGCCGCTTGAGCTGATGCATATTCATAATCATCGAAATCTCTATTGAGTTTCCCTGCTTTTTTATACATATTTTTCATGCGCGAAGCCGCATACGACCAATCCGGCATTGGAATGGCAGCGATATCACTGACAGAATCAATAACGTATCTGATATTCCCGTCATTGTCCGCAAACTCATTTCTCCGCAGAATATATTCGTTACTAATATTTTGCAGACTATAAAACTCAAGCTCCGTATCCTTATTTCCGTCAATATTATAGTATCCGTCACGATACAAAATATATTTTCCCGAAAAATCTGAAAATACTGAAGCGATCATCTGAAACAAAAGTCCATGAACCTCGCTCAGATAACACTTAATACTGTCTGCCGTCTCACCTGAAAACTGTTCGGAATCTGTAAGACTCTGCATATTTTTTGCACATTTTTCCATAATTTCCTTCCACTGTGCAAACCGCCTTGAGGACTCGTCGATAACCGTCCTTATATCCTCATATTTTATATGTGCCGAACAATGGCCGCACATATACACCGGCATGTCTAAAGAGGAAATGCTGACTTTTGTCATTATTTATCACCTCCGTTCCCACTCAGCTGCCAACGGTCTGCCAGCAGTATGTCTGTCTGCTTTATTTCATAAACCGACTGCTGTATTTCTTTTATATCATGTTCTAGAAAAGCCGCATAAGCGTTCATCATCTCTGTAATTTTATCAAGCGCTTCCACATAAGCCGAAAATGTATTGCCGTCGCTTTCACAGCTTATACGCTGCGCTTCAATATGCATTTTTTCCGCATTCTGTCCAAGTTCGCTAAGCTTTAGCATCAGTATCATCTGATTTATACTTATCAGCCGCATTTATATCCCTCCATTTCATCTGCCTTAATTGAGCAGCTTCTCAATTTCGTTTCCGATAGAATTAATGGCTGAAATAATACCTCCGAGTATTCCGGCCTGTCTGATTTTTTCATTCTCCAGTGATGTGATGACGTCACATATGCTGTCCAGCGCTTTATCGGTATCTCTGTAATAGCTTTCAAGCTCATCCGAAAGCGCCTCCGCTTCTGATAAATGATGATTCTTTTTATCACCTTCCCACTGTACAACATCATCCTTCATACCTTTTGTCCTGTTTTTATGAGCAAGCACATCTGCTTTAAATGAGGTCATTTTTTCCTTTGGACTTCTCATTCGTGTGAGCTTTTCTTCAATTTCTTCAATCTTTACCGCACACCGTCTTTTTTCACTTATCTTTGCACTTCTCTTATTTCTTAATACCGAAAGTTCTGACATTGCCATCACCCTTTCTTTTCTTCTGCCCCATATTTTTTTACTTTACTCAGTTCGTAAATATCACCCTTTTCAAGTCCTGTCTCTTTCACCCACGTATTGACATAATCATTCATTCTTGTCTCATCTTCATCTTTATAGCCCTCATACACAAGCTCTGCAATGTCTTCATGGTTAAAAAATAAAAGCTGATCACCGACAAGCCCCTCCGGATAAAGGCAGCCGCCATAATCGAAATATTTCGGTGTCCCGTCAATCGCTGTCGCAAGCCCGCGGGCAATAATAACAACCTTTCTCACAGAATTTTTCAAAATTACGCATGAGCCAATCGGCCAATAAATCACTTTTTCCATCTTTTTCTTTCTCCCTGAATATTTTATAAAACTGCACTGAAAATTTTTGTCTTCGGATAAATTTCAATCCTAAGCCTGTCATCTGCTCTGCCGTCACCTTTTTCTCGAAGCCGTTCAAAGGTTTCCCGTTTCACCCGGATTCTCATTTTCTTGCCGTCCGGACGAAAACCCTGAATTGAATACTCTGTCCCCGACTCGCGAAGCAGTGTACTTTTTGCAAGTTTGACTTTTGATAGTTCAAGCAGCCTTGTCTGCCCGCTAAAAAAATCCGGCACAGCCTTTAACAGGTCACTGCCCATTATGATGAAACAAACTACTGTAAGCACACTAAACAAAGGTATTGTCGCAGACTGCCAGCCCAGTGTCGGAAATTTAATATAAACGACAGCGGCTGTCAAAAACGTTTCCATGCCAAAAATAATTCCTCTGACAATGCGCATCACAAGCGCCAATCTCCCCTCTACAGGAAAAAACATCGTTGCCGCCGCAAAAATGACGCCGGCTGTCACTAAAACTGGTATATTATTCTCCATTCTCTGCCTCACTTTCCATTAAAACTGTTTTAATCTTACATACTGTGCTTCCGCTGAAATGGTAAGCTTCGCCAGCTTCAAGAGGCTTTGCATATTCCTTAGACACACTGTAGGCAACATCACATAGCTTCTGTTCGCCGATATTTGTAAATATAAGGAAATTTTTACCGTCACGAAGCTGCTTTAAAACCTCCGGTGCACTGTAATTGATTGCCGCATTTTCCAAATCCGTATAAATAATGCATATTTTTAATGCTCTGTATTTTGTACAAAGCAGATGATAAAGTTTCATCATCTCTCTGTCACCGCTCAGCTCCGCAATAACATCATTATTCTGGACCATCCAAAGCAGCAGCGGCGCACTTTCCATCTTCTCCTCCATGCCGTCGATCATCCACTGATACCGTTCCTCCATGACATGAATAAAATAGCCGAGCATCATCTTATATTCTGAGATATCTGCCGTATATGCCCGCACAATAGGAAATTGTGAAAAATCAGATAACTTTTTATCAACACTGTCGATGATATAGCACTCCACCGGCGCCTTTTCGCGCGCCATTGAAAGCGTTGTCAGCATATACCGTATAAAATTTGTTTTTCCCATATGCGGCACTCCGCAAAGCCCTAAAACGCCCTGATTAAGCATGGACATTTTTGTAAGCTCTGTTGTCGCATAATCAATACCGAGAAAAATTTCATACGGCCGGCAGCATATATCCGGAAAATTTCTGTCTATGTAGGCTTTTGTTAAAACTGACGGTATTTCTGGAATCTTTACTGCCCGAAGCCCCGGATTATTTTTATTGATCCGCTCAATATAAGCCTTCGCGGCTTCTGCCTGCTGCATCTCATCTTCACCGTCAAATGCCTGATAAACCTGTATTTCATAAGTTTTGCGGTCGATTTCAGTCAGTGCGCGTCCCGGTACATTTTTAAGCTTCTTTTTACAATGATCAAAAAGATACCCGTATTCATTACTGTCATTGCAGTACAGACAAATTCGCCCTGCAAAATTTGACAAATACTTATATCCGAAGCCGGATGTCTGAAGGTTTGATGCCACAACAGAAATACCGAGAGAAAGTCCTTCTCTGCATAAAGCCAGCAGCTGGTTCTCAAACTTTTCATACAATTCGCGGAAAGCCGCAACATTATCGATCATAATAATAATCTGCGGCAGCTGGTTATGGCCGCTGCGCTTATATGCCTCAAATGAACCGAGGCCGCTGCGCAGCAAAATTTCCTTTCGCCGTTTCGTTTCTGACGCCATCATCTTCATAAATGTTTTTAGTTTTTCATCCTCCACTGATGTCACAACACCGCCCACATGTGCAAGTCCCTCAAACCGTTTAAGCATCATCGACGCAAAATCAAGAATATAAATATTAACCTCTTTCGGTGTATAAATTTGAGAAAGACCATGAATCATTGTCATCAGCACATTGGTTTTTCCATAACGTGCCGAACCGAGAATAAATATATAATTCCTTGTAAAATCAACCATAAATTCTCTCTGGCTCTGACGCTCAGGATCATCGAGCATACCGACAGGTACAGTGACAACAGGCTGTGCATCATAATAGCTTTCATTATCCACATTGGCATACACCAGTGCCCCATCCTGTAAAAGATCAGGCGAAATCTGCTTCACAATCGTGCGGCTGCCTTCCTTTTTCACCTCTCTGGTATCCATGGTTTCCTTTACAAAGCTCTTCATTTCATATTTCACAAAGAAATCGTGCAGCTCTTCCCCCGGCTCCTTCAGCATCATATCCGCAAAGGGGAGCGGAATTTCGGCATCCACCTTGATCGTCGCTAGATACTTGGATAAAAATGCCTTTTCCTTATCCGTTTCCAGCTTTTCCTTCAGCTTGCCCTTGATTTCATCGATATGTGCATACACATTATCCACGGTTTCATATTCACTCAGCAGCTTTAAGGCCGTTTTTTCTCCGATGCCCTTTACACCTGGAATATTATCCGCAGTATCCCCCATCAGCGCCTTTAAATCAATAATCTGAGAAGGTACGATTCCCATAGCTTCCTTCAGCTTCGCTTCATCCATGACCTCCATCTC
>OLRK01001824.1_pt1 | contig 15690 bp, 17 predicted proteins | sample 1672911 | NCBI WGS metagenome assembly OLRK01 (sample SAMEA3136736, study PRJEB25190) | human gut metagenome | biome: human gut; feature: human-associated habitat; material: faeces | place: Austria | collected 2013 | reverse complement strand
GTGTCCACCAGGATATGTGTAATCACCATCTTCCCAAGTCCCGATTCGACAATTCTCACATCCAGATCCTTCATGCCACCACCCATCTGAACGAGAAGCGGATCTTTCTCGTTAGCCGCCCTGATTAAGGCTTCTCTCTTTTCCAAAATCTTCAGTCTCGCCGCGTATACGTCGCTCACATTGGCAGCCTGAATCTGTGCAATCATCACAGCTCCGGTGTTAGAAGTCCGAAAGCCGCCATCAGCCCTGCAGATTCTCGCCATATTGCTGGCGGCGGCAATCACAGAGGGTTCCTCCGTCGCCATGGGAATCAAATAGTCTTTTCCATTGATGCAGAAATTCACTGCGACGCCCAAGGGAATCGGCATGATGCCGATGGCGTTTTCAATCATCCGGTCTGCTTCTTTCAGACTCAGCGCACCGTCTCGGCGGAGCATCTCCTTCTCGCCCTCTGTCAGCGCTGCAAAATCAGCCATTCAACATATGTTTCTCGCAAATGGTAATATTGGGGCTTGTTCCATTCCTTCTCCTAATTCTTAAGATTATTGAGATCGGTATAAGGAATTCAGGCGAAAACAATCTCTTTCCCGTTTCATATTGCCCCTTTGCCATTCCATTCTAATCCTTCTGTTTCAATAATATACTCATAGTTTTTGTGTGTTAAACTGTCATATCCTATGGTTATCAGCGGGACGCTATCAGACTGGTAATCTTCCAATTCTTTTTTTAATTGCAGCAACTTTTTTTCCATTTCAGAATCGGGATTATGTACAGAATCATACGCCACAGCATTTGATACAATCATGTCTTTTCTATTCGATTTTGTATCAATAAAAAATATTTGTAGCCGATATTCACCGAAACCATTCCATATTTCTGGAATATACTGCATCAGATACTTTTTATTATTGCTTGTATAAATATAATACCAACGCCATCCCGCATGATTATCAGAAATCGTGTCTTCGTATGTCAAAACTGGCTTTTTGTTTATCACCGAATAAACTTTCAGATGATATTCATCCATTGTGTTTTTACAAATTAAAACAAGGTCATCCCTTCCGTCATGCGTAAGATCCGCCAATACTTCGCTAATGATTTCTTCCGTCTCAGAATGATAGACCGATTTTAAGATTTCCGCATTTTGATCTCTAATTCGGGCAAAACAGCTAATACCTCCAATAAGTAAGATTGAAACCAAAAGGAAACCGATTAATTTCTTACCTATCTTCTTTTCCTCCTCCCCACTCAAATAGCCTCCGAAGGGCCGGAACATCCCATCCCGGAAGTTCCGGCCCCCTCCGTTTCCGCCCTTGCGGTCATCCAGGGGAAATCTCCTTTTAAAGAGGTTTTCCCGCCAGGATTTCCTGATAATCCTTATAGTTTTCCTCCAGCAGTTTCGGCGTGTCCAGGCCGTAGGGGCACTTTTTCGCGCAGGCTCCGCAGTGGAGGCAATCCTCAATCTTCTTCATCATGGCCTGGGCCTTCTCCGTGAGCTGTTTCTCCGAGGGAGAACGGCGGATCAGCAGGCTCATTCTGGCGCAGGTGTTGATCTCAATCCCCACGGGACAGGGCATACAGTAGCCGCAGCCGCGGCAGAAGTTTCCGGAAAGCTCTGCCCTGTCGTGGTCGATCAATGCCTGAATCTCCTCATTCATCTGAGGCGGCTCGTCCATAAACTGCAGAAACTCCTCCAGCTCCCGCTGCCTCTGGATCCCCCAGATGGGCAGGACGCTGTCAAACTGGGCCAGATAGGCGTAGGCCGCGGCGGCGTTGGTGATCAGGCCGCCGGACAGGGCCTTCATGGCGATAAAGCCCATGTCCGCCTCCTGACATTTTCTCACGATCTCCTGATCTTTCTCCGTGGCCAGATAGCAGAACGGGAATTGCAGGGTCTCATAGAGGCCGGATGCGATGGCCTCCTCCGCCACGTAGATCCGGTGATTGCTGATGCCGATGTGGCGCACCATGCCCTGTTCCTTCGCCTCCGCCATGGCCTCGTAAAGGCCGGTGCCATCCCCCGGTTTCGGGCAGAACGCCGGGTTGTGGAACTGGAAAATGTCGATGTAGTCCGTTTTCAGCAGCTTTAAGGATGTCTCCAGATCCCGTTTCAGGCCGTCCCCGTCCTTGGCCGGTGTCTTGGTGGCCAGATAGATTTCCCCCCGCACGTCCGCCAGGGCCTCTCCCAGTTTCTCCTCGCTGTCGGAATAGGAGCGGGCCGTGTCAAAAAAGCGGAACCCGCCGTCGTAGGCCTTTCGCAGCAGCTCCACCGCCTTCTCCATGGTCACCCGCTGCACCGGCAGGGCGCCAAACCCGTTTTTTGATACGGTGATCCCCGTCTTTCCAAGCCTTACCATATCCTTCATGAAAATCCCCTCCTTCGTAATCCTCCTCATGATCTTCCATCGGATTTCGATGTTTGGTTCCATTATACCTAAAAAGGAGGGGAAAATGCAACGGTTTCCGAGGCGCCGGAAACACGCGGGAAACGGGCGGGACTCGCGCAAAAAAGTGTGTGCTTGACGCACACTCGCGCAAAAACGCGGCTGCGTCAGCAGACATATTCCTTTACGCAGAGTGCGCCTCCTTCCAGAAAGGACGTCCGCTCATAACCGGCCCCCTCTGGCGCATACACTGTTTCGAGGTGATTTCTATGCAGTCCTGTGAATTCGCAGTCTCCATCTCCACCCTGGCCTGCTGCATCGCGGAGGGAAAATCCCCGGAGGAGCTCGCTCTCATCAGCTCCGTCCTGATGCAGCTTGGCGACACCCTGGCCACCATCGCCGCCCACCAGGCCCTGTGCGGCCCCAAAGAACAGGAAACGTAAACGCCTGGGCCAAAGTCTGAAAACGGGCGGTTTCCAGCCGCCCGCCGCCCTGTCCCATCCGGCCTCCAGGCCGCCGCCAGGGCGCTCCCGTCCCGTCCTCTCCCGCTCTGGAAACCGTCAGCCTTCCGTCTCCTGCCGCAGCACACAGCCCACCGGCTTATGGCTCATAAGGCCGCCCACACATTTCTGATTGCAGTAAACGCAGTAGCGGATCTCCTCCTCCCGACCGGCCCGCACCTTGTTGGGCCACTGGGGATCGGCGATCAGCTGTCTGGACAGGCCCACAAAGCCGTAGCCTCTTTCCACCAGCCCCTCCGCGAAGGCTCCGTGCTGAATTTTCCCCACCAGACACACCGGCTTTGAGGCGCAGTTTAAAACCGCCTCTCCCAGATGGGAGAAACAACCCTCTCCCCGCAAAAAGGGATGGTTCGCCGCCGGAATCGTATCCCGCAGGTTGGAGTGGTTGGCAGCGGCCACGTGAAAGCTGTCCGCCCCGGCCTCCTCCAGCGCGCGGACAAACTCCGGCACCTCCCCGATCGCCACTCCGCCCCGGCCCAGCCGCGGCTCCTCCGTGCGCACGGTCAGCTTATAGTCCACCGCCAGCTCCGGCGCCGCCTCCTTCACCGCCCGGACCACCGCCGCCGGAAAGGCCGTCCGCTTTCCGTACCGGTCCGTCCTGTGGTTAAACACAGCCGAGGAAAAACTGCCCAGCAGCCGGTCCCCGTGGATCTGCACCAGGCGGAACCCGGCCGCCGCCGCGTATTTTGCCGCCGCCCCAAAGCGGGCAATGATTTCCTCCGCCTGAGTTTCGCTTAAGCTGTCGCAGTAGCCGTCCACATTCTCCGCCATCTTCCGGCGCACCTCCTCCGCTCCCAGGCTCTGCCGGTTCCGAAACAGGCCGCCCACATAGGCCAAGTCATACTCCGGAAAAAACAGCTGAGGCGCCGCCTCGCAGCCCTCCTTCCGGCAAAGGTACAGCACCTGCCGGAAATAGGGAAAGAACCACCCCGAATCCAGGGACGGTGCCCCCAGCATAGACGGCTGTACCGACACGTCCGGCAAAATAACCAGTCCCGTCCCGCCCGCAGCAATCTCCCGGTAAAGCTCCAGCCCGTGCCCGCCCAGAGATGTGGGCGCAAATACCACCCGGTTCTTCAATTTTACATTCCCGATGGCGCAGGGGGTAAATAATCGTTCCATTTCCATTCTCCTCGTCTCTTTTCTTCTTTCCCCGGAGACAGGCAGGGAATATCCCCCGTTCCTCCTGTCTTGCCCGGGCGTTTGCCACAGCTTATCACAATTAATTGACTTTGTCAATTATATTGGGTCAGAACAGCCCCTATCCCCACTCGCTATTTCTTCCCGGCCCCAGACCGGAAATCATCCTTTAAAATGGTCAAAATACCGTCCGCCCAGCCAGGCCGCGATCAGCACCAAAACCGGCAGCAGCACCCAGAGGATCCCCTCCGGGTTCCGGGAATGAATGACCACCACAAAGAGCAGCACAGCGGCCGGCCCTATGAGCCGGTACAGCAGCCGCAGCCCGCGCCGCCGTTTCTCCGGGATCTCCTCCAGCTTTTCCCCCTTCCGGACGCAGTGCACCACTGCCCCGTACCGGGAAAACACCCGGTGGGCCTCATACTCCACCCCATCCAGGGTAAACTCCGGATACATTCCCTCCTTTGTGACCACCAGCTCCCGCCCCTCCTTCTCTCCAAAGGCGAACAGGGCGTCTGTAAACTCCCTGGGGTTTAAGCACATGGTATCCGGCATAAAGGTGAAATACCGCGTTCCTTCATCCCTTGCCACCTGTTTAAAATCGCGGACAAAATCGTCAAAGAGGGCTCCCCGCGTCTCCTCCAGCTCCATCTGGGCGAGATATTCCTCCGCCTGCAATTCCTCCAGACAGCTGGCCTGAATGCGGCCGCAGAAATCCGCGGCATCCTTCAGCTGTTTCCGCTCCTCTTTCAGGGCCGACTGATGGGCGGCCAGAGCCGTTCCCAGCGTCACCTCTCCCTCCAGCACCCGGCGGATTTCCCCGATGGGCATTCCCAGTTTCCGCAGCAGCTTGATCTGAAACAGCCGTTTCACATCCTCGTCCCCGTACCGGCGGTAGCTGTTTTCCGGGTTCCGGCCTGGTTTCAGCAGTCCTTCCTTTTCATAGTAGCGGATGTTCTGCCGGCTGATCCCGGTGCGTTTCTCCACATCTCCAATTCCCTTCATTCCCACTCCTCCTTCCTGTCTCCAGGATAAAGGTTCGAGCAGCTATAAGGTCAAGCCTTTTTGAAGAATTTCCCTCACTTTTTTCTCCTCCAGCTCCCAGACCGGCATCACCGGTTTCGGCTCTGGGCCGCAGACGCCGATTTTCTTCTCAAACCACACCACGTCCAGCCATTTCCCATTTTTATAGCCGGTGTTGCAAAACTCCCCGATCCGCTCAAAGCCCAGCCGCTGGTGCAGCCGCTCGCTCTTTGGATTGGGGGAAACCACGCAGGCGTAGGCGGTGCGCACCCCCTGGAGGGCCAAAAGCTCCATAAGGATCCGGTAAAGCCGGCCTCCCAGACCGGCAGCCGTATGCCCCTTGTCCAGATATATGGAAAGCTCCGCGTCCCACTGATAGGCCGCCCGCTCAAAGGCCCTGTGGGCATAGGCGTAGCCCACCGCCCGTCCGTCCTCCTCGCAGACCAGATAGGGATAGCCCTCCCGGCGGATACTTCGGATCCTTCCCGCAAATTCCTCCTCTGACGGCAGGACGTATTCAAATGTAATGGGAGTGTCCATATACTGCCCGTAGATTCTAAGGAGCTCCCTGCTGTCCGTCTCCTCCGCAAACCGAATGATCACTTGAGCGCCTCCTGGCCTACGCCCGCTCCGGAAATATTCACCGGAGCCATAAGCACCTTTCCCGTGCCCCGGTACACGTTTACCAGGCCCTCGCCGGACACCGCGGAGCCGATCAGGGATTTTCCGGAACGCTCCACCGTAAACTGCAGGCTGCCGCTCCAGGCGATGGCCATGTTGCCGTCCACCTTCAGCACATCGTTGTTCAGAGTGATCTCCACCAGCTCCTCCTTGGGAACCAGGGATTCCAGACAGACGATCCCGTTGCCCACCAGGGAGAGGTTAAACAGGCCCTCGCCGCCGGCTACGGCAGAGGAGAGGTTGGAGCGCATCACTGCCTTGTGTTTCAGACCGGACTCACAGGCCAGAAACAGGCCGTCGTCCAGCACGATGGAGCCGCCCCACTCCGCCACGTTCACCAGAATCAGATACTTGTAGGTGGGCTCTAACACCAGGGTCCCGTCTCCGGTATACTCCGGCTTGATGGCGGACTCGCCGCTGGCCTTGCCCCGCACGGCCTTTCCCAGCAGGTCGCCTACGCCCTTGATTCCCGTGGTGGCGTTCACATTTCCCACCATCCACTGCATGGCTCCCGCCTGCACCGTCACCGGGGATTTGCTTAACTGGCAGACCACCTGGCGCTTTCTCACGTTCATAGCGTTGCTGAAATAGGCCGTCATGGCATTCTGAGGGGTCACGCTGAAATCCCGCTGGTACTCCACCACGGTAAACGCCCCCGCCGAATCCACAATTTTAATATCGTCATTGTCCAGAAAATTCCCGATCTGATACATAAGATTCCTCCTTATCCTCTGCTGTCTGCCTTATTTATGATACGGGGTTCCTCCCAAAATGCAGAAACCGCGGTACACCTGCTCCAAAAGCACCACCCGCATCAGCTGGTGGGGAAAGGTCATCCTGGAAAAGCTCAGTTTATAATCTGCCCGCCGCAAAACTTCCTCCGAAAGTCCCAGGGAGCCGCCGATGACAAACACCAGATGGCTGACGCCATTTAGCCCCAGCTTTCCCATCTTGTCCGCCAGCTCCTCGCTGGAGACCATCTCCCCCTGGATGGCCAGGGCGATCACGTAGGCCCCATCCTTAATCTGGGCCAGGATCCGTTTCCCCTCTTTTTCCTTGATCTGGCGCTCCACTGTCTCCGATGCCCCGTCCGGCGTTTTCTCGTCCGCCACCTCGATCACCTCCAGCTTGCAGTAGCGCCCCAGGCGTTTGGCGTACTCCGCCACCGCCTGTTCATAAAATTTTTCCTTCAGCCGTCCCACGGCCACCACCGTCACCCTCATGCGGGAAACTCCAGGATCATGTCGTACCACACGGCGCCCCCGTGGACGGAATCCGACAGGCCCATGCTCCGGTAGCCGAATTTCTCATAATAGGGAATCAGCCGGTCCTTGCAGGTGAGGATCACGCCTTGGCGCCCCGCCTCCCTCGCCGACTGAATCATATGCTCCATCAAAGCCGCGGCCACTCCCTGGCGCCGCCGCTCCGGAATCACGTCCAGGCCGAAAATGCTCTGGTATGCCCCGTCCGGCCGGTGGAGTCCCGCGTCCTCAAACATCTCGTCGCAGATGGTCTTCCGGTCAGTGACAGCTCCGTTGATCATGCCGATCAGACGGCCGTTCTCCTCCTCCGCCACGAAAAAGCACTCCGGAAAGGCGGCGATTCTCGCCTGAAAGGCCTCTGCCCCGGCCGCCTCCACCGCCGGAAAGCACTCCGCCTCCACAGCGGTCACAGCCTGCAAATCCTTCATTGTCACGGTTCTGATATGATAATCCATGGTTCTTTTGTTCTCCTTACGCGCGAAAATAATAGCCTACGCCCCATTTGGTATGGACGTATTTGGGGTCGCTGGGGCTGGGCTCGATCTTTTCCCGCAGCCGCCGCACATGGACGTCCACCGTCCGCACGTCGCCGCTGTCCATGGCCTTGTTTCCCCACACGTAGGTGAGCAGGGCCTCCCTGCTGTACACCTTGTTGGGATTGCAGACCAAAAGCTCCAGAAGATCAAACTCCTTCGCCGTCAGGTTGATCTCCTTCTCGCCGATGAATACCCGTCTCGCCTCCAGATCCATCTTCAGGTCTCCCACGGAAACCACCTTGTTTTCCTGTTTCTGACTGCCCCGGTTGCGCTTGGCGTTCCGGCGCATGATGGCCCGGATTCTGGCCTTCAGCTCTAAGATATTGAAGGGCTTTGTCACATAGTCGTCCGCCCCGTACTCCAGCCCCAGGATCTTATCCATGTCGCTGCCCTTGGCGGTGAGCATGATAATGGGCATCTCGGAAAATTCCCGGATCGCCTGGCACACCTCATACCCGTCATGTTTCGGCAGCATCACGTCCAGCAGCACGATGTCGTACTCCCTGGCCTTCGCCATATTGATGGCTTCCTCTCCGTCATACGCACAGTCCACTTCCATCCCGTCCTGCTCCAGGCTGAACCGGATTCCCTTCACAATCAATTTCTCGTCATCTACAACTAACGCTCTTGCCATAGTTCTCCCCTTGATTACACACTGATCTGATCTTTTATTTTCTCAAATGCCCCTTCCTTGATTCCGGGCACCTTCATAATGTCCTCTACAGATTGGAACCCTCCGTTTTCCTCCCGGTATTTGATAATATCCGCCGCCCTGGCCTCGCCGATCCCCGTCAGGGTCATCAGCTCCTGAGCGCCGGCCCGGTTGATGTTCACTTTGCCTGACGCCTCCTCCCCCGGCTGGGGCAAAAGGCCGCTCTGTACGTCCTCCACGGAGGGGACGTCGATCTTTAATCCATCCTCTGTGAGTTCTGCCAGGTTTAAATATTCAGAAGCCGCCTCATCCGTAAACCCGCCTGCGAGCTCCACGGCCTGAAAAACGCGGCTCCCCTCCAAAACTCTGTACACTCCCGGGTGTTTTACCTCCCCGCAGACGTGCACATAGTGATAAACAGGAGCCTGGGATTCTGTCTCGCTTTCAGTCAAGACAGTCTCTCCCAGGCTCTCCGCTTGCACCTCACTGATATTTTCTGAAATCCCGCCGCCTCCGCAGCTGTAGCAGATCCCTGCCACGGCCATCAGAATCACGGCCAAAAACGTCTTCCAATATGGTTTCTTCACGGTTTTTCGCCTCCTTTTTTCCGGCGCAAAAACCGTTCTCAGCCTGACAGTTCTATTTTACATAAAACCTGTCTGGAAATCAACTGCGAAAAATAATAATTCCCGCGATGGCCACGGCGGCTCCGATGGCCTTTTTCCATTCAAACGCCGCCCGCTCCACCCCGAACAGCCCAAAAAGCTCAATGCCGTAAGCCACCAGAATCTGGGAAATGACAATGAGGAGCGCCGCCCTCGCCGGCCCCAGGCTCCCCATGCTCTTTATCACCGTGTAGGTGATAAACGCCCCCAGCACGCCGCCCGCCAGCATATACCGCGGCTCCACCTGCAAAAGGGCCGGGATGCTCTGCCTTCCGGAAAACAGCCATGCTGCCACGCAAGTCAAAAAGGCGGTGAGCTGTACCCATCCGGCGGACACCCAGATGCTGGTCTGTTTCGTCACCTCCGTATTGAATACCCCCTGAACGCTCATCAGCGCCCCGGACAGCAGCGCAGTCAAAATTCCCCACATGATTATCGTCCCTCCATCTCTTTATTTGGTTATTTTCTTCTATTTTCTGCATAAGCAGGGGAAATTATGCGGGAGCGGCCGGCGGCGGAAGGAAATCCAGCCGCTATATTTTATCTGGCATTTTCCGGAATCCCATGGTATTCTGTAAAAAAAGGTGCGCAACAGCGCATACTCGCGCCGGGCGCGGCTGCGTCAGCAGCCATATTCCTCTGCGCGGAGTGCGCCTCCTTGCGGAGCATTCTTAATTTAACAGGAAACGCAGTTTCCTGTTAAATTAAGAAAAGGGGGGCATCAGCCACGTCAGGCTTTGCCTCCCTCGTTCGTACAATGTATTACTATAACAGAGAACCTCCCCCGCGTCAAGAAAAATTGCCGGGCAGCGCCCGCCTCAGGGCTTTCGCCAGGGCCGCGGCCGCCAGGCATTTCACCACATCCAGGGGGATAAAGGGCAGAGCGTCCCGCAAAAGCAATGCCGGCCAGGGCAGTCCCGTGGTATACCTGGTCCAGGACACTCCAAACAGATAGATCACCGGAATCCCCACGGCAATCAAAAACGCCGTCTGCTTTCCCAGCCCCTTTACCCTCCTGCAGAACAGGGAAATGAGCACCGCCGCCACCAGAAATCCCAAAATATAGCCTCCCGTCGGCCCAAAGAGTTTTCCCGCTCCTCCGGCGCCCCCGGAAAACACCGGCAGCCCCGCGAGCCCCAGCAGAATCCATACCAAAATCACCGCCGCCGTCTGGGCCGGCCCCAAAAGCATCCCGATCAGGTTCACCACCATGGTCTGGGCCGTAATGCTCACCGCCGTAAAGGGCAGGGGAATCACAATATAGGCCGACACACTGAGAATTGCCGCCAAAAGCCCCATAGCCGTCAGCTCCCCCGCCGTCCACGCCCGCCGGCCGGTTCCCCGGCTTTCCTGTTTCCTCTCCATTTTCCACCTCCATCACCAGAACGCATCCGGTTTATCCACAATGCCGCCGTAGGTTTTCCCCTGTGCGATCGAACCGCACGTCTCACGCCCGCACGCGGCGGCGCCGGCCACCTTTTCCTCCGTGCGAAACGCACCTCCTACAGCTGCTTTTACGCTGCCCCGTCACAGAGAACGCCGGTTTCCACAGAAACACCGTTTCCCATGACGTAAAAAGGGACCTCCCGGATCTCTCCGGAAAGCCCCTCCTGTCTTTTCAAATCTTTGATTACTTTAAGGTAACCTTTGCGCCCTCGGCCTCTAACTTGGTCTTGATGTCCTCGGCCTCCTCTTTGGATGCGCCCTGCTTTACAACCTTCGGAGCGCCGTCAACTACGTCCTTAGCCTCCTTCAGGCCCAGACCGGTCACTTCACGAACAACCTTGATAACTTTAACCTTGTTCGGGCCAACCTCGGTCAGCTCAACGTCAAACTCGGTCTTCTCCTCCTCAGCTGCGCCGCCGGCTGCTGCTGCAGCTACTACTACGCCAGCTGCTGCGGATACGCCGAACTCCTCCTCGCAAGCCTTTACTAACTCATTTAACTCTAATACGGATAATTCCTTGATAGCTTCGATAAACTCTGCAGTTGTTAACTTTGCCATTTTAATTTCCTCCTATTTTCTTTTCCTGAATTTGGTTTTTAAAACACGTACCTGTAATTACGCCTCTGCCTTCTCAGCGATCTGATTAAGCACACGAGCGAAATTGGTAATCGGGGACTGGATGCTTCCAAGCAGCTTGCCAAGAAGAACCTCTCTGGACGGGATGGTCGCGATAACCTGGATTCCCTTCTGATCGTAGTAGGTTCCCTCTACCACGCCTGCCTTTAACTCCAGCTTGTCAGCAGTCTTTGCGAACTCCGCCAGCACTCTTGCCGGAGCGGTAGCGTCTGTCTTGGACACAGCCAGAGCGGTCGGTCCTTCCAGATGGGGCTCTAAAGCCTCGAACTCCGTTCCCTTTGCAGCAAAGCGAATCATGGTGTTCTTGTATACCTTGTAGGAAACACCAGCTTCTCTCAGCTTCTTACGCAGCTGTGTATCCTGCTCCACGGTAAGTCCGCGGTAGTCCACAACTACGGCAGATGCAGCGCCGTTTAAAAGCTCGGAAATCTCTGCTACAACCGGCTGCTTTAATTCTACTTTTGCCATTTTGGTTTACCTCCTGTTAGATTTGAAAGAGTATCACCTGCGAAAAATAAGCCCTCCTGTCAAGACAGAAGGGCTCTACAAATTCTCTGTTATGAGCTTTGTATGTTCCTCGGTAGGCGTTTTTACCTTATGCCTTGCGGCGCCTACTGTCTTCGGCAGTCAATACTGGTGTAATATATCACAGAAATGGCTGGTTGTCAATGGGGTCGGGAAAGGTTTTTGCGAAAGTTTCGCCAAATTCGTAACAGTTCCGCCATGCTATTCATACCGGTCACCGTCCGTGGCCAATGCACACGTTTAACAGGTACACCCGCCGGATCCCCGCTCCCAGAAGGGCCCTGGCGCAGGCCTCGGCGGTGCTGCCGGTGGTGTAAATGTCGTCGGTGAGAATGACGGTTTCCAGGCCGGGAGGGACTCTGCTGCTGTCCGCCGCGAAGGCCTGGGAAAGGTTTTTCAGCCGCTCCGCCGCCGTCAGATCCTTCTGGGGCATAGTTTTCCTGGTGCGAAACAGGATGTCGGTGCGCACCGGGACAGGCTCCGGCAAATGGGCGGAAACACTTCTCGCCAGGGCCTCCGCCTGGTTAAACCCCCGCTCCCGCAGCCTCTTTTTGTGAACCGGCACGGGGATAATGGCATCCGCCTTCATGCGGGCGATCCGTTTCCCGTACCGTTTTGCCAGGGCCTCGCCGTAAAAATCCATGTACTCCCGGCGGCCGTGGTACTTGATCCTGGCCATGGAGCGCTTGGAAATGCCGTCGTAGTTTAAAAGGGCGATCCCATACTCAAAGGATTTTCTCCGCTTGGAACAGTCGTAGCAGTATTCCACCGCCTCGCCGGTCACTTCTTTGCCGCATTTTTTGCACACAGGGGATTTCGTAAAGGAAAGCTTGGAAAAACAGCCGGGACAGATACTCCCGGAACGAAAGGGAAGAACTTCATCGCAGACGGGACACCGCCTGGGATAGAGGATCTCGGCCAGAAAACCGGCCGCGCTTTTCACATAAGATATGGTTGGAATGGATGTCACATTTCTCCTGTTCTGCCCGGCCCAGGCGGAACACGCCGCCTGCCGGACCGGAAAGCCGCAGGCGCCGGAGCGCCTGCCAGATATGAGTTTCGTTTCTTTTGCCGCGCCTTGAAGGCCGGATGGTTTAAAGATCCGCCAATTCCAGGATCCGGTCCTTTAAACCGGAGTAGCGGCGCTGTTCCGTCTCATTGTCCACCATGGACTGGAACGTCTCCGGGACGCCTACCAGGCAGACACAGGAACGGGCCCTGGTGACCGCGGTGTAAATGAGGTTGCGGGTCATGAGCATCCGCGGGCCGCTGTGGACGGGGATCACCACCGCCGGGTATTCGCTGCCCTGGGATTTGTGGATGGTGATGGCGTAGGCCAGCTCCAGCTCCTCCAGCTGTTTGAAACTGTACTCCACCATTCTCCCCTCGTCAAACTCCACCGTCAGGGTCTCCGCGAAACCATTGATCTCCCGGATCACGCCCATGTCGCCGTTAAACACGCCCAGGCCGGTCTCCACGGGGATGCCGTAGCGGTTCCTGGTCTCCCACTCCAGCTGGTAGTTGTTCTTTACCTGCATGACCTTGTCGCCTTCCCGGTAAATGACGCCTCCCGCCTCCCGCTCCGCCTTTCCCCCACCGGCGGGGTTTAAAAACTCCTGGAGAATGTTGTTTAACCGCTCCACGCCCAGAGCCCCTTTCCGCATGGGCGTCATGATCTGGATGTCGAAGGGGTGGGCGTTTACATAGCCCGGGAGCTTTTCCCGCACCAGGGTGATCATGGCGCTGATGATGGCGTCGGGATGGTCCCGGCGGATAAAGAGGAAATCCCGGCTGCGCTTTGTCAGGTCGATGGGCTCGCCGCCGTTGATGCGGTGGGCGTTTACCACGATGTCGCTCTGGGACGCCTGGCGGAAGATCCTGGTGAGCTTTACCACGTTGAAACAGCCGGAGTCGATGATGTCCCGCAGCACGTTTCCAGGCCCCACACTGGGCAGCTGGTTCACGTCTCCCACCAGAATGAGCCTGGTGCCCACATTCACCGCTTTTAAAAGGGAATGGAGCAGGTAAATGTCCACCATGGACATCTCGTCAATGATGATCACATCTGCCTCCAGGGGATTTTCCTCGTTCCGCTCAAAATGGGTTCCGGAGGAATTTTTGTCGTCCGGCGCGCCGGTGATCTCTAACAGGCGGTGGATCGTCCTGGCCTCCATGCCTGTGGCCTCCGTCATCCGCTTCGCCGCCCGTCCCGTGGGCGCCGCCAGCAAAATCTCCATCCCCGCCTCCTCGAAATAGCGGATGATGGTGTTGATAATGGTGGTTTTTCCCGTTCCGGGGCCGCCGGTGATGACTAAAAGGCCGTTTCCCACCGCCTCTACCACCGCTTTGACCTGCATTTCATCCAGCTGGATGTGTTCCTCCTGCTGGATGCGGTCCAGCTTTTTCAAGATCTCGCCCTGGTCAAAATGGCCCTGGATGCTTAGATCATAGAGCATTTTTGCGGAATTTAACTCCAGGTAATAATACTGGGAGGCATAGACGATCCGTTTCTCCCCCTGGACCTTTACCACCAGCTTTTTTTCGATCTGAAGGTCCATGAGCTGACGTTCGATCAGATCCGGCTCCACCCGCAAAAGCTCGGTGGCGGAAGCCAAAAGCTCCTCCTCTGGGAGGTAGGTGTGGCCGTTTCCCACCGCCTGGAGCAGGGTGTAGAGCACGCCACTCTTGATGCGGTAGTCGGAGTCGGTGAAAATGCCCACCCGCCTGGCGATCTCGTCCGCCATCTTAAATCCCACGCCAGGGATGTCGTCCGCCAGCCGGTAGGGGTTTTCCTCGATGATGCCGTACATCCGGGGGCCGTATTCCTGATAGATTTTTACCGCCAGATTGACGGAAATGCCGTATTTCTGCAGGAACATGGTGGCCTGGCGCATTCCCTTTTTTTCTTCCATCTGCTCAGCGATGGCCATGGCCATCTTTTCGCTGATGCCCTTGACCTCGGAAAGCCGCTCCGGCTCCTCCTCCATGATCCGGAAGGTGTCCGCTTTAAACCGGCGCACGATCCTGGCCGCCAGGGCCGCGCCCACTCCTTTGATGGCGCCGGACGCCAGATAGCGCTCCATGGAGTCGGCGTCTTCCGGTGTCTTGATCTCGTAGCTTTCCACCTGGAGCTGCTCGCCGTAGATGGGGTGCTCCGTCATGGTGCCGGAAGCCTCTATCATTTCCCCTTCATTTATATAAGGAAAGGTTCCCACCAGTATGTACTCGTCGTCTGACGCCGCCAGGCTTAGGACGGTGTAGCCGTTGTCCTCGTTTCGATATTTAATTTTCTCCACAAATCCCTGTACCGTCGCCAACTGGAACGCTCCTTTGCTTGGTTATGTCTTTGTCCTGGGGCGGGGCTCCGCCTCCTCCAAACGGGAAAAAAATGCCCCTGCCGCCCGGGCAGAGGCAATTTCCTCGCCTATTTAAAACTCTTTTCCCTCGCCGCCGTGGGTAAATTCGATGAAACGGCCCGTTCCGATGGCCACTGCCGTCAGCGGGTCCTCGGCGATCATCGTATTAATGCCGGTCTTTTCCTGAATCAGGGCGTCCAGGCCGCTGAGCAGGGATCCGCCGCCGGTGAGGACGATGCCGCGGTCGTAAATGTCCGCCGCCAGCTCCGGCGGTGTGCGCTCCAGCACATTGTGAACGGCGTCCACAATCTGCATGGCCGGCTCCCGCAGGGCCTCTAAGGTCTCGTCGGAGGTGACCATGATGGTCTTTGGCAGGCCGGTCACCAGATTGCGCCCCCGCACTTCCATGGTCAGGGACTCCGGCCGCTTGTAAGCGGCGCCGATATTGATCTTGATCTCCTCGGCGGTTCTCTCACCGATGAGCAGGTTGTGTTTCTTTCTCATGTAGCGGACCAGGGCCTCGTCAAAATCGTCCCCGGCCACCTTGATGGATGTGCTCACCACGGTACCGCCCAGGGAAATCACCGCGATGTCCGCCGTGCCGCCGCCGATGTCCACGATCATATTGCCGCAGGCCTTGGAAATGTCAATGCCCGCTCCGATGGCTGCCGCCACCGGCTCCTCGATGATGGTCACCTCTCTGGCGCCTGCCTGGTAGGTGGCGTCCTCCACGGCCTTTTTCTCCACCTCTGTGGCGCCGCTGGGAATGCACACGCTGATGCGGGGTTTGCGCAGGGTGCGCTTGCCCACCGCCTTGTTGATAAAATACTTTAACATTTTCTCCGTCACGGTGTAGTCGGAA
>OLRK01001823.1_pt1 | contig 15709 bp, 13 predicted proteins | sample 1672911 | NCBI WGS metagenome assembly OLRK01 (sample SAMEA3136736, study PRJEB25190) | human gut metagenome | biome: human gut; feature: human-associated habitat; material: faeces | place: Austria | collected 2013 | reverse complement strand
CTGAGGAAAGTCCGGGCCTCACAGAGCACGGTAACTGCTAACGGCAGCCGAGGGTGACCTCAGGGAAAGTGCAACAGAAAGGAAACCGCCGCAGCAATGCGGTAAGGATGAAAGGGCGAGGTAAGAGCTCACCAGCGCATGGGTGACCATGCGGCTTTGTAAACCCTACCGGAAGCAACACCTATATGGGACGGATAGCGCTGCTCGCGTGTCCCGATGGTGGCATGAGCCTGCCAGCAATGGCAGGTCGAGACAGATCGTCGTTTAATACAGAACCCGGCTTACGGTCCATCTCGTTTTCCATGTTTGGTTTTGTCTGAGCTGCTGCGGAGGCCCCGCAGCGGCTCTTTTTGTTTGTTCCCGCAACTTTTACCACTCTGTGACTTTCCGTTTGGCCCGGAGTGTGGTATACTATGTGCACCATGGCGATTCATCTGTCCGCCGTGGTCAAACACAACAGACAGGATGTGAAATCCTCCGATGAAAGATGGTTTTTTGAAAGCAGCCGCTCTCTCGCCCGCACTGCGGGTGGCAGACTGCGCCTATAACACAGAGCAGATCCTTCAGGAGCTGCGCGCAGCCTCTGCACGCGGCGTGAAGCTGGCCGTATTCCCAGAATTCTGCCTCACCGGCTACACCTGCGGCGACCTGTTTTTGCAGCGCACGCTGCAGCAGGGCGCACTGACCGGCCTGCAGACACTGCTGGACGCCAGCCGGGAGCTGGACGTCGTGGCGCTGGTGGGCCTGCCGCTGCTGGTGCGGGGCAAGCTGTACAACTGCGCCGCCGTGCTCTGCCGCGGCCGGCTGCTGGGCCTTGTTCCTAAGACGTACCTGCCCAATTACGGCGAGTTCTACGAAAAGCGCCAGTTCACCCCCGGCTCCACCGAGGTCGAGACCCTCACGGTCTGCGGCCAGCAGGTGCCCTTTGGCACCTCGCTGCTCTTCCGCTGCCGCGAGATGCCCAGCTTCGTGCTGGGCGTGGAGCTTTGCGAAGACCTGTGGAGCGCGCTCCCGCCTTCCACCTTCCACGCGCTGGCCGGGGCCACCGTCATTGCGAACCTCTCCGCCAGCGACGAGACGGTCGGCAAGGCGGAGTACCGCCGGGCGCTGGTGGCCAACCAGTCCGCCCGCCTGCTTTGCGGCTACCTGTATGCCTCCGCCGGGCACGGTGAGAGCACCCAGGACATGGTGTTCGCAGGCCACGACCTCATTGCGGAAAACGGCACCCTGCTGGCTGAAACGGCTCCCTTTGCAGGCGGTCACGCCGAGACGGAGCTGGACTGCCAGCGGATGGAATCCGAGCGGGCCCGCAACACCAGCTTCGAGCCTTCCACGGACGGCTATCAGACCGTGGACTTCAGCCTGACGCTGGCTGACACCGCCCTGACCCGCTTCGTGGACCCGACCCCCTTTGTGCCCGGCGACCCGCAGCGCCGCGCTGAGCGCTGCGAGCTCATCCTGAAGATGCAGGCCGACGGTCTGGCCAAGCGGCTGGAACATGCCCACGCCAAAACGGCCGTCATCGGCATCTCCGGCGGGCTGGACAGCTGCCTTGCTCTGCTGGTGGCTGTCCGCGCCATGAAGCAGCTCCGCCGCCCCACCACCGATGTGCTGGCCGTGACCATGCCCTGCTTCGGCACCACCCGGCGCACCCGCAGCAACGCGGAGATCCTGTGTGAGGAGCTGCACGTTTCCTTCTCCGAGATCGACATCGCCAACACGGTCCACAGCCACTTTGCCGACATCGGCCAGGACGAAAGCGTGCTGGACGTCACCTTTGAGAACGGTCAGGCCCGTGTCCGCACACTGGAGCTGATGGACACCGCCAACCGCACCGGCGGCCTCGTGGTGGGCACCGGCGACCTCTCGGAGCTGGCGCTGGGCTGGGCCACCTACAACGGCGACCACATGAGCATGTACGGCGTGAATGCCGGGGTGCCCAAAACGCTGGTGCGCCACCTCGTCCGGTACGAAGCCGACATCGCCGCCACCGATGCGCTCCGGACCGTGCTGCTGGACATCCTCGACACTCCCGTCTCCCCCGAACTGCTGCCCGCAAAGGACGGCGAGATCGCGCAGAAGACGGAAGACCTGGTCGGCCCGTATGAACTGCACGACTTTTATCTCTATTATGTGCTGCGCTTCGGCTTCGGCCCGGCCAAGATCTTCCGGCTGGCCAAAGCTGCCTTTGCAGGCCGGGCCGAATACCCGGACGAAGTGCTGTACAAATGGCTGCGCAACTTCTACTGGCGGTTCTTTGCCCAGCAGTTCAAGCGCAGCTGCCTGCCCGACGGCCCCAAGATCGGCAGCGTGACCCTCTCGCCCCGCGGCGACTGGCGGATGCCCAGCGATGCGGCGGCAGCGCTCTGGCTGGCCGAACTCGAACAACTGTTTCCGCACAAAGGATGACCCATGAAACCACATTCCAAGCTTTTCGTCAACCTGATCTTTGTTCTGGCCGTGCTGGCCATTGCGGGTGTTCTGTTCGCCCTGCGGGCCGCACACGCCACCGGCAGCACCTTGGAAGCCGAGCTCATTTACGGCGACGCCAACACGGTGCAGAAGTTTTCTCTGGACAACGACGCTACCTATGATGTGGACACCGGTTACTACACCGTCCACATCGAGGTGAAGGACGGGGCCGCCCGCTTTGTGGATTCGCCCTGCCCGGACCACATCTGCGAAAGTTTCGGCTGGCTTTCGGCGGAAGATCAGACCGCCACCTGCCTGCCCGCTCGCGCCGTGCTGACCATCGCGCCGCTGTCCTGAGGGCACAGTCAAAAGGAGAGTTTCCATGTTCGATGAAAAAGACACCACCCGGCACATCCACCGGGGCGCACGGAAGGACCCGGACCGCACCGTTGAGGTGGACAGCTCCGCATTTTTTGCGCCGGAGACTGCCCAGCCGGTGACGCCGCCGCCCTCCAAAAAGCCGCCCCGGCAGAACAGCTCCCCGGCCCGGCCGCCCCAAAAGCCCGGCAAAAAGAAAGGCTCCGGCTCGAAATTCGGGTCGTTCCTGCTGGTCTTGCAGGCCGTTCTCAGCGTGGCAGCCTTCGTGCAGCTCTGCCGCACCCGGATGCTCCCCGCGCTCTACCTCGTCATCATTGCAGCGCTGCTGGCCCTGTTCTGGCTGCTGGTCAAGCGCTGCCAGGAGTACAGGACCCCCGGCAGAGTCTCCCGCGTCTTCTCGGTCTTCCTGTGCGCGGCGCTGGCCCTCGGCTGCGTCTGGGCTCAGCAGGGCCTTGCCGCGCTGGGCAGCGTGACCTCCGGCCTGCTCACCGGTGCCGAGGCGAATAAGATCACCAAGGAGCCGTTCGTCGTCTACCTCAGCGGCGTGGACACCCGCGGAGAGCTGACCGAAAAGGCCCGCAGCGATGTGAACATCCTGGCCGTGGTCAACCCCGCCACCAAGCGGGTGGCCCTCATCAACACCCCGCGCGACTACTACGTCGATCTGGCGGGCACCAGCAGCAAGGACAAGCTGACCCACGCCGGTATGTACGGCGTGGAGACCAGCATGGCCACCCTGGGCAACCTCTACGGCGTGAATGTGGAGCACTACATCCGCATCAATTTTGCGGGCTTCATCAGCATCATCGACGCCGTGGGCGGTGTGGATGTCTACTCCGACCAGGCGTTCACCTCGGTGGGCAGCCCCGGTTACTATGACCCCACCACCTTTGCCGAGGGCTGGAACCATCTGGACGGCAAGAGCGCGCTGGCCTTTGCCCGCGAGCGCCACGCCTTCGCTTCCGGCGACATCCAGCGCGGCATCAACCAGATGAAGGTCATCGACGCCATGGTGAACAAGCTCAAGTCCCCCACCGTCCTGATGAGCTTTTCCAAGCTGATGGACGCCGTGTCGGACTGCTTTGTCACCAGCCTGTCGCAGGAGCAGATCTCCGCGCTGGTCCGGATGCAGCTGAGCGACCTCGCCAACTGGGATATCCAGAGCTACTCCGTCACCGGTTCCAGCGGCAAGAGCTCCCAGTGCTACTCCGCTAAGGGGCAGAGCCTCTACGTCATGAAACCGGACGAAAGCTCGGTGGCGCAGGCCAAGGAGCTGATTGCCTCCGTGCTGGGCGGTGAGGGCACGGTCAGCGACACCCAGCAGACTCCGGAGAAGACCGAAGTCCACACGCCGACGGCAGACCCCAACGCCGCCGTTTCCGTGCCGGAGACCCCGGCGGACAGTATCGTCCTGGATGAGCCTGCGGAGAGCGTCCCGGAAGAGACCCCTGCCAGCAGCGAGCAGCCCGCAGAGGCTCCGGCTGAGACCCCTGCCGAAACCCCGGCCGGCAACGAACCGTCTGCCTCCACCGAAGTGCCCGCCGAGGAGCCCCCTGCCGAGAGCAGCAGCTCCACCGAAGCACCGTCCATTTCCCTGCCCACACAGGAGCAGGTCGAGCAGGCCGCCTCCTCGCTTCATCAGGCGGCGTCCACCGTTCTGGATGCCCTGTTCGGTTCCAGCAGCTCCGCAGAATAAGACCCAGTTACAAAAAAGTCCCGACCAGACCGGTCGGGACTTTTTTCTTGTTTCATGTTGGAGCGGATTATTCAGCGGACTCCAGCTCGAAGGTCTTGACGGAGGCGGTGCCGTTGCGGCCAGCCTTGTCGGCGCGCAGATACTGGCGGGTGGTCTCGCCGTTTGCGGTCACGTCTGCCACATACACGGTGTTCTCCTCAGCCTCGATGGGGAACTCCTCAACCATGCCCTTCATGGGCAGGGCGCTCAGGTCGTCGTATGCGCCGTTCAGCTTCCACAGCTTCATGGTGTCGCCGTTGGAGAGGGTGAACTCGCCGTAGCAGTCGGCATCGTAGGTCTTGCCGTTCACTTCGAGGGACTCGGTGCTGACCACGCTGGCGGCGGCAACCTCGCTGGATGCGGCCTCCGAAGCAGCCACAGAAGAGGCAGCCTCGCTGGAAGCAGCAGAGGAAGCGGTGGAAGATGCGGTGGAAGATGCGGTGGAAGATGCGGTGCTGGAGCAGCCGGTCACAGCAAAAGCCAGAACAGCAGCGGCCAGTGCCAGACCCATTGCACGATTCAGTTTCATTGTATGATCTCCTTTGTTTGAACCAATCCTTTGTCTGTCCGGAAGCAGGAGCAGTTCTGCTCTTCCCTCACGAACAGGCACAGGGTCTAGTCTACCACAACCCCCACCATACTTCAAGCATCTTCAGCGCATTTGTTTTCAAACTGTGACTTTTACTTCCGGATCTTCTCCCATACGCTCTGGCCATCCAGGGTCGAAGCGTCTACACCGAGGTACTCGCAGACGGTGTGGGCGATGGTGCCGAAGCAGAGCTTCGTGCCCAGGTCCACGCCGGGCTTGACGCCCCTGCCGCAGATGAGGTACGGCACATACTCGCGGGTGTGGTCGGTGGTTTTGGTATAGGACGGGTCGCAGCCGTGGTCTGCCGTGATCATCAACAGGTCGCCCTCCCGCATACCGGGGATGAAGTCGGCCAGGAACGCATCGAACTCGGTGGCAGCAGCGGCATAGCCCGCCACGTCGCGGCGGTGGCCGTAGAGCATATCAAAATCGACGAGGTTCACAAAGGCCAGACCCTCAAAATCGCGGGTCTGCAAGGCTTTGGTGAAGGCGATGCCGTTGGTGTTGCCGGTGGTCTTGATCTTCTCGGTCACGCCCTCGCCGTCAAAGATATCGAAGATCTTGCCCACGGCGATGACGTCCTTGCCTGCGTCCTTCAGCAGGTCGAGCATGGTGGCGCGGGGCGGCTTCAGGCTCAGGTCGTGGCGGTTGGTGGTGCGGTAGAAGGTCTCCGCCGTGCTGCCCAGGAAGGGGCGAGCGATGACGCGGCCCACGCCATATTCGCCGTTCAGCATCGCGCGGGCGATCTCGCAGTAACGGTACAGTTCGTGCACCGGCACCAGCTCCTCGTGCGCGGCCACCTGAAAGACGCTGTCGGCGCTGGTGTAAACGATGAGGGCATCCTCCCGCATGGCCTGCTCGCCGTAATCCCGGAGCACCTGTGTGCCGGAATAGGGCTTATTGCAGAGCACCTTGTGGCCGGTCTTTTCCTCGAACGCATGGATGAGTTCCTCCGGGAAGCCGTTCGGGAAGGTGGGCAGCGGCTTGGGGCTGACCACACCGGCGATCTCCCAATGGCCGATGGTGGTATCTTTGCCCATGCTCTGCTCCTGCAGGCGGGCAAAGGCCCCCGCCGGGGCAGCGGTCTTCTCCCCTGCCGTCACACCGTCGATGTTGAACAGGCCGAGCTTCTGCAGATTGGGGCAGTGAAAGTTCGGGTGCTTTGCAATGGCACCGAGGGTATTGGTGCCCGCGTCGCCAAAGGCGGCTGCATCCGGCTCTGCGCCGATGCCAAAGCTGTCCAGAACGATCAGAAACACACGTTTTTCCATAGTTTTGTTCTCCATTTCATTTCCAGAGCGTCCCACCCGAAAGTGAGACTTTTTCTGGTTCCATTATAAGCAGTTCCGCTCCCGGATGCAAGGGCTTTCCGGATGCAGGCATTCCTTACGAAATTTTAACCAATTCTTTACCAACTCCCTCTTGCCCTATTGTATCCAAGCGTTTATAATATAATGTGGTATGGTTTTGAGAACGACCATATTGGCGTCTTTCGCCGCGGCAGGCCCCGAATGCCGGAGCCTGCCAAATGCAGCCGATCGGGCTGCTGCGTTAAGATAGAGAGTAGAATAGAGAAAGTTCGAGGTAATCAACATGAGAAAAACGAAGATCATCTGCACCCTGGGCCCTTCCACCGACAAAGGGGATGTCCTGCGCGAGCTGATCGCCAACGGCATGAACGTGGCCCGCTTCAATTTTTCCCACGGCTCCTATGAGGAGCACGGCGGCCGCCTGGCCAATCTGAAGGCACTGCGTGAGGAGCTGGGCAAGCCCGTTGCCGCTCTGCTGGACACCAAGGGCCCTGAGATCCGCCTGAAGGAGTTCAAGAACGGCGTCGAGATGCTGGAAGCCGGCCAGACCTTCACCCTGACCACCCGTGAGGTGGAGGGCACCAAGGAGATCTGCTCCGTCACCTACAAGGACCTGCCCCACGATGTGCACGAGGGCGGCACCATCATGCTGGACGACGGCCTCATCATGCTGCGCATCGAGAAGGTCACCGACACCGACATCACCTGCACCGTGCTGAACAGCGGCAAGATCAAGACCAAGAAGGGTGTCAACGTGCCCGGCGTCCATCTGTCCATGCCGTACCTGAGCCAGAAGGACCGCGAGGACATCATCTTCGGCATCCAGAACGGCTTCGACTTCATCGCAGCCTCCTTCGTGCGCACCGCACAGGACGTCTACGACATCCGCAACCTGCTGAACGAGTACGACTCCAACATCCGCATCATCGCCAAGATCGAGAACCGTGAGGGCGTCAACAACATCGACAGCATCCTGTCCGCTGCCGACGCCGTCATGGTCGCCCGCGGCGACCTGGGCGTCGAGATCGACTTCACCGAGCTGCCCGGCATCCAGAAGAACATCATCGACCGCTCCTTCTCCTTCGGCAAGCCCATCGTTACCGCCACCCAGATGCTGGACAGCATGATGGTCAACCCCCGCCCCACCCGCGCCGAGATCTCCGACGTGGCAAACGCCATCTATGACGGCACCTCTGCCATCATGCTCTCCGGCGAGACCGCTGCGGGCGCTTACCCCGTCGAGGCCCTGAAGACCATGTCCGCCATCGCCGAGCGCACCGAGAACGAGCCCCACTACCGCGACGAGCGCTTCAAGGATGCCGCCCACGGCCAGATCAGCGTCAGCGATGCCACCGCACACGCTGCCTGCCTGACCGCACGGGACGTCAACGCTGCCGCCATCGTCACCGTGTCCGAGTCCGGCAACACTGCCCGCCTGCTGAGCAAGTACCGCCCCACCCAGCCCATCATCGCCTGCGTCATGAACGAGCAGGTCCAGCGTCAGCTCTCCCTGAGCTGGGGCATCACCACCCTGCTGATGGGCCCCGCCAAGAGCACCGACGAGCTGATCGAGATGTCCACCGCTCTGGCCCAGAAGAACGGCTACCTGCACAACGGTGAGCTGGCCGTCGTCACCGCCGGTGTCCCCGTGGGCGTTTCCGGCACCACCAACATGATCAAGATCCACATGGTCGGCAACTGCCTGTCCACCGGTGTGGGCGTCGGCCGCGAGAACGCCGACCTGACCAGCGCTTCCGGCAAGGCCTGCGTCTGCCGCACGCTGGACGAGGTCCGCGCCAAGTTCAAGCCCGGCATGGTGCTGGTCGTGCCCTCCACCACCAACGAGATGCTGGAGTACGTCCGCGATGCTGCCGCTCTGGTGGTCGAGGAGGCCGGCCTGAACAGCCACGCCGCCATTGCCGGCAAGGCCCTGCTCAAGCCCACCATCGTGGGTGCCCTGGGTGCCTGCAGCCACATCCGCGACGGTCTGGACATCGCTGTGGACTGCGCCCACGGCAGCGTCCAGCGCCTGCAGGCCTGAGAGGTGCATGAGATGGAACGGATCGCAAGTTTCTGCGTGGACCACACCAAACTGGACCGCGGCATGTACCTGAGCCGTCAGGACGGCGATGTGCTCACCTGGGACATCCGGATGAAGAAGCCGAACCACGGCGACTATCTCTCCACCGGGGCCGCCCACACGCTGGAGCACCTGTTTGCCACCTACGCGCGGAACAGCGCTTTCCGGGACGGCGTCATCTACGTCGGCCCCATGGGCTGCCGCACCGGCTTCTATCTGCTCACACGCGGCCTTACCCCTGCCGAAGCGCTGAAGCTGACGGTGGAGTCCTTCCGCTTCATGGCGGCCTTTGAGGGCGCTGTCCCCGGTGCCAGCGAGGTGGAATGCGGCAACTACCGCGACATGGACCTGCCCGCCGCCAAGGCCGAGGCTGCCGCCATGCTCCCTGTTCTGGAAGCGCTGACCGCTGACCAGCTGCACTACTAACTCCCATCAAACCAACGACCGGGAAGTCTCTCACCCAAGAGGCTTCCCGGTTTTTTGATAAAAAGATGGATTTTTATGTGCAAATCCTTTATAATGATTTTAGTCTCATTCCCTCTTTTCACGGAGATCCCGATCCTGCGAGGGGCTGACAAGATCACATTGCGGAGGTTCAGGATATGGCAGAATACATTTTGCTGATCGACAGTAACTATGAGGAGGCCGAGGGCTTTGTGCGCGGGCTGGAAGAAGCGACCGCTTCCCCCTGGGAAGTCGAGCTTTATCCCAACAACAAGACCTACGGTCTGCGCCGCTACCTCAAGTTTTTCACGGTGGCGCTCCATGTGGTCACCCACCCGGCCCGGTATTCCGGCAAGACCCTGCTCTGCTGGCAGCAGTTCTACGGCATCGCCATCGCGTTTTTCTGCCGGTTGTTCCACCTCAAAAAGCGGTTCCGGCTCGTCATCATGACCTTTATCTACAAGCCGCGGTCCGGCTTTGCCGGGAGGCTGTTCGAGCGCTTTGTGCGGTACGCCGTCACTTCCGACGCAGTGGACCGCATCCTGCTGACCACCCGCGCCGAGACCCCGCGCTACGCCGAGACCTTCGGTCTGCCCCTTTCCCGATTCGGTTTTGCCCACTGCGGCTCGATCCCGCACGACCCCGCCGACTACGACGACCCGGCACTGAAAGCGCAGGGCTACTATTTTGCCACCGGCCGCAGCAACCGCGACTATGACTTCCTCATCCGGGCGTTCCGGGGCCGCCCGGAAACGCTCTGCATCGCCTGCGATGTCCTCGCCCCCTGCCCGGAACCCAACATCCAGGTCGAACAGAACCTGTTCGGCGAGGCCATGCTGCGCCGGATGCGGAACGCCAGAGCCGTTCTCTTCGCCTTTGAAAACGACCAGGTCGCCTCCGGGCAGCTGACCTTCCTCACGGCCATGGATCTCGGTGTACCCGTCATCGTGACCCAGACACAGGGCCTGACAGACGACTATCTCACCGATGGCGTCACCGGCCTTGTGGTGCCCAAGGAGGAAGCGGCTCTGCACGAGGCGATGGACCGGCTGGCCGCAGACCCTGCCTTTGCCGCCCGGCTCAGCGCCAATGCAGAGCAGGCGTTCCGCACCCGGTTCACCTATTACCATGCCGGCAAAGAAGTCGGCGCACAAGTTTCCGAAAGCGAGGTGGTCTGAATGCCCTGCATCAGCGTGATCGTCCCGACCTACAATGTTCTGCCCTATCTGGACCGCAGCATGACGTCCCTGCTGGGGCAGACCCACCGGGACCTTGATATCCTTCTCATCGACGATGGCGCCACCGACGGCTGCGCCGCCCGCTGCGACGCCTATGCCCGGCAGGACCCGCGCGTTCGGGTCGTCCACCAGCCCAACGGCGGCCTCAGTGCAGCCCGCAACACCGGGCTGGACCATGCAGTCGGCGATTTTGTCGCCTTCCTTGACCCGGATGACTACGCCGACCCCCACATGCTGGAACGGCTTCTGACCACGCTCACCCAGGCGCAGGCCGACACCTGCTTCTGCCGCTATTACGATGTCTCCGCCGACGGCAGCGTCCGCCTTGCCCCGGAGGACTATGCGCGTTCCCTCTACACCGGTGCTGAGATCGACCAGCTTCTTCTCGGCATGGTCGGCTCCCGGCCGCACCATCCCCACGATGTGGAGATCGGAATGTCGGTCTGGAAGGGGCTCTACTCCCTGCCCATCCTCCGGGCGCACCACATCCGGTTTCTCTCCGAGCGGGAGTACCTGTCCGAAGATCTGCTGTTCCATCTGGACTATCTTGCCCACGCCGGGGCAGTCGCCATCGTACCGGAGCCTCTCTATTATTACTGCCAGAATCCTGCCTCCCTCACCGGTGTATACCGGGCCGACCGCTTTGCGCGGGAAAAGCGGTTCTACGAGAAGGTCTCGGCAGAGCTTGCCCTGCGCTTCCCGCCCGAAGTCTACCGTCCGCGGCTCGACAAGGCCTTTTTAGGCCGGGTCCGCCGCTGCATCGCGCAGGAGGCCGCACACAACAAAAACAGCCTGCGGAACATCGCGGCCATCTGCCGGGATCCTCTTGTGCAGGCTGTTCTCCGGGAGCTGGATGAGAGCCAGCTGCCCCGGCTCAAGCGGGTGCTCCACTGGGCTATCCAGCACCATTGTGCGCTCTTTTTGTATGGGGCATTCCGGCTCAGATAAGCCCCAGCGCTGCAAATTCCCGCGCGATGCCGTCGTCGGTGACGGCGGGGCAGAGATGTAGCGCAACGACCGGGAAGTCTCTTACCAACGAGGCTCCCCGGTCGTTTTTCTTTTTGATCTTCTAATTTTTTCTCCGGAACTGTTCGGTGAGTACCCTTGCGCCTTGGATCAACGCTTCTCGTTCGGTGTCCCAATGCTTCAGGACCTGTTCCAGATGAAGCGTCAAAAGAGACGCTTCGTAGTAATTTTCCGTGTTGCCGCACCGAACATTTTCCCACGCCCACATGCTGTCCGGTTCAAATTCGTATGTACAGATTGCCTCGATCTGCGCACGGTGCTTCCGATACGCCTCCACATGCGTCTGCTTTTCTGCCGCATCTTTCTTATTGTACGGATCATAAAACCGAAGTGAAAGATAGGTCCCGTCCTGATCACGATCCATCCGCCAGAAAATGCGATATCCGTCTTTTTGAGTGGGAAACAAATACTCCGCAATGACCATTTCCGTCCAGGGCCTGCCAAAACTGGAGCCATGGTAGACCTCATAAAGAACACTGCCTCGTTTCCAGAGCGTTTCCGGAAAGATCATCCGCATCAATGTATGTTGCGCGATCGCACTGTTATTCAGCCGTTCCGGCTCCTGCAAAAAATCCTTCTCCCGCGCCTGTTGCTCCAGTTTTCGCTCCAGAAAGGTGAGATAGGCGTCCAAAATCTCGCTTTTTCCTTGATAGGGTGTCAGGCATTGTAAAAACGCTTCGCCCGTAATGGTGACGTCTGCATCTACGAGTCGGTCTGCATCATAGAGAAAGCCCGTCTTGAAATAAACCGTCCTGAGTTCCACATTCTCATGGATGCCGCAGAGCCGCCGCTCTTCTTCGGAGAGCTGCGTCACTCGTTCGCGATATCTGCGGATCTGTTCCCCATGTTCCGAGCTGTCCGTCTTATCTTCCACCAGGATCACACGATTTTTTCCCGTCAGACAGATCAGAATGTCCGTTTTATAAAACTGCTGTATCGTCTGAAGCGTCTGTCCGCTTTCGACCGTCACCTCGCCCATTTTCTTCAAAAGGTCTACGGCCAGCGGGTACAGATTCGATGCTGGTTCATTCAGCCAATTCAAACACCAGCAGATCACTGCATCCTGCGACAATTCACTGGTCGCATAGTCAAAAAGATTATTCATTGGTTTGTCCTCAGACCAGCCCCAGCGCCGCAAATTCCCGCGCAATGCCGTCGTCGGTGACGGCGGGGCAGATGCGGTCACAGCGTTTTTTCAGGTTGTCTGAGCCGTTGGCCATGCAGACGCTGATGCCGACAACGTCCGTCATCTGCAGGTCGTTGTCGCTGTCGCCAAAGCCGATGGTATCGGCCAGCGAGCAGCCCAGGTGATTGCAAATGGCCCGGATGCCGCTGCCCTTGTTGAATTTGCGGTTGATGAGCTCTCCGTTCACGATGCCGCCGCCCTCGTCGCCAAGGCGGGATTCGCAGAAGACAAACTGGTCTTCGTACTGCCGCTTCACCTCCGTCAGGCAGGCTTCGTTGGGCGCAATGAAAACGATCTTGTAGACCGGCTCGCCGTGGTATTCCTCGATGGGGCGGATGGTCATCCCGAACTCCATCATCTTCCGCCAGCGCTCGGCCTCGCTGTTGGTCTGGCCCGGCTTTTTGGGGAAGAGGTTGGCGAACCGCTCGATCATTTTGATGCCGCCATAAGTATCGTCCCGCACTTCCAGTGTACACTCGGCCCCGCATGCTTGCAACGCCGCCCGCAGGCCGCGCACCTGCTCCGGCTCCATGGGGAGGTCCACCAGGACCTTTCCCTCACAGCCCACATAGCCGCCTGCCGAGCAGACGAAGCCGTCGAACCCGTAGTGGAAGAGCGGTGCGGTCATCCGGAGGTTCCGCCCGGTGCAGAGAAAGAGCTTGTGCCCGTTGGCGCGGGCACGGCGGAGGGCCTCCACCGCGCTGTCCGGCACGGTCATCTCACCCGGCGGCAGCAGGGTGCCGTCGATATCCAGAAAGATCAGTTTTTGTTTCATTTTCCCATCCCCATCCAGCGGAAGAGCAGGCCCAGCACCAGCATGGCCAGCAGCAGGCCCAGCACCGCGTAATTCGTGCGGGGCGTCCGGCTGCGTCTGCCGCCCCCCTGTTTGCGATTCGTCGTGTTTTTGCGGGCCGTGCCGTTCCGGCTGCCCGAAGTGCGGCCCGCGCTGCCGGAACGCGGCCTGCGGCTGGCCGCAGTGCCCGAACCCGACCCGTTCCGCTGGCTGGCGTTCCGGGTTTTTCCGGTGCTGCGCGTCTCCTGCCCCTCCGGCTGCGATGCCCTGGCGACAGGCTTTCTTGCCCCGCAGCGGTCCAGAAATGCCTCCGCCTGCCGGTAATACTGCTCCAGCTCACTGGTGCGCAGGGCTGTGCCCGCATAGCCCTCTTCCAGCGCCTCTACGGCTTCGTTGAAGAGGATGGCCGCCTGGGTCCCGGCGGTGCGGTCCGATGCGTGTGCGGCCTCGTTGCGGGCCGTGCGCACCGCGTTGCAGGCGCGGCGGGCAGCACCGGGGTGTTCGGTATTGCCCAGCAGGTCCAGCGGATGGGCGGCGTCCTTTTCGGGGTCCAGCAGCACCCGCATACACAGGGTGGTGTCCAGCTGGCTCCAGCTCGTCCTGCCCGAAAGGTCGGGCATCCGCTCGTAATACTCCGGGCTCTCCTGCTGGCGCTGGGCGATGTGTTCCAGCAGGGCGTTCAGGCTGTGGGCACCGGGCTTTCGCTCCCAGTGCCAGCGCAGCAGCCGGCGGCTGATCTCGTCGCAGGCTGTTTTGATCTCAAATGCCACTTGCAGTGTTTCGTCTGGCATAGTATCCTCCCTTGAGAAAACCAAAAACGGAGGAAGCGTTAGGCCTCCTCCGTTCGTTTTTTACATCATGAACTGATAGTACACAAAGCCCCACAGCGCGATGCCGGCGCAGATGATGGCCGTGAGCGGCGGCACCCAGCGGATGAGCGTTTCGGCCACGCCGTCGTGGGCTTCGGTCTGCTCTTCCTCTTCGGCGTCCTCCGGCTCGGCCGGGCGAACGGCCTCCCGCCCTCTGGCCGGGATGACGCGGGTCCCCTCGTCGTCCGCATGGGCCGGGCTGGTTTTACCGGGAAATGCCGCACGGGTGGAAGCATCCAGCACACGGGTGCTCTCTGCATCCGGCGCGTTCTCCAGCGGCGGCGCAAAGGAAGCGGGCCTGTCCACTTCCTCAGCCGAAGGCCGCAGGGTCGTGCGCGGCGGCATCACGCGGGTGGCCTCCGCATCCGGTTCTGTCCGGGGCGGCACACTGCCCACGATGCGGGTCGGCTCTTCCGGCGGGACCGGGGCAGCGCCCACAACGCGGGTGCGCTCGTCCGGCTCCGTCTGCACAGGCCGCACCGGCTCGGCGGCGGGCACAGGCTCCTTCTTTTCCGGCTGCAGCAGGGTGTTCAATGCGTTTTGCAGCAGGATGCGGTCGCAGCCGCACTCAGTGCAGTAAACGGTGTCTTCTTCCTTCGGGTGGAAGGAACCGCAGGCGCAGTACCAGCCGTTCTCGAAGACCTGGGGCATATACTTGAGGCCCTGACGGTTCATCCGGGCTTCCAGCGCCTTTTGCAGCTCCGGACTCAGGCGGCGCGGGGCGGGCAGTCGGACGCGCTTGATGGCGTCCAGATGCACGACCTTTTTGCCGCTGTAAACATTTCGGAGAGACACATCCACGCTGGTGATGGCCTTCTGGGTCACGAACACCGCATCGTCCATGCCGAAGCTCTCGCCGGGCTTGACCTCGATGTCGCGGTACTCGAACTGGTCCTCACAGAGGATGACGCCATCCACGCCCTTGCACTTGAAATGGATCTCCAGTGCGGTCAGGGTCACGCGGGAAATGTTCTTAAAGGTCAGGCAGACCGCATGGTCGCCGCTGGCCTCGCCCTTGAGCAGCTCCACGCAGACGAACTGCACCGGGCTGCCGGGAGTGTAGTAATTCGCTCTTGTCCGTGCGACCGGATCAAAATTTTCCTCCACAACACTCGCTCCCTTCGTGGTTTATTCTTCGCTCGTCGGAGCATCCTGCTCCGGGATGAATGCTTCGCCGAGCTGGGCATTCTCCGCCTGCTCGGCAGGTTCTGCCGGTTCGGCCGGCTCAGCAGGCTCCACCGGGGCCGTCTCGACCGGAGCCGCTGCCTCCGCTTTGGGTTCGTCCCCGTCACGCGGGGACAGCTTGCCGCCCGCCATCACGGTATTGAACTCCTGCTCGTTGAGCTTTTCACGCTCCATCAGGGCCTGTGCCAGTGCATGCAGCTGGTCGATGTGCTCGGTCAGGGTGCGGCGGCAGGTCTCGTAGGCCTCGTCGATGATATCGCGCATCTCGCTGTCGATCTCGGCGGCGGTCGTCTCGCTGTAGCCCTTGCCCTGGCCGAAGTCGCGGCCCAGGAAGGTCTCCTCCTGCGAGGTGCCGTAGACCACCGGGCCCAGCCGCTCGGAGAAGCCGTACTTGGTGATCATCTGGCGGGCGATGTTGGTGGCCTGCTGCAGGTCGTTGGAGGCACCGGTGGAGATGTCCTCCA
>OLRK01001822.1_pt1 | contig 15718 bp, 16 predicted proteins | sample 1672911 | NCBI WGS metagenome assembly OLRK01 (sample SAMEA3136736, study PRJEB25190) | human gut metagenome | biome: human gut; feature: human-associated habitat; material: faeces | place: Austria | collected 2013 | reverse complement strand
GTACCAGGCCATGAGAGTGACGGGAGCGGCAGATCCCACCAGGCCTCTTTCCGAGACCTTAAAGGGCAAGCTGCCCCAGAAAAAGCTGGTGACGGGAGCGGCCCACGGCTACAGCTCCTACGGCAACCAGATCGGCCTTGCCACCGGCTACGTAAAAGAGATCTATCATCCCGGCTACGCGGCCAAGAGAATGGAGATCGGCGCCGTCATGGGCGCTGCTCCCAGAAAGAACGTGATCCGGGAAACCTCCGATCCGGGAGATGTGATCATCCTGCTTGGCGGACGGACCGGCCGCGACGGCATCGGCGGAGCCACCGGCTCCTCCAAGGTGCACACCGAGGAGTCCATTGAAGTCTGCGGCGCGGAGGTGCAGAAGGGAAATGCCCCCACGGAGCGGAAGATCCAGAGAATGTTCCGCCGCCCGGAGGTGAGCCGCATTATCAAAAAGTGCAACGATTTCGGCGCAGGCGGCGTGTCCGTGGCCATCGGCGAGCTGGCTGCCGGCCTGGTGATCGACTTAGATCAGGTGCCGAAGAAATATGCCGGCCTGGATGGCACGGAGATCGCCATTTCCGAGTCCCAGGAGCGTATGGCTGTGGTGGTGGACCCGAAGGATGTGAAGGAATTTTTAGGCTACGCCGAGGAGGAGAACTTAGAGGCGGTGACCGTCGCCACAGTGACGGAGGAGCCGAGACTGGTGATGGACTGGAGAGGAAAGACCATCGTAAACATCAGCCGTGCCTTCTTGGATACCAACGGCGCCCATCAGGAGGCGGACGTCACCTTAGAGGTGCCCGGCAGAGAGGGAACCCTCTTTGACCGGAAGGACGTGGGGGATGTGCGGGAGACCTGGTTAAAGCTGTTAGGCTCCTTAAATGTCTGCTCCCAGAAGGGCCTGGTGGAAATGTTTGACGGCTCCATCGGCGCCGGCAGCGTGTTCATGCCCTACGGCGGAAAATATCAGCTGACGGAGACCCAGACCATGGTGGCCAAGCTCCCGGTGCTGGAGGGCCACACGGATACGGTGACCATGATGAGCTACGGCTTTGACCCCTATCTCTCCAGCTGGAGCCCCTACCACGGAGCGGTGTACGCGGTGGTTTCCTCCATTGCCAAGATCGTGGCCGCCGGCGGAGACTATTCCAAGATCCGTTTTACCTTCCAGGAGTATTTCCGTAGGATGAGCGAGGATCCGAAACGGTGGAGCCAGCCCTTCGCGGCTCTCTTAGGCGCCTACGCGGCTCAGATGGGCTTTGGCCTGCCCTCCATCGGAGGAAAGGACAGTATGTCCGGCACCTTCAACGACGAGCAGCACGGGGAGATCAACGTGCCCCCGACCCTGGTATCCTTCGCCATGGACGTGGCCAGCCACAAAGACATCATCACCCCGGAGTTTAAGCGCCCCGGCAGCAAGATCGTGGTGTTTGCCATTGAAAAGGACGAGTACGACCTGCCGAAATACGACAGGATCATGGAGGGCTACGGAAAGCTGCGCCAGGACATCCAGGCGGGCCGGATCATTTCCGCCTACGCGGTGGAGCGCCACGGCATGGCAGAGGCGGTGAGCAAGATGGCCTTCGGAAACAAGCTGGGCGTAAAGATCGAGCACAATGTGGATCCTCGCGACTTCTTCGCACCGGGCTGGGGAAATATCGTCTGCGAGGTGCCGGACGGCAAGGTGGGCGAGCTTGCCATCACCTACACCGTGATCGGTGAAGTGACAGACAGAGGCTGCCTGGAGTACGGAAACGTGTCCATTTCCCTGGACGAGGCCTTACAGTCCTGGAATGCCACCTTGGAGAAGGTGTTCCCCACCCGCTCCGGCGTGAAGGAGGAGGCGGTGGGGCGTCCCCTCTACCACGCGGATTCCATCGCTGTGTGCGGCCACAAGCTGGGCCAGCCCACGGTGTTTATCCCGGTATTCCCCGGCACCAACTGCGAGTACGACAGCACGAAGGCCTTTGAGCGGGCCGGCGCCAGGGTGGTGACGAAGGTGTTTAAGAACCTGACGGCAGACCACATCCGGGAGTCTGTAGAGAGTTATAAAAAGGAGATCGCGAAAGCCCAGATCGTCATGTTCCCTGGCGGTTTCTCCGCGGGAGACGAGCCGGAGGGCTCCGCGAAGTTCTTCGCCACCGTGTTCCGCAACCAGGTGATCAAGGAGGAGATCGAGAAACTCTTAAACGAGAGGGACGGCCTGATGCTTGGCATCTGCAACGGATTCCAAGCGCTGATCAAGCTGGGCCTGGTGCCGGAGGGCGCCATCACCGAGCAGCGCCCGGACAGCCCCACCCTGACCATGAACTCCATCGGACGCCATATTTCCAAGATGGTGTACACCAAAGTGGTGTCCGACAAGTCCCCGTGGCTGGCGGGAGCGGAGCTTGGCGGCGTGTACTGCAACCCGGCGTCCCACGGCGAGGGACGGTTTGTGGCCAATGAGGAGTGGTTAAAGAAACTCTTTGAGAACGGACAGGTAGCCACCCAGTACGTGGACGACAAGGGCAATGCCACCATGGACGAGTACTGGAACCCCAACGGCTCCTACATGGCCATCGAGGGCATCACCAGCCCGGACGGCCGGATTCTCGGCAAGATGGCCCACTCCGAGCGCCGTGGCGAGGCTGTGGCCATGAACATTTACGGAGAGCAGGATTTGAAGATCTTCGAGAGCGGCGTGAAGTATTTCCTGTAATGGATCCAATCCATCAGAGGATTTTGCCCGTGAGAGACGGGAAATAAACAGTAAGAAAAGGCGGTATGGCTGTGAGCGGTTTAAGCGCGCGGCTGTGCCGCCTCTTTTGTTTTTTCGCTCGCAGCTTTTCTGTTTTAGCAAGACAGGGAACCGGGATCATAAACATGATATAATATAGTTGACAGATACAATATTATATGATATATAATATACAACAGCAAACAATATGAGTTTTAATCTAATATTGTATCAAGATAAAAAAACAGGAGGTGCAGCGTATGGTATTCAACACAGGAGCTGCCCTGCTGGACGCCATCGTGCTGGCGGTGGTGTCCAGAGAGCGGGAGGGGACTTATGGGTATAAGATCACACAGGATGTGCGGGAGGCCATTGACATTTCCGAGTCCACCCTGTATCCGGTCCTTCGCAGGCTTCAGAAGGAGGAATGCCTGGAGGTCTACGATATGGCCATAGACGGAAGGAACCGCCGGTATTACAAAATCACGGAAAAGGGACGGGTGCAGCTAAACCTGTATCAGGGAGAATGGATGGTCTACTCAAAGAAAATTACGGGGATATTGGAGGTGGCGGTCTGATGAGCAGAGAGACGTTTATGAAAGAGCTGGAATACCTTCTCCAGGACATTGGGGAGGAGGAGCGAGCGGACGCCCTGGCTTATTACCGGGATTACCTGGATGAGGCCGGCCCGGAGCGGGAGGAGCAGGCCCTGGCGGAGTTTGGCAGCCCGGAGCGGGTGGCCGCCATGATTCGGGCCAGCATTGACGGAAATATGGAGGAAGGCGGAGAATTTACGGAGACGGGGTACGGCGACGAGCGGTTTAAGGATCCCGGCTACCAGGTGCAGAAACGCTACGACGTGCCGGATATTTCCCCGGAGCCGGAGAAGACAGGCGGGGAAACGGCGGGCCGGAAAGGTGAGACACCGCGGAAACCGGAGAGCGGCACCAGCCGGGCGCTGAAACTGGTGCTCTGGGCCATCCTTCTCATTGTGGCCCTCCCGGTGATATTCGGGGTGGGCGGCAGCGTGCTGAGCGCCGTCATGGGCGTGGTGATCGTCATTTTTGTGATCTTTTTCTGCATCGCCCTGGGCGCGGTGGCCTGTTTGCTGGGCGGAATCGCCGCCGTGGTGGGCGGCGGGATCTACCTGTTTGCCGACGCGCTGAACGGGGCTTTGGCCATCGGGTTCGGCCTGATTCTTTTTGGCGGCGGTCTGCTGCTTTTGGTGCTGTCTGTGTGGTTTTACGGAAAGCTGGTGCCTCTGGTATTCCGGAAACTGCTTGACGGATGCAACCGGCTGCTGCACAGCGGAAGGAGGAGACTATGAAGAAGTTCGCCATTGTGACCAGCATCGTGGGAATTGTGTGCATTGTGGCGGGGGGAATCGTGGTGACGGTGGCCTCCGTATCCGGGGCCAGCGTGTGGAACGTAGTGGAAAACGGCCCCTCGTACGCGTACAATTCCAGCTGGGTAGAATTAGAGGACAGCGCTGGAAGCATCGAGGACATCAGCGAGTATTCCTATGAGGGCATCACGAAGCTGGAGCTGGACGTGGGCAATATGGCTCTGGCAGTCCGGGAGCGGGATGGGGACGACGGCTCCATCCTGGTGCGCCTGCTGGATCCGAACAACACCGTGTTCTGTGAGACGGACGATGCCGGCACAAAGCTGACCATCTGGTCTGATCCGGATATGGCCAGGGTGTCTTTAAAGGACGGGGCCAGACGGTTTTTAAAGGACGGCAAGGATACGGCTCAGGTGGAGCTTTTGGTGCCCGCCGGTTACCGGTTTCAGTCGGTGGATATGGATCTGGGAGCGGGATACCTGACGGCGGATGTGCTGCGGGCGGAGGACGTGGAGCTGACAGTAGGAGCCGGGGCCGCGGAAATCAAAACCGTGGATGCCGGAACGCTGGAGACAGACGTGGGCGTGGGCTATCTGAAAATAGACCGTGCTGCGGCCGCCCGGTCCCTGTCCGCGGACTGCGGCGTGGGCAGCACGGAAATCACCCTGGAAGGCCGGAAGGAAGATTTTGACAGTGTGGTGGAATGCGCTATGGGCACCATTGTACTGGATGGAGACAAACACGAGGGCGCGTTTTCCAGTGAGAACGGCGGCTTTGGATTTCCCCAGGGCGGCAGCAAGGAATTGAAACTGGACTGCGGCATCGGGATGATTGAGATTGATTTTGTGGAGTAAAGGAGGAACGGTCATGGAAAAACGGTTATATCGTTCAGATGAAAATAAGGTGCTGTGCGGAGTGTGCGGCGGTTTGGGAGAATATTTTAACATTGATCCTACGATTGTAAGGCTTTTGTGGGCCATTCTGGTATTCAGCGGCCCGGGGATCTTCGCCTACATTGTGGCGGCCATCATTATGCCGCGGCGCAGATACTAAAGGGCAGGGGCCGGTTCGGGATTTCCGGCCCGCGGCGGGGCCGGCCGGCGGACTTTTCCGGTTGGCATTTCCCGCATTTTTCCGGCATTTCCCCGGAAGTGAATAGGGGGGTAAAACGGGGGTATACTCTTAATGGAAAAACAGAAAGGAGGAACCCCTATTATGTCGGATAAAAAGAAAAAGAAGGAAAAAGAACCCTTTGACCCCAGGAATTTAAAGCCGGAGGAGATGTTAAAATTTGAGATCGCCACGGAGCTGGGCCTGGGAGATAAGGTGATCGCCGGGGGCTGGCGGAGCCTGACGGCCAAAGAGAGCGGCCGCATCGGCGGCCTGATCACCAAGAGGAAAAAGGAAATGAAACGGGAGGCCATGGAATCCTGACCTCCGCGGAGAGAACATAGGATAGGGGAGCTGCCGGGATGGGTACGGCGGCTCTTTTTCTGTCGTGGGAAACAGCGTTCCCTAGGGCGGAAACGCCTCTGACGGGAGTGTGCCGGTCATGAAAACTGTTGTAGAAACTCAGTGGGAGTGAGTAAAAGAATGCCAAATTCTTCAAAATCTTTTTTGTTGCGGGTAATGATGGATTCACAGTGGATGGATTTGGCGCAGGTGGCTACAAGACAGTCCTCAAAGTCCTTTGCCCTTCGTTGGAAGGCAGTGAGCACATCGTCATTGGTAACGCTGCACACTTTCACAATTTCCAGCAGTTTTCCGACTGCTTTATAGGCAAGGTCGATGCTGTGAGTATGTTTCCTGACTAGATAGAAAATGTCAGTTACGGAGGAGGCTGAAACAAATCCGTCAACCCTGTGTTCTTCGCATAAACGCAAGAGTTTGCAGGAATCTTCCACAAACGGTTCCCGTTCCAGCAGGACATCCAGGATCACATTGGTATCACACATGATTTTCATATTTGGAAATTCGCTCCTCTCGTAAAGAATCAAGATCAACGTCGGAGGGAATGTCTTTCAGCATCCCGCGGAGGGAATCCACGGCAGAAATCTGTGGATTGACAATCTTTGCGATGGTTTTGCCGTTGCGCGTAATAAAAATATCCTCTTTGGCAACCATGTCGAGGTATTTGCCGAAATTTGTTTTAAATTCGGTAGCAGTAATAATCATGGCGGATGCCTCCTTTCATTTGCTGTTACCTTTATTATATGTGATTTCAAAGATGAAATCAATGAAATCGTGCGAAATATAATATTAATAAAGATGAAATCGAACGATTTAGAGGAAAATAATGCCTGGGTCGTTAAAAGAGATTCTGATATTTTATACTTTTATAAGACAATCCATAAAAACTATGAAATATAAGGAAGTTTTTACGGATAAACAGTAAAAACTATGGAATAAATGGAAGTTTTTGGATATACAGAGAAAAAAGGCGGCGGACGCCGCGGCAGCCCGCAGAGGGGCAGGAGCTGATTCCGCACATACGGCGGCGTCCGCCCGTCCCGCCGCCGCGCACGCATTTTACGCAAAGGGAATAAATGGAATCCGCTCATAAACGTATTTTTCTATCACGGCATCGGCCTGTTCCTCGCTGATGATTTCCGCGTTTTCCGTATCCAGTTCGGACTCTGTCGTGTGATAATAAACACAGGCATTTTCGTCCCCTTCATATTTCCATATGACAGATTCCACGAGAGAAAGGCGGTCTCCCTCAAATGTAAAATAAGAATAGCTGCCGTCAAAGGCGCTGCTTGCCCCCTCATTGGCGATCATTCCGTTTTCACAGAGGAAATACCGGTTTCGTTCCCAACCGTCCAATACATGAACCAGTTCCCCGTCAGAAATCGTGTATACGTCATAGATGATGCTGTCATACCAGGAACCAGATTCATCCGCGTTCCCGCCGAAAATCAGTTCGTCCGTTCCATTTCCGTCCATATCTCTGATCAGATACCCCAATGTTCCATAATCCCAGTCTTTTTTCATGTAGATCACACTGCTGAAATCATAGCCCTCCGGTTTTTCCCCATTATTTTTCACGGCGCATTCTCCCGCGGCGGCGATTAATTTTTCATAGTAGTCATATGGCTCCGATGGCGCCTTCGCCGGTTCTGTTTCGCTCATTTGCGCTGCTGTAAGGACGGATTCCTGTGTTTGACACCCGGAAAGGCAGAGGGCCATGCTGAAAATAGTTCCAATAGAAAACATCCTGCGGTTCATAACGACCTCCCGAAATTTCAATCTGCTTGTTTTTGTATGGCTGTATTTTATCATATCAGTCCCTAAAAATCCATGGGTTGGAAAACGGTTGGCCATGCAGAGACATAGTTCCGCCCCGGAAACAACCGATTGCAAGAACGCCCAAAATCACCTATAATGGGAGGCAGTGAAAAAATGCCGGAAGGAGGAAATGTCCATGAAAGAGCTGCGGAGCGGCTACACCACGGGAACCTGCGCGGCTGCCGCGGCCAGGGCGGCGGCCTGGATGCTCGGCGGGGGAGAGGTGTTAAAAACCTCCCAGGTGCGCACCAGGAAGGGGACGGTGGCCTGCCTGGCGGTGGAGTATCTGGGAAAGACGGAGCAGGGGATCCGCTTTGGGGTGAAAAAGGATGCCGGGGACGACCCGGACGTGACCCACGGAACCATGATCTGCGCCGCGGTAAAACCGGTGACCGGGCCGGCTGCTCCCCAGTGGTACGTTTCCGGGGAACATCCCGGCATTTACATAGACGGCGGCCTGGGAGTGGGGCGGGTGACAAAACCCGGCCTTTCCTGTCCCGTGGGAAAGGCGGCCATCAACCCGGTTCCCAGGGAAATGATCTGGGAGGCGGTGGAGGAAGCCCGCTCCATGTGGAACATTTCCGAGGATCTTCTGGTGACGGTGGAAATCCCGGAGGGCCGGGAGCTGGCGGAAAAAACCTTTAATCCCAAGCTCGGCATTGTGGGGGGCCTGTCGGTCCTCGGCACCACCGGCATCGTGGAGCCTATGAGCGAGGCGGCCCTGGTGGCCACCATCCGCCTGGAAATCCACATGAAGGCGGTGGAGGGACGTTCCTACCTGGTGATCACCCCCGGCAACTACGGGGAAACGTATCTGCGGGAGCACCTGGGCATTTCCCTGGAATACGGAGTGAAATGCAGCAATTTCATCCGGGAAACCATGGACTGCCTGGCAAAAGAGGGATTCCGGCGGGGCCTGTTCGTGGGCCATGTGGGAAAGCTCATCAAGGCAGCCGGGGGCGTGGAAAACACCCATTCCCGCTACGGCGACCGGCGGATGGAGATTCTGTGGCAGTGCACGGCGGCCGCGGCGCCCCAGGCAGCCGGGGACGAGGGCCTTCGGGAAACCATCCTGGGGGCCAACACCACAGAGGAGGCCATGGAGGAGCTGGAAAAACGGGGACTGCGCCGCCAGGCGGGCTCCTATGCCGCCAGACGGCTGCGGCAGCAGATCCTGGATTGGACGGACGGGCGGCTGGACATGGACATTGTGATGTTTTCAAACGGCCTGGGAGTGTTCGGCCAGGTCTGGAAGGAAACGGCCGCGGATCGGGAGACATTTTTGCGGGAACGGCTGGAAAAACGGGAAGATGGGAGGTGCGAACCGTGAAAATCGCTGTGGTCAGCTTTACAGAGCGGGGAAACCGCCTGGGCCTGCGGGCGGCGTCGGTGCTGCGGGAGCAGGGGCATTGCTGCGAGAGCTACGCGCAGGAAAAATTTTACCGGGAAATGCCGGGAAACCGCCTGCTTGCGGAGCCGGTGACGGAGTGGTGCGGGAAACGGTTCCGGGACTGTGACGCCATCCTGTTTGTGGGGGCCTGCGGCATCGCCGTGCGGGCGGTGGCCCCCTGGGCGGCGGACAAGTTCCAGGATCCGGCGGTGCTGGTGCTGGACGAGGGCGGAACCTTTGTGATCCCTCTCCTGTCCGGCCACGTGGGCGGCGCCAACCGGCTGGCCAGGACGCTGGCAAAGGAGCTGGGGGCTACGGCGGTGATCACCACCGCCACGGACGTAAACGGCAAATTCGCCGTGGACGAGCTGGCGGCCCGCAACCGCTGCGCCATCAGCAGCCGGGAGCTGGCAAAAGAAATTTCCGCCGCGGTGCTGGCAGGGAAGCCGGTGACGGTTTTCAGCGATTTTCCCGTGGACGGAACGGTGCCGGCGGAGGTGCGGCTGGAGGAGAGCCGGCGGGAAAGGGAAAATGGCCGCGGAGGAGAGGAAAACCAGGCCGCCTTCTCTGACCCTCAGGCGCACATCACATTTTCCAACCGGGAGGAGCCGGGAGTGCTGCGGCTGATCCCCAAGGCGGCGGTGCTGGGAATGGGGTGCCGCAGAGGGATTTCCCTGGAGGCCCTGAGAGAGGCGGCTCTGGCGGCTTTGGAGGCTGTCAGTCTGGACCGGCGCGCCCTTCGCGCCATCGCCAGCGTGGACCGGAAAGGAGACGAGGAGGGGCTGATCCGGCTGGCAGAGGAATGGAAGCTTCCCTTTGTCACCTTTTCCCCGGAGCAGCTAAACGGGCTGCCCGGCCCCTTTTCCGCCTCGGAGTTTGTGAAAAAAATCACGGATGTGGACTGCGTCTGCGAGCGGGCGGCCATGGCGGAAACGCTGGAACGAGGCGCCTTTGGAGGATTTCTGCTCCGCAAGAGGGCGGGAAACGGGGTGACTGCCGCCATAGCCGTGGAGGAGGTTCGGATCGAGATGGGAGGAGACAGGTGAAGAAATTGATCATCATATTCGGAGGAACCAGCGAGGGAAGGAAACTGGCGGAATTCTGCGCCCGCCGCCGGATCCGGGCGGCGGTGAGCGTGGCCACGGAGTACGGGGCGAGCCTGCTGCCGGACAGTCCCTGGCTGGAGATTCACACCGGGGCCATGGGCCGGGAGGAGATGGAAACCTGGATCGGGGAACGGAACCCGGCCATGGTGCTGGACGCCACCCACCCTTACGCCGCCGTGGTGACGGAGCACATCCGGCAGGTCTGTGAAACCTTACGCCTGCCCCGGGTCCGCGTGCTGCGGGAGGGCACCGGCGGAAACGAACATCTGCCGGGGACGGTAAAAACCGTGGGAACGGTGAGAGAGGCGGTTTCCCTGTTGGCCCATCTTCCCGGCAACATCCTGGCAGTCACCGGCAGCAAGGAGCTGGGGGAATTTACGGCTCTGGCGGATTTTAAGGAGCGGGTGTTCGCCCGGGTGCTGCCGTCCTCCTCTGTGCTGGCGGCCTGCGAGGCCCTGGGATTTCCGGGGAGCCATATGTTCGCCATGCAGGGCCCCTTTTCCGTGGAGATGAACGCGGCTATGATCCGCCGGGCCGAGGCCGCCTGGCTGGTGACGAAGGAGGCGGGAAACGCCGGAGGCTTTGAGGAAAAGCTGGAGGCGGCCGCGGCAGCGGGCGCCGGAGTGATCGTGGTGGGACGGCCAAAACAGGAGGAGGGCGTCAGCCTGGAGGAGGCAGAGGCAGCTCTGGAGCCGTTCGCGGATTTGAAAGGGTGGGAAAGGGATTCGGAAGGAGCGGAAAGGCCGCCGGAGCCGTCTGCGGATTTAAAAGGATGGGAAACGGATTCGGAGCTGTCTGGGGATCAGGGAAAAGGGGAAAATGCCTCAAGAGGGCTTTCCTCCCAGGATGCCCTGGAATGCTGTCAGGCCAGAATGTCCGGGGAGAAACCCGCAAACCTTCCCCGCCGCGTCCTGATCCTGGCGGGAGCCGGGATGGGGACGGCGGAAACCATGACCCAGGAGGCCATAAAGGCCGTCAGAGAGTGTCAGGTGGTGTTTGGAGCCCCCCGCATGGTGAAACTGGCGGAGGAGCTCAGGGCGGCAAACTCCCCCCGCTATCCCAGCGTGGCGGAATACCTGCCGGATCCGGTGTTTTCCTGGCTGCGGGCCCACCCGGACTGTGAGAGCGCCGTGGTGCTGATGTCCGGGGACACGGGATTTTACAGCGGCGCCGCCGGGTTTGCGGGGCGATTGGAAACGGAAGGCTGGAGCCTTCGGATTCTGCCGGGGATTTCTTCCCTCTCCGCCATGGCCGCGGCCCTGGGGAAAAGCTGGGAGGACGCCGTTATCGCCAGCCGTCACGGCCGGGAGCAGGACGTGCGGGCCCTGGCGGAGCGCCACTCCAAGGTGTTTGTGCTCACCGGCGGCGCCTGCCGGGCGGAAACGGTGTGCGGGGAGTTAACGGGATTGCCGGTGTCCGTGTCTGTGGGAGAGAACCTGGGAAGTCCGGAAGAACGGATTGTCACCGGCCGGCCGGAGGAATTGGCCGGGGAGCGGTTCGCGTCCCTGGCGGTGATGTGGATTGAGGCCGATGACAGCCGGAAGGAGGAGAGACGTTGAGAGACGAGTGGTTTATCCGGGGCAGAGTCCCCATGACAAAGAGCGAGGTGCGGGCCATTTCCCTGTCCCGGCTGGAGCTAAAACCGGGGGCAGTGCTGTACGACGTGGGCGCGGGGACGGGTTCCGTCTCCATCGAGGCGGCCCTCTCCGTTCCCGGCTGCCAGGTGTTCGCCGTGGAAAGAAAGCCGGAGGCGGCGGAGCTGATTTCCCGGAACCGGGAGAAATTTCACGCCGGAAACGTCACCGTGGTGGAGGGAACGGCGCCGGAGGCCTTCGCTAGCCTGCCCATCCCCACCCACGCCTTTTTAGGGGGGACGGCCGGGCGGATGGGAGAGATCCTGGACCGGCTGCTTGAGAAAAACCCCGCCCTGCGGGTGGTGATCAACGTGATCGCCTTAGAAAGCCTGGCGGAGATCACCGCATGGCTGAACCGTCGTTCCATCCAGGCGGAAATCTCGTCGGTGCAGACCGCCAGAGGGCGGCTGGTGGCGGGATACCACCTGATGGAGGGCCAGAACCCGGTATACATTCTGTCATTTGGAGGGGAGGAGAGCCCATGGGCGGAAGAATCCTGATCGGCGCGCCGGGAAGCGGCAGCGGAAAAACCCTGTTTACCTGCGGGCTGTTGGCCCTGCTGCGGAAACGGGGGATCTCCTGCCGTTCCTATAAATGCGGCCCGGACTACATTGACCCCATGTTCCATAAGTCCGTGCTGGGCGTACAAAGCGGAAACCTGGACTCCTATTTTTCCACGCCGGAGCAGATCCGGGCCCGGGTGGCGGAGGAGACAGCCGGGGTGGAGATGACGGTGATCGAGGGGGTGATGGGGTATTACGACGGCCTGGGGGGAGATAAGACCCAGGCCAGCGCCTACCACATCGCCGCCATCACGGAAACCCCCGCCATCCTGGTGGTAAACGGAAAAGGAGCCGGTCTTTCCCTGGCGGCCCTGGTGCAAGGGTTTGCCCAGTTTCGGAAGGACAGCCACATCGCGGCAGTGGTGGCCAACCGCACCAGCCCTATGATGGCGGAACGGCTGCGGGGGCCCCTGGAGGAGCTGGGGGTGGCCTTTTTAGGCTGCCTGCCGGAGCTAAAGGATCTTCAGCTGGAAAGCCGCCACCTGGGCCTGGTGATGCCGGATGAGGTGGAACGGCTGGAGGGAGGCCTCCATCGGCTGGCGGAGGAGATGGAGCGCCATCTGGACGTGGAGCGGCTGCTGGAATTGGCGGAAGGCTGCGGGGAGATCGGGGGGCGGAGAAGTCCTGGGATGGACGGAATGGCCGCCGCCGGTGAGACGATTGCCGTGGACGGAACGGCTGCCGCTGGTGAGACGATTGCCGCGGGCGGAACGGCTGCCGCTGGAGAAACGATTGCCGTGGACGGAACGGCCGTTGCGGGAGAAACGGCGGCTGCTGGTGAAATGACAGCCATGGGAGAAACGGTTGCCACAGGCGGAACGCTTGCCGCTGGTAAAAAAATGTCCGCTACAAGCGTACATCCCGCCTCCCAGCCCTGCACATCCTCCATCCAGCTGCATCCCAGCCCTTCACCCACTCCCGTCCCCATCGCCGTCGCCCGCGACCGCGCCTTCTGTTTCTACTACGAAGAAAACCTTCGCCTGTTAGAACAGTACGGGGCCAAGCTGGTGGAATTCAGCCCATTAAAGGACAAGGCCCTGCCGGAGGGCGTCTGCGGCCTGCTTTTGGGGGGCGGCTATCCGGAGCTTTACGGGGCGGAGCTGGAGGCGAACCGCTCCATGCGGGAGAATATCCGAATGTCCGCCATAGACGGACTCCCCGTGCTGGCGGAGTGCGGCGGGTTCCTGTATCTGAAGGAGGGACTGGAGGGAACGGACGGCCGTTTCCACGCCATGGCCGGATTTTTAAAAGGAAACAGCAAAAACGCAGGCCGTCTCACCCGGTTTGGCTATCTGGAGTTAAGGGGCCTGCCGGAGGGGCCGGTGCGGGGCCATGAGTTCCACTACTGGGACTGCACGGAAAACGGCAGCCTCTGCCTGGCGGTCAAGCCCGCCGGAGGAAGACAGTGGCCCTGCATGGAGAAAAAGAACAATGTCCTCGCCGGTTTCCCCCATTTATATTATCCGTCCAATCCGCGGATTCCGGAAACCTTTGTGGAAACCTGCCGGAAATACAGGGCGGAGCGTGAGGCCAGAAAGGAAGGTCAGAAATGATAGAAATCAGACAGCCGGACAGAGCAGCCATGGAGGCGGCGGCCGCTCGCTGGAACCGGATCGCGAAGCCCCTCCACAGCCTGGGCGTCCTGGAGGAGGATATGATACGGATCGCCGGAATGACCGGCAGCCCGGACATCGACCTGGAAAAAAAGGCGGTGGTGATCATGTGCGCCGACAACGGCGTGGTGGAGGAAGGCATCAGCCAGACGGGCCAGGAAGTGACCGCGGCGGTGACCAGAAATTTCACCACCGGAAATTCCTGTGTCTGCATCATGGCAGAGCGGGCGGGGGCGGAGGTGATTCCCGTGGACGTGGGGGTGGCAGAGCGCCTGGAGGACTGCGGCCATGTGTATCCCCTGCGCTCCTGCCGGATCATGGACGGAACCAGGAATTTCGCCAGGGAGGAGGCCATGACGGAGGCGGAGGCCAGAGCCGCCATCCAGGTGGGCATCGACCAGGTGCGCCGCTTAAAGGAGCGGGATGTGCGCATCATCGCCACCGGGGAGATGGGCATTGGAAACACCACCACCAGCAGCGCTGTGGCCTCTGTCCTGCTTGGAAAGGAGCCGTCCGCCGTCACCGGGCGGGGAGCCGGTCTGAGCGATGAAGGGCTGAAACGGAAGGTGCAGGTGATCGAGAAAGCCATTGCCAGGCACCGGCCGGACTGGCAGGACCCGGTGGACGTGTTAAAAAAGGTGGGCGGTTTGGACATCGCCGGGCTGGCGGGCGTGTTTTTGGGCGGAGCCGCCTTCGGGATTCCGGTGGTGGTGGACGGGTTTATTTCCGCCGTGGCCGCCCTGGCAGCGGAGCGGATGCGGCCTGGCTGCACGGCGTTTATGCTGGCTTCCCACGTTTCGGCGGAGCCGGCGGGAGAGATGCTTTTGGAGGCCTTAGGGCTAAAGCCGGTGATCCGCGCCGGGATGTGCCTGGGGGAGGGGACGGGAGCTGTGGCCGCCCTGCCCCTGTTTCAGATGGCCGCGGACGTGTACGGGCGGATGAGCACCTTTGAGGAAAATGAGATTGAGGAATACCAGGAGTTTTCCCATGCTTAGGCTGGTGACCGGCGGCAGCGGCAGCGGAAAATCCCGGTACGCGGAGGATCTGATCCTCTCCTTCGGCCCCCGGAAACGGTACTACATCGCCACCATGATGCCCTGGGACGGGGAATGCCGCCGCCGCATTGAGCGCCACCGCCGGATGCGGGCGGAAAAGGGCTTTGAGACGGTGGAACAGTATCTGGATCTGGAAACCCTTTCCCTAGAGCCTGGGGCGGCGGTGCTATTGGAATGCCTGTCCAACCTGGCGGCCAACGAGTATTTCCGGGAAACCCGGCCGGATTCTTCCTCTGATGCCGGTTTGTCCTGGAAGTCCCAGGTGGAAACCCGCCTGGCGGAGGGGATCTTCCGCCTGGAGACCCAGGCCGCGGAGCTGGTGGTGGTCACCAATGAGATTTTCTCCGACGGCGTGGCCTACGATGGGGAGACCATGAATTATATGGAAGTCCTGGGACGGACAAACGCCAGGCTGGCGGCCCGGGCGGGCCAGGTGACGGAGGTGGTGTACGGCATTCCCATCCATCACCGGCTCCCGGAAACGGGGGCGCCCCTGCTGTCTGGCGGTGGAAAAACCACTGGAAATCCCATAAAAAAGGAGGAACAAGCCCTATGAAAAACTGGCTTTGCAGCCTGGCCGTGGCCTTTTCCATGTACTCCAAAATCCCCATGCCCCGGGTGGAGTGGACGAAGGAACGGATGGAGTACGCCATGTGCTTTTTTCCCTTGATCGGGCTGGTGGTGGGGGCGGCATACTGGCTGTTTGGGACGGCCTGCGGGGCGTTGGGGCTGGGAGAGACGGTGTTTTACGCGGGCGCCGGGACGCTGATTCCTCTGGCAGTCACCGGGGGAATCCATATGGACGGCTACCTGGACACCTGCGACGCCCTCTGTTCCTACGGCTCCAGAGAGAAACGGCTGGAAATTTTAAAGGATCCCCACACCGGGGCTTTTGCGGTCATCCGCTGCGGGATGTATCTGCTGGGATTCGCGGCGGTGTTCAGCCTGCTGCCGCCGGAGCGGCTGGGAATGGCGGCGGGGATCTTTACCTTAAGCCGTGCCCTGTCCGGG
>OLRK01001814.1_pt1 | contig 15779 bp, 17 predicted proteins | sample 1672911 | NCBI WGS metagenome assembly OLRK01 (sample SAMEA3136736, study PRJEB25190) | human gut metagenome | biome: human gut; feature: human-associated habitat; material: faeces | place: Austria | collected 2013 | reverse complement strand
CGTTCTTTGCGTTGCTTTTATTTTGATTTTTAAGCAACGCTTTAGAATAGAGAAAGTTTTCTTTGCTAATTTCAGAATTTTTCCATTTTACCGAACAATTCGATATCGGAATTAAGGTAAGAATATGCTATCCTTTAAGTAAAGAAGACCTTGAAGGATCTGAGGCAGGGAGCTTGCAATCACAGAGGATCAAGGGGAGGAAGGAACAGAAAATGAGAAAAATGAAAAAAAGCAGGATTCTTTGGCTGGCAGTCTGGCTTTGCCTGGCTCTCAGCGGCTGTGCTAAAACAGAAAGCGCGTCTGAGATTATGGCAAAAGTCCAGGCGAAACAAATGCAAAGCGAGGCGGTTCAATCCGTGACCATGAAGGGTCAGATGAAGATGACTGCGCAGGGAGTGTCGCTGGAATTTCCGATGGATCTTGTAATTCAGACGCAGCCGGCAGAGAAACAGGGTGAACCTGTCGTTTATTTTAGTTTTTCAACCTCATTTATGGGGCAGTCCATGGAGATGAAATACTGTGTTCAGGATCAGGTGATGTACAGCGAAGTGAATGGAGAACGCAGCAGCCAACCGTATGCCTATACGCCGGAAACGGCTCAGGAGCTTCAGCAGAACGTGAATCTGGAGAAGATGGTCAACGCCTTTTCCGTGAATAAAACCGGAACGGGTTATGAGCTGGTCTATGAAGCGCAAAGCTTTGCCGAGCTGGCGGATCTGTTAGGTGCTTTAGGGGATGCGGAACCTGATCTGGAGGCCCTGCAGGAATTGAAGCAGCAATTTGAAATGATCGATCAGACGGTGACTTTAAACGAATGGAAGATGAGCTTTCAGGTGTCAAAGGATTATCAGATGAACGGCGGATTGATCGTCGTGGACGCGACCGGCGATGTCGAAGGTACAGAAATGAATTTCAGCATGGAAATTAACGTAAGCGTTCGTACGGATCAGCCGATGACCACGATGGATCTGTCAGATTGGTCGTTGTAGAAAATCATCCTGGATCAGCTGGATACGAAAAAGCACAGCGGAGTTCGAATGTTGTTCTTCCGGTTTCCGGATGTTGCGAATTTCGAAGAAATGAAGGTTGACGTATGAAATGGAAAAAATTAGAGATCACCTTGATCGTGCTGATGATCCTGTCAGGCGCAGGCTTCTGGACGTTTAAAACACTGCGTCACCAGCCGTATTCGCTGACGCCGGTGACGATGACGCGCGAACAGCTGAGCGAACAAGTGGATCTCGACATCACTTTGATCAACGAGTTGTTCCGCGATGAACTCAACCGTGAAATCGCCCCGGCCGTCGCGGAGGTGGATTTCCGGGGCGAGTGCTTTACGATCGGCTACGCTGCCCATTTTACAGAAACACCGGTACCGATTGGTCTTTTGTATGAAGGCAAGGGGAATAGTCCGCTTGGCCGCGGGATCTCATTGGAGCTTTACGTCAGCGACCGTGATTTGAGTTCGGTGATGCCCCTGTCAAAAATGATCACCTGGCTGGGCCCTGAACGACAGCTGGGCATGCTCGGCTCAACGGCGGCGATCCTGGAATATCATCAGGAAGGAAAAACAATCCGCGGTCAGTTTCATGTCAAACACGGCGATCTCTTTTATCTGGGGGAGCTGAAATATTACGATTCCGCCATGACCGGAGATTGGGAACACGATCAAAAGATCTGGGAAGCCGCGCTGGACCAGCTGCTTCCGTTTCTTGCCGAATAAACAAAAAGGATTGCTTTATGGCGATGATCTCATCCCCAAACGCAATCCTTTCTTATTGTTCAAATTTGACGATCGTTGGCTTTTCTCTACAAGCCGCATTTCAGTTGCGCGTTGCAGTTGGTGCAGGTGTTGCAGCCGCCGATTTCCTCGACGATGCCTTCCAGGCAGATCGGGCAGATGTCGCCGACTTCCACGCCGATGTTGCGGTCCTGCCGGTCTGCACGCAGATCGGTTTTCTTTTCCGCTTCCTGCGTCTTTTTGACCGGAACGCCGAAGTCGCGTTCGATATCCATCTGATCCCAGCTGTTTTCTTCTTCGTTGCTTAACGTCAACACCTGGGAATCACGCGAACCGTCGACGTACACGGTGCCGCCTTTCGCGCCCCCCGCATACAGCCGTTCATAGATGTGCTGAACCTGGCGGACGGAGAAGCCGCGCGGGGCGTTGACGGTTTTGGAAATGGAGGAATCAATCCAGCGCTGAATCGCGCATTGGGTATCGGCATGTTCTTCCGGCGTCAGTTCCATCGCGCTGACGAAGAACTCCGGCAGCGTGTCGCGGGTGTAGCCCGGGTTGAGCGCCAGCCACTGATCGACAATTGCGGCGTTGACCTCAATGAATTTGCCCAGCCGGCCGGAACGGAAATAGGAGAAGCTGAAGTACGGTTCCAGACCTGTGGATACGCCGACCATGGTGCCGGTGGATCCGGTCGGAGCGATCGTTAACAGATGAGAATTCCGGATGCCGTATTTCAGGACGTCCTGGCGGATATCCTCATCCATCTGCTTCATGTAGCCGGTGTTGATAAACGCTTCGCCACTGGTAAAGAATGGGAAGCTGCCTTTTTCCTTTGCCAGCTCGACGGAGGTCTGATAGGCCGCGCGGGCGATGCAGTGGAACACCTGATCGATAGTTTCCAACGCTTCCGGCGATCCGTAGCGCTTGCGGTTCCAGATTAACATGTCGTGCAGACCCATGACGCCCAGGCCGACGCGCCGTTCGCCCAGGGCCTGATCTTCGTTGGCCTTGAGGAAATACGGCGTACTGTTGATGACGTTGTCCTGCATCCGGACGGTCAGCGCAACGGTTTCTGCCAATTCATCAAAGAGAATCCGGCCGTCTTTCTTGTCGACAAAGTTAGCGAGGTTGACGGCGGCGAGATTGCAGACGGAATACGGCGCGAGCGGCTGTTCCCCGCACGGATTGGTCGCGACGACTTTCTGACCGTAGGCTTTGGCGTTGGTCATCTTATTCGCGTTGTCAATGAAGAAGATCCCCGGTTCCGCGGAATAGGTCGCGCAGAAGCAGATCAGATCCCACAGATCGCGGGCGCGGATCGTGCGGTAGGTCTTGATCGGATACCCCAGGGCCTCCCATTCGCGGACGTCGCCGATCTTATGCCAATGGGTGTCGTAGGCTTCTTTCTGCTGCGGAGTATAATTGGCGATGTCCGGGAAGCGCAGATCAAAGGTGCCGTCCCGTTCGACCGCCTCCATGAATTCGTCGGTCAGCGTCACGGAAATGTTCGCGCCGCTTAAAAATTCCGGATTGACGACCTCCAGCCGGCCGCCTTCCAGCAGCGTTTGCTGAGCATAGTCCAGCACGTCCGCCGGCGTGTTCTTATTTTCGATCAGGGTTTCCAGCATCTGTCGTTCCAGCCGCGAAAGCGGGATGAATTTCAACTTGCGCTGGGCCAGCTCGCGGACCTGTTCGTCCTTATTATTTTCACTCAGCCATTTCAGGACCCGCGGATTCTGCATTTTAGAAATGATGAACTCGATGATATCCGGATGCCAGTCCGCTAACATAATCATTTGCGCACCGCGCCGCGAGCCGCCCTGTTCGACCAGGTTGGTCAGGTTGGCGATGTCGTTCAGCCAGCTGACCGCGCCGCTGCTGCGTCCGCCGACGCCTTTGGCCGGGGCATGCTTAGGCCGCAACGTCGATCCATTGGTGCCGACGCCGCCTCCGCGCGACATGATTTCCATGACTTCCTTGTCCACTTCCGCTTCCGTCTTATCGCTGCAGTTCAACACCGTTCTTCCGCTGAGGTACTGGTTCTCCTGTGTAGCCAATCCTCGACAAACGGCATGACGAAGCAGTTGAAGTAAGTGACCTGCGTGCCGCTGCCCGCACCGAACAAAACCCGTCCGGCCGGAATAACGTTGAGCTTCTTTAACTGCTCGGTAAATAATCCGGCGTATTTTTCCCGCTGAGCCACATCGGTCTCCGGCTCGGCCAGCGCGGTGCCGACACGGCGGGCGATCTGTTCATAGTAGATTTCCATCGGCTTGTCGATTTCCGCGAACGGCCGGCGGATTATCCCGGTGATCGATTCCTGCTCGTCTTCCAGTGTACCGCGGAATTCTTCTTCAATTTCGATCGTTACGCTCTCTTTTTCCCAGTCGATCGCTTTGACGACGCCGACACCCCGGGCCGGATATTTCGGATCCTCTTTAATGACGGTCAATACGATGTCGCCGACGCCCAGCGTTCTGAGCTCCCGATCCTTCTGGGCATAGCGGTCAAGCATGACCAGCCGTGAAACACCGGCGTGAATCGTATGATCCTCCGGTTGGATTTCAGTTAAATACGGAAAAAATTCCCGGATGTCCTGATTGAGTTTAACGATTGTTTCCTTGCGATATCCCATAATCTAAATGCTTCCTCCTATATTTAAATTTCCGAACCTGCCGCACTCTGAATCTGCAGCGCATAAAAATAATCGCTGATCCGGTTCAAATAGACGCCCAGGGACGGATCGGTCTTTCGAGTTTCCTGCAGCTTCCACCAATGCCGCTCAACCCGCCGGCTGATTGCCCGCAGGCGGTTAAGCGCCGCGCTCTCGGGATTGTCGAATGGATAATGAAATCTGAATTCGCCGGCCGCTTTGACATTGGATTCAATTTCAATTTCCAGCATCCGGATAAAACGCCCCAGATCGGCTTCGCCATAACCGCTCAGCATCGCGCTGGCGGCGCTGAGCTGGGTTACGATCTGCTTCATTGATTTCCGGTATCCGGAAAATCCGCTGGCTAGCACCAGACATTCGGCGCTCAGCTCGTCCAGATCGCCCAGGACTTCAATTAACGGATCCGCTTTGGAAATCCGTCCCCCCTGAATTTCAGTTGTTCCCTGATCCCCGGTTTTCGTGGTAACGATCATGTTTTCACCTCGCTTCGCCTCTGCCGTTTACGGGCCATTGCTTCCATTATAAAATGTTTTTGTCCAGAAGTCATAAAGAAATCGCGATTGGAACGATTTTCATAATTTCTTCGAAAAAAAGTGAGGTAAGCTTACCAGGTTTCATTTCATTTTCATAATTCATTGGTCCTCCGGAAGGCGGGAAGGCAAAAGATCCGGGCATAAGTTTCCCTCTTGGCGGATAAACTGAAATGAAGCATGTTGAAGACGCCAGGAGGAAATCCTAAAAATTGGAACAGACAGCCGCGGTGTAGTGATCTTGACCCGGGGCAATACTATCACTGAACTTGAACTGGGAAGTTCAACGGTTTGGAAGGAGGAATCGCGAGGATGAAAACCAATTTTGATCCTCAGGCTCAGAAGGCGATCCAGTCCGCCCGCACAGTGGCGCGGCAGATGAAAAACACCTTCATCGGAACGGAGCATTTATTGATCGGCATTCTGCAGACAGATCATTCTGCATTGCAGAAACTGCTGAGCGAACGCGGGATTACCGCCGAACAGCTGAAAGAGGATATTCAGGTGCTGTTCGGTTTTAACGAGGAAGAAACACGGCAGACCGAGTACACGCAGACCGTTCAGGAAATTCTGGAGAAATGTCTGGTTGAAGCGGCTCGTTCGACACCGCCGGTCATCACGCTGAAAATGCTGACGCGGACGCTGCTGGAAACGCCCAATAACGTCGCCTCGGAGCTGTTAAGGCGGTATGATGTGGATATCGCCGGATTGATCGTGGAGCTGAACCGGCAGGATATTGATAGTCTGAATTCGATCCGGGAGCTGCGCAACCTGAACCAGTGGATGGCAAACCGGCCTTCCAATATCGTTGAACGGCAGGCGCAGATGAATTCGATCATCCGGATTCTGTGCCGGAAAGAAAAGGCCAATCCGCTGCTTTTGGGCGATCCGGGCGTGGGGAAGACGGCGCTGGTGGAACAGCTGGCTAAAAGTATTGATCAGGGAGAGGTTCCTGACTGCCTGCGCGGCAGCGTCATCTTTGAACTCAGCGTCAACGGTCTGGTAGCGGGGACCAAGTACCGCGGCGAGTTTGAGGAAAAGATTCAGAAAATTCTGGATGCCCTGCGGCAGTTCCCCCAGGTCATTCTTTTTATTGATGAAATCCATCAGATCATCGGTGCGGGTAAAGCGGAAGGTTCAATCGACGTGGCCGGGGTGCTGAAACCAGTCTTGGCCCGCGGGGAAATCCGCTGCATCGGCGCGACGACGTATGATGAATATCTCAAATTTATTGAAAAGGACCGGGCTTTGCAGCGGCGCTTCCAGCCGGTCATGATTGAGGAACCGGATCTGGATTCTGCCCGGCGGATGATCGAGGCGAAGATTCCGGAATATGAGCAGCATCATCAGATCCAGTTTCCCATGGAGCTGGTCGGTCCGCTGATGGAAAGCACGCAGTATTTCATGCCTTCACGCAAGCTGCCGGACAAGGCGCTGGACGTCATCGATCTGGCTTGCGCCAGCGCGCGGATGGATCATCGCAGCACAGTCGCGCAGCGGGATGTCGATCAGATTCTGGAGCAGCTGACCGACGTGCCGCTGCAGGACCGTTGCCGAAAGGATCGTGTGATGCAGCGGCTGCGCAGGGAACTGATCGGTCAGGAAGAGATTCTGACGCAGATCGATCAACAGCTGCAGTGGATGGAGCTGGGGGTTGTGCAGGACCGGCCTTTGGGGGTGTGGCTGCTTTGCGGCAAACAGGTTTCTTTGAAGCAGCGGCTGGCAAAGGTGCTGGCACAGCTGTACTTCGGGCAGAACGACCGGCGGATTGAAGTGGATATGATGGATTATCAGGACAGTCAGGCGGGTTATCGGTTCGTGCATGGTCAAGATCAACAGTATTCGTTGTGGCTGGAAAAATTGCGGCGTTCTCCCTACTCGTTGTTGTTTATCCGCAATCTGGACGCTGCCCGGCCGGAATGCGCGGCTATTTTACGCAAGGGCATCGAGCAGGGACTGATCGAGGAAGAAGCCGGGCGGAAGGTGGATTTACGGCATTGTCTGATTCTGCTGGACACGGAACAAAGCCGGACAGTATCCGGACTTGGATTCCAGGCCGTTTCTGTGAAAATGGAGAATGAGGGCTGGGATGAAATCGCCGATGCGATTTTGGATTTCCGGACGCTGGACAGTGCGGAAATGGAAACGCTGGCGCGCCGGCGGCTTCAGGAAATCACCCGCCAAATGCCGCAGCTGGCCTTTGAGCTGGGCGAGGACACGCCGTTTGATATCGAAGGGGAAGATCCGGAAAAGATCGATCGTCAAATCCGCTCTTATTTGACGAAGCGTTTTAAGAAATCCGCCGGCTGAATTGCGTAAAAATGCGTCAGGTATTGTGAAAAACTGCTTGGTCCATTGCCGGACTGAACGGGGTGTGATAAAATAAGCACTACCAAAAGGACGAAAAAGAGGGAAAAGGATGGAATATTCAGCGTTAATTGTGGCTGCCGGACAGGGGCGCAGGATGAATCTTGGCTACAACAAGGTGTTCTACACCTTTGCGGACGGAAAGAACGTATTGGAAAAGACGATGAGCATTTTCGAAGCTGATCCGCGGTGCAGGCAGATCGTCATCGTAACGCAGCGTGAGGACTACGTGCGCTGTATGCGCAACCGGACACAACGGGGGAACGTCGTGTTTGTCGAAGGCGGAGCAACCCGTCAGGAGAGTGTGTTTAACGGATTAATGGCGGTCAGCGAGGACTATGTGCTGATCCACGACGGCGCGCGGCCCTTTCTGGAACAGGACTGTCTGGACCGGATCTGCCAGTGCTTAAGCGAGCATGACGCATGCTTGTTAACGGTGCCGTGCAAGGATACGATCAAGGTCATTGAAGACGGAAAGATCAAGGAAACACCGAACCGCAGCCAGCTGGTGCAGGCGCAGACGCCGCAGGCGTTTAAGACGTCGCTGATTCTGCGGGCGTACCGCAAGGCACGTCAGGAAAAGGTACAGGCGACCGACGACGCGCAGGTCGTAGAACTGTTGACCGGCGAAGCGGTGTACGCGGTGCTGGGGTCGTATAAAAATATCAAGATTACGACGCAGGAAGATCTGCGTTAAGTAGGAATTATCCCGGTCAGTGACATTGACCGGTTTTTTTTGAGTCTGAAAATGAAAATTATGAAAATAACCGCACGCCCTTGAAATAACTCAGGAACGGAATATACTAAGGGTGTAGGGACGCTTGAAAAAGCGATACCCGTCAGACACTATCTCTTATTCGAGAAGTGGTGGACAGATAAGTGCCGGTTTTCTTTGCTACGGATTGCGGCACTTTTTCTTTCGTATTCTATAATTCTGATTCTGCATTCAATGATCATGATCGTTGTTTGAATCATCAACATCCATTCAGAAAAAGAGAGAGAAGACAAAAGTTCCATGAAAAATTTCATAGAAAGCCCCTCCTTTCCAGAGCTGAACAATCCAGCTCGAAAAACAAATGAATCCAAAGAAAGATCCATCCCGGACGGGCAGTCGCTTCATCAAAGACCCTACACTATTAATATTGCGCAAAAGTAGAAATAGCCTTGCTGGAAACAGAAGAAAGTTAAGATTACCTGCGATCTTTTATGAAAACGAATGAAACTAAGCAAAAAATGAGCGGATATGCTTAATTACATAAACATGGCACGTTTGTGCTGATTGAACCTGAACAGGTTGCTTTCAGAACTCTGTGATGATTGCGGCACTTTTTTTGGACAATTCAATCAAGAAATAAAAGCTGAAAATAGCAAACGAACGCTGAGAAACTCAACGTTCGTTTGCGGTAAGTGAATAAATGATTTATGAAATCCTGTCCTGTTATTTTAATATTCTTTTCAACATCTCAGGGTTAAGCAAATTCACCGTTTCAAATTTTCCCTTGTAGAAACAGGCCCAGTTGTTGAAAACACAGGGCAGCGCTTTGGCTTTTTCCAACGAATCAACATGCCTGAGCGTCAACGGAATGGCCTGAGTTTCACACTCTTTCTTAACTCTTTCAATATATTGCGCGATAAACGGACACTGATCGTCATAGAAGAGTGTTAATTCCTGATTCTCAATTCGCATTTGTTTTGCGTTTTCCGTAAATTGCGGTTTTGTGCCGTCCCACGATAAAGCCAGAAGCTCATAGCCGTTTTCGGTTTGATCGACGACTTCAAAGCCCTGTTTCTTAGCGAACGCCTGGTCGGACAGCCAGGATTTTTGTTTGTGCGAACCCAGCATGCAGACACCGGCTTTCCCCTGACGTTTAGCGTCGGCCAGACAGGAATCCATCAAAGCCTGGCCAATTCCTTTCCCTTTGAAGCTGCCGGTAACCCAGAGGCAGTAAAGATAGAGATAATTGTCACCGGTGATCGGAACCCAGGCAGTTTCTAACGGCGCGTATTCAATGAAGGCTGTTTCTTTTTCTTTCGCGTCCAATTTGCGGAAAACATGGCCCTCCGGAAGCCGTTCAGCCAGCCACCGGCGTTTGGCTTCCACTCCCGGATGGGCTTTTTTCGTGCGGATAATGCAGCTGAGATGCTCGGAGGCAAGATTATCGGGTGTTAAGGTTACAAATTTGAATTCCATTACGGATCCTCATTTCTTTTAAGAGAATTATATAAGATTTTATGACAGAAACATAGAGCGCCGCGGATTTTGTAAGAAAGTGATGCAATAATAATGGATATATAATATGAAATCAGAGAGAACATTGAAAAAAATACAATAGAGTCAAATTGATAAGACCGGACACTTGATTTCGGCTTATAATGAAAACATGGGAGGTTTGTTTATGCAAATACAAACAATAATTGATCATATTCAAAGTCATACGCCCTGGGTGGATTACTGCAAAACCCGGGATTTTATCCTGATTGACGGAGGGGGTTCCGAGGTCAGTCAAGTGGCTGTCTGCTGGGTCGCAACGATGAAAGTGATCGAGGAATGCATCCGGCAGGATATTCATTTTATCATTTCGCACGAAAATTGCCTCTATGTGGAAACAACCGCGCCGTATAAGACGATGAAAGACCTGCGCGATCAAAAGATCAAGCTCTGCCAAAAACATCAGATTACGATATACCGCTGTCATGACGGCTGGGATCAGTTCCCCGTCTACGGCGTGGCGGATTCGCTGGCGCGCAGCACCGGAATCCCGTTTGACGAGCGTCCGGTTTCCTCTTTTTATCATTACGCCACGATTGAAAAGGAAACCGTTTCCGAACTGGCGGAAAAACTGGCGAAAGCCTTGAAGCCGCATGGCTGCGGTTATGTCGAGATCCTGGGGGATCCAGATCAGCGGGTAACGAAATTAGGCATGGGCGTCGGCGCGGCGATGAATTCCCAAATCATGATGCTGGAAAATGTGGATTGCATGATCCTGGCTGACGATGGCTTCACCAACTGGATCGATCTGCAATGGTGTCTGGATGCGAAGGTGCCGTGTATTCTCTGCCATCATTCCACCAATGAGATGGAAGGGATGGCCGGCATGGTTCACTATTTAAGCAAAGTATTTCCTGATTGCCGGTTCGTTAAACTGGACGAGGGATTCCAGTTCACGCTGGTGGAGGCTCCGACAGAAGACTGAGCGAAAAGACAGCTTGGTATTGAAATTGCTTTTGACTGCTGAAGCTCTGAAACAAACAAAGACTGTAAAGCCGATAAAAAAAGCCGGGATCAACAAGGATCTTCGGCTTTTTTGAAAGTTCAAGGAGGCCGGACTTCAGCGCTGCGGCATCGTGAAGGAAGCCGACGCGCGGTTCAGGAATTCGTTGAACGGCCGCATACTTTCAGCCAGCACTGTGATTTGATCGGCCAGCTCCGACGGGGCCGGATTGCCCTGGGCGAAGCATTCCAGATACCATGACTTCAGCTTCAAATGATCCGCCAGCGGATGATCGGCAGGAAACGGCTTAGGCACCCTTTTCAGACTTTCTCCCTTGATCGGCAGACAGACGGCGAATTCCGGGGCCTGGATCAGCGGGCTGAAAGCGTCAGCCTGATCTACAATCGCCTGGCGGACCAGTTCGGCCACGGCCTGCGGCTTATGTGCCAGCACCTCCTCGATCAAAGCGGGGGATAGCGGTTGAGTTTGTTTGTCCATCTGAATTTCTCCTTTCAATGATTAGACGGAAGGCAATCCTCCGTGTGACATAGTTTTGCGATATTTTTGTAAAATTTTTAAATTGGCGGCCGCAGGCAAGCGGAGCGCAGGGCAGCGAACCTGCCCGTAGAAAGGATCCCGCTCTTAAAATCAGGATAACAAGGGGGGCGGCAAAAATGGAGAAACCAGGAAAAATGCGGCTTTGCGTCCTTCGCTTTTCTTTAGCTTAACCCCGCGCGTCTTGCTTACTTCCCGGAATTATTTTTTTGCCAGCACGCACAGCGTCGTTCCGTCTTTATCCAGCGCGCCGCCCGCCACATCGCCATAAAACGTAACGGACTGAAAGCCGGCCGCAGTTAAATCCCGTTCTAATTCCGCGGCGGTAAATCCATGTTCCCAGACGTGATAGACCGTGTACGCGCCGGGTTTGATCGTGACATATTGATTACAATACGAAGCGTCCTGATCATACCGGTAAAACGCATGCAGGACCAAGGCCGGCTCCTCGCTCCAATAGCCCTGTTCCTCAACGAACCAACGCCGGCTTTCAGGCTTATCCTTATAGTTCAGCGGCGTGAACACATCGAACAGGAAAGCGCCGCCGGGAAGCAGGGAAGCGTAGATCTGTTTTAACAAGGCTGTACGGGCGGAAGGCGTCAGTACGCCAAAGTCACAATAAATCAAGGTGATCAAATGGAACGGACCGCTGAATTCAATCTGGGTGTAATCCCCCTGGCGATATTGGATCGCAAGGCCTTTCTCTGCCGCAGACTGCTTCGCGTAATCCAGCGAGCGGACGGAAAAATCAATTCCTGAAACTTGATACCCCTGACGGGCAAAGAGTTCCGCATAAATTCCCGGACCGCAGCCTAAATCGAGAAGCTGGGGATACTGCTGAGGCGGCAGCTGGGATGCGATCCAGGCTGCGGATTGTCTGACGAAATCTTTCCGGCGTGTCGCGCCGTCCGACGCTTCGTCCAGATGGGCTTCGAGCATTTTCTGCGACAGATAAGGATCGGTCCAGATATTTGCCTGACTTTGTTGATATAAGGCGGGTTTGGTTTGGATCTGAGCGATTAAGTTTTTCATGAATTTTGTCCTTTCTTTCCGGATTTTAAACCGGTTCTGGCAATGAACTTGAGGCAATGAACTTGAAGGAAACGAGAAAAGATTTTTCATCAGGACCGCTTGATGATTCAAGAAAATCGTCCTGAAAATCACACACCGAAAAAATCTGCTTATGACAGACCTTCCGGATGGGAGCCCAACATGATCTATTCCTTTTCCACGTTTCCCGAGTTCCTGGTTCAGGGATGGGACGCCGGACAAAATCCACTCCTTTGCGAGCTTGTGCTTTTATTGTAACGGGAACGACGCCGGATGGCAATCGCGATCATCCCGTTTACCCCATTCTTCCAGCGCCCATTCCGGCTGTGAAGCAGTCCTGCTTCTTCGGAAGAAGCGCCCGGGGAAAAGGCTTTTCGCGCTTTTTTCTGGTAAAATGAAGGAAGTTGAGCTATACTATGTACCGTAAGTCCCATTTCTTGATGCATAATAAAGTTATGACATCCTGACAGTGCGCCGAAGCACTGTTTTTGAATTAGGAATAGAAAGAGTGAACCATGAAATTTAATGAATTACCGATCCATCCGTCGATCTTAAAAAATTGTCAGCGGATGGGATATACGACGCCGACCAAGATTCAGCAGAAAGCGATCCCGCCGGTCTTGGAGGGCCGCGATCTGTTGGGGCTGGCGCAGACCGGCACCGGCAAAACCGCGGCATTCGCGCTGCCGATTCTCGATCAGCTGATGAAACAGCCGCAGAAAGGCAAGCGGGCGATCAAGGCGCTGGTGCTGACGCCGACTCGTGAGCTGGCGATCCAGATTGTGGATAACTTCCAGCTGTACGGCCAGGGCCTGCCGTTGAAGACCGTCGTGATTTTTGGCGGCGTCAAGCAGGGCGCGCAGGTTGATCAGCTGAAAAAGGGCGCGGATATTCTGATCGCGACGCCGGGCCGTCTGCTCGATCTGGTGGGTCAGCGTCTGTTGGATCTGAGCCAGGTGGAAATCTTTGTGCTCGACGAAGCCGACCGGATGCTGGACATGGGTTTTATCCACGATGTAAAACGCGTCAGCGCATTGCTGGTGAACAAAAAGCAGACGCTGCTGTTCTCGGCGACGATGCCGAAGGAGATTGCCGGCCTGGCTGCTTCGCTGCTGAAGAATCCGGTCCGCGTGGAAGCGACGCCGGTATCCACGCCGATTGAGAAGATCGAACAGCGTGTGTACTATGTGGAAAAAAGCGAAAAGAACGACCTGTTGCTGCGGGTCTTGAAGAAGGAGGAAGTCACCTCCGCGCTGGTCTTTACCCGGACTAAGCATGAAGCCGACCGCGTCGTTCGCTTTTTAACCAAGGGGCATGTCCAGGCGATGGCGATCCATGGCAATAAATCGCAGAACGCCCGGCAGAAGGCGTTGGCAGCGTTTAAGAACCATGAGATCCAGGTGCTGGTGGCAACCGACATCGCGGCCCGCGGCATCGATATTGAGAAGCTTTCCCACGTCATCAATTACAACATTCCGAATATCAGTGAAACGTATGTTCACCGGATCGGCCGGACAGCCCGGGCGGGACAGGAAGGAATTGCGATCTCCTTCTGCCAGAATGATGAACGCGCTTATTTGAAGGATATCGAAAAGCTGATCCGGTATACGATTCCGGTCGTCAAGGATCCTAAGGCTAAAACTACGGCCCAGCCGCAGGCGGCGGAGTCCAAAACGGTGGTTTCCCCGGTACAGACGCCTGCCAGTCCGGCGAATAAACCTGCCGGTCACCGGCCAGCCCGCCGGCGCCGACCTGCGCATGCGCAAAAGTCACGCGAAGCGGCGAAGTAAGGAAGAATCCGAGATCGAAAGCATTTCTGTTTTCGATCTTTTTTCTTGTTTCTTTTGTTCTTTCTTTTGTTCAGGGAAAGCTATGTCACAGCGAGGGATTCGCGCCGGCCCTGGGACTTTCACCGCGAATTTTTCCCTTTGCGAGTTGGCATTTGAGCTTTTCCCCTTTACAATAAAGAGGAAGAAAATAAAGATTAAAACAAAGGGGGGAATAGACGGATGATTCAGGCGGAACCGATCACAAAAACGACATGGCGGATCAGGGGCTGCGGGTGCGACTGTTATCTTGTGGACGGGGAAGTCCCGGCGCTGATCGACTGCGGCTGCGGGGAAGTGAAGATCCGTCAGTTCTGTGAAGCTTTAATTCAGAAACCGGTCAGGACGGTGATCTGCACCCATGCGCATATCGATCACACCGGTCAATGCGGCCTGTTTGATCAAGTGTATATGACGGAAAGAACAGCGGCGTCCAACCGCAATGCGATGGACGAAGATCCCGCGAAGCTGCATTTGGATTATACGCCGGTATTTGTGCAGGACCATCAGATTCTTAAACTCGGACAACGGTGCTTGGAAATCCTGCGCTGCGATTGTCACGCTCCGGGCAACATCATGATTTTAGATCACACCGAAAGAATTCTCTATGCCGGCGATGAACTGGACGCGGATCAGGTGTTGCTTCTGCCGGGCTTTGCGGAAAAAGCGGGGCAGTTTCACAGCGAGCCGGCGGCGACGGTGAGCGATTACCGGAGATTGTTGATCCAGCTTGATCTGCGGCGTGAAGAATTTGACTGGATCTGCACCGGTCATAACGGTTCACCGTTGAAACCGGAAGTCTTAACGGTCATGATCGAACTCTGCGACCGGATTCTGGCCGGAGAAGAAGGCCGTCGTGACTGCAGCTCCGCGACCTACAATGCCCGAGACCGGCATTTTCCCTATCCCCAAGCCCATTACCGGCGGGCGTCATGGAAAGGCTTTTCGTTAGTGTACTGCGCTGACAGCTTGACCGACAGAACGCAGAATTCCAGCGTCATTCCGGCCACGCCGCTGCATGCGATGTGCGAGCATAATGCGGCGATGGCGCAGGCCGTTTTACAGAAAACATAAAATCCAATCGATAATGAGAGGAGGGAAGGCAGATGATCACAGCGGCGATCAGACGATGATCCGAACATCCGGGAAACGCTTCAGGCAGCCCTGATCACGGATATATAGGACCGCGGGTTTATGTTTGTCGCAGATACGCTGGAAGAAGCGGCAACGATGGCCGGCCTGGATCTGCAGGTGCTGCGGGCAACGGTCGATCAATACAACAGTGATGTCAAAGCCGGGGAAGATCCGGATTTCGGGCGGAAAGAATTCAACGGCAAGGTAGAAACCGGTCCATTTGTCATCAGTAAGCTGGAAATGCACTATCACCTGACCTTTGGCGGGTTGGTCATCGATACAAACGCGCATGTCCTCGATGAAGCAGGCCAGCCGATCTCCGGCTTGTATGCGGCGGGCGACGTCACCAGTGGTTATGAAGGGGCAGCTCATCAGAGCGGAGACTGCCTGTCTGTGGTCGTTTATTATGGAAAGACAGCCGGCGTCAACGCGGCGCAGGGCAAATAACCGTGATTATCGGGAATCTGCGGATAGCCATGAAAGAGTCGGACTTTTGATGTCTGACTTTTTTCTGTTTGCTTGAAAAAATTTGATTTCGGAAATCGCAACACTATTCCGAGCCTTGAGGATAGAATAGAAAGAATAAGTGAGGTAGGGGGATCAACATTGCATAAAAACGAAAAAAACAAAAGTTTATGCACTCTAGTGCATAAAAATATATAATTTTTGCTTGATCTTTCAATTAATAAA
>OLRK01001806.1_pt1 | contig 15856 bp, 12 predicted proteins | sample 1672911 | NCBI WGS metagenome assembly OLRK01 (sample SAMEA3136736, study PRJEB25190) | human gut metagenome | biome: human gut; feature: human-associated habitat; material: faeces | place: Austria | collected 2013 | reverse complement strand
CCTCCTTTCTTTCGTCTGGAGGGTTAGCCCCTCCGAAAATGGAGGGTAAGCCGCCTTGCTCTGTGGATTCCCTTGTTTCATTATAGCACTAATGCATTTCCGGCACAATATAGCCCTATTATATTTTTCACTGCACACCTGCCTTAGCTATTTTCTAATAATCTCCCTAAAAAAAGCCGGAGCATTCCCCACACAGGAATCCTCCAGCTTTTCCCTATCACTCTTTCTCCACAAACACATCTACAATTTTTCCTGCTTTTACGTCTACAATCCCCCGGTCCGTAAATCCAAGCTCCGGCAGGGAGGAAAGTACCGTCTGAGACATTGTGAAAAATGGCTGTGTCAGCGGGCAGCCAAGGCTGTGTGCCGCTTCCTTTGCATATTCTACTGCCTTCAAAAGCTCTTCATAGGGCTCAGCGCTCATAATACCGCCTATAGGCAGCTTTACCTCTGCAAGCACCTTTCCGTTTTTCACAACTGTAAATCCACCCTGGTTTCTGGCAAGGCATTCCACTGCACATGCCATATCTTCCTTATTCGTGCCAACAGTTACAATATTATTGGAAGGTACGGAATAGGAAGTAGCAATAGCACCCTCCTTTAAGCAGAACCCATTTACAAAGCCATTGGTCATGTCCCCATAACGTCCGTAGCGTTCAATAATCGTCATTTTCAGGATGTCCCTGCTTACATCTGCCTGCACCTCACCGTTCTCTACTGTAAGTTTCTCCTTCAAACAGCGGTTAAAAGCCTCTCCGTCCTTAGCTGCAATAACGCGAACACAAGCAGTTTCTCCTGATGCCTTTACACTGAGGCTTTCTGCATTAAAATTCTTTGGAAGATGGATACTGCGCACATAATCGGAATCCATATCCGGTGTTGGAATCTCCTCCAAAAGCTTTCCTTCCTGAGATGCCACCTTACCGTCTACAATAACATATTTAGGCGGGAACTTATCCAGCTTCTCCAGAATCATAATATCCGCAAGATGTCCCGGTGTAATACTTCCCATCTTCCGGTCAATATGGTAATGGACTGCTGTATTAAGGCTTCCCATTGCCGCCATCTTTGCCGGAGCTATGCCACAGTCAAGGCCAATACGAAATGGAATATCAAGATATCCGCCGTACTCTCCCACCATATCCATAATAGTAATATTGTCAATACAGAGGCTCATTTTGGAAGTAGGAAGGTTCTTTTCCTTAATATATTCAAAAAAGCCCCTTACCTGCTCTCGTCCCGGAGCCTCCACTAGGAACATGGACACGCCGCGCTTTAGCTTCTGGTCAATTTCCCATTTGTTTGCCACACAATGGTCATCTCTGATACCAGAAGCAATGTAAGCATCCAGTGCCTTTTCATCCTTATCTGGCAAATCCCCGCCATGACCGCTTGCCACCTTGTCAAACTTTTCGCAAAGCAGAAGACGAGCCAGGTAATCCGGCTCCAGATTTAAAATTTTTGAAGAAACCGTTTCGCCAATGCTTACAAAATTCTCCCAGCCAAGTATTGTCTCTATATCCTTTGAATCAATCTCTGCTGCCGCAGTCTCAATCTCCGGATCCAGCGGACAGTAGGAGGCTGCGGAAAAATATGCCCTCAAAGGTAATCCCTTAAATCCCTCTGCCAGCTTCTTTGCAGCTTCAATTCCTCCATTATGTACCACATTGGTCATATCCACAAATACCGTTGTAGTTCCCCGCGGCACCAACACTTTTGCCAGCTCATTTGGCCACAGCATTGTAGTATCCACATGCATATGCGGGTCAATAAATCCTGGCATTGCGTAGCATCCCTTACAGTCAATGACGCTCTCTGCTTCTGTTACTGCGTCCTCTGTAATAGAAGCAATCTTATTTTTATAAACCGCCACATCTGTCTGATAAATCTCCTCCGAATAAACATTTACCAGACGGCAATTTTTTAAAAGCAAAGTTGCAGGCCTTTTTCCTTGAGCAACTTCAATCAGCTCTTTTAAGTCCTCAACCTCTTTCTCCGTTACTGCATTGCTCGAAATCTTCATTACTATTCTCTCTCCTGGTTTTCTGCATTTGTTACATGTTTCCGTATCCGTTTCCTGGCCATCTCATAATCACCGGACAAAACAGCATCCGCAATATCCCTATGGGCCTTTGCAAAATTTGCACTCTCACCGCTGGTAAGGTAAATCCCCTGAGATACTGCCATTGCCACATTAAACTGTTGAGACAAATCATTCCATACCTTATATAAAAGCTGATTGTCCGACAGCAGTACCAGATGCCGGTGGAAATCAATGTGCAGCTCATTCCGCTCTATGAGCTGGCTCTGAGGCGTAATTTCCTCCATCCGGGAAACAATTTCATACAGAAGCTCCATATCTTTTTCTGTATTCTTTTTTTTCTCAAAAATCAGCTCAACGGCATGACATTCCAGAGCGCCCTGCAAATCGTTAATTTCTTTTATCTCACGCTCTTCAAATTTTCGGACAAAGGTTCCTCGAAAAGGTTCCCTGATCAAAAGGCCTGCCTCCTCCATATGCCTTAAGGCTTCCCGGAAGGTTGTTCGGCTGATGTTTAACTGATTGGTGAAAGCTACTTCATTCACCCGTTCCCCCATCTTCATCTCACCACTTAATATAGCAGTCCGAAGCGCCTCCACTGCAAAATCCAGCTGTGTTGTCCGTCTGTTTTTATCCATCTCTGCCAGCTTACTGTCTGAAATCATTTTATCCCCTTTTCCTTTAAGCTATTAATTCTCTCCCAAAAGCACCATTACTTACGTACATAGGGAATGCCAAGGGCTGCCGGTGGTTTACGGATTTTTCCGATTAAAAGAACTAGGATTGTCATGACATAAGGCATTACCTGTAAAAAGTTAGAAGGAATCGGTGAGCCCAGCACCTGAAGACGATTCTGGAGGGCATCAATAAGTCCAAATAACAGAGCTCCGCCAAAGGTCCATACTGGGTCCCAGCGTCCAAAAATAACCAATGCCGATGCAATAAAACCACGCCCGTTTATCATACTGTCAGAGTAGGAGCCTAATTCTACCAGAGAATAAAAGGCTCCAGCCAGACCTGCAAGTGCTCCGCCTATGATCACGCAGATATAACGGACAATCCCCACATTAACCCCCAGAGTATCCGCTGTCTGAGGTGATTCGCCTACAGCATTTAATCTGAGACCAAAGGGAGTTTTATAAATGATAACAAATGTTACCACAACAAGCAGAAACATCAAATACGTAAAAATTGAGTGGTTAAACAGCACATTTCCAATAAAAGGAATATCTGACAATATCGGAATCGCTACATTTGGGAATGGCTCCACCCTTGGAGTATCCAGGGTAACCTTAAAAGCCAGGCGGTAAAAATAAGGTGCCAGACCATTTCCAAGAAAATTAATGGAAAGGCCGGTAACCGTCTGATTAGCGTGGAGCGTAATGGTCATAAACGCAAACAGCAGTCCCATAACTGCTCCCATCATAACAGCTCCCAGTATTCCAATCAAGGGATTTCCAATCTGATAGGATGCATAAAAACCGATAAAGCCGCAAAACAGCATAATTCCTTCCAAACCTAGGTTAATACTTCCAGAACGCTCCGTAAATACCTCTCCTAAGGCTGCCAGGGCTAAAGGTGTTACAAGAGTAACTCCTGCTGCCAAAAGCTGCATTAGGAAAAGCGGTGTTAAGATCTGACTCCAATCCATTATTTTCCTCCTTCCCGGCAGGCAGCCTGAGCCCCAATCCGTTCTTTTCTTAAAAGCCGCTGCTCATAAAATTCACTGCCTAAAACAAACAACAGGACCAGTGCCTGCAGGATAGAACCGACAGATACCGGAATACCCAATGAACGGCGCATGCCATCTGCACCTACCGTCAAAATTGCAAACAGGAAAGAAACAAACATTACGCGGATTGGGTTTCCACGTCCTAAAACAGCAATAATAATTGCAGTAAATCCGTAATTTGGAGAAACCTCCTCAGTCAGGCGGTGATGTACTCCCATTAATTCGATTGCCCCCGCCAGACCAGACATTGCACCGCTGATCAACATAGACAGGATAATCATTCTCTTTCCGTTAATGCCATTGGTCTGAGCTGCCTCTGGATTAGAACCGCAGACTGTCAGCTGATAGCCGAAGGTAGTCCGGCGCAGAAGCCACCACACCAGCACTACCATTGCCAGTGCAATCAGTAACCCGATATGCAAGCGGGTACGCGGAAGCAAGATTGGCATATAAGCCCCCTTTGTAATGGGTGCTGTAAAGGGCTCTACCCCGTTGGGGTCTCTCCATGGACCGCTGACCAGGTAACGCACAATTTCAATAGCAACATAATTCATCATCAGCGTTACAATAATTTCGTTTGCATCCTTTTTTACCTTCATCCAGCCTGCAATCCCCCCCCACAGGCCACCTAATATAGAACCCACAATCATACACAGTGGAAGAGCAATCAGCATAGGCAAATCACCCATAAATAACCCCACAGCGGCCGCTCCCAATGCACCCAGGTATATCTGTCCCTCAGAACCAATGCTAATCACCTGAGCCCTGCTGGAAATCGTAAGTCCCAGAGCCGCCAGAAGAAGCGGTATCATTTTCAGCAGCACCTCTGCCACTGAGTTTAAATTTCCAAAGCAGCCCTTTAGCATTGCCCCGTAGGCGGCAACAGGGGAATATCCAGAAAGCCCGATCATTACACCCCCGCAAAGAAACGCCAGAACAAAAGCCAAAGGTAAAATATGCCTGCTTGAAAGTGTAAATCTACAATTTTTCTTCTTATTCTCAGTCATATGTTTTCCCTCTTCTATTTCATACCAGCCATGGCTAAACCAATCGCTTCCCTATCAATTTCGGACTGGCTGCACTGATGGACTACCTTCCCCTCATACATAACCAGAACCCGGTCACTTAATTCCAGAACCTCATCCAAATCTGCAGAAATAAGCAAAATCGCAATTCCCTCCTCCCGTTTTTCAAGAAGGGTATTTCGAACAAACTCAATGGCCCCCACATCCAGTCCCTGGGTTGGCTGCTCTACGATCAGAAGGCCTGAGGCGCCTGCCATCTCTCTGGCAAACAGCATCTTCTGCATATTTCCTCCAGAAAGTGTCCCCACTGCTGTATCTATAGAGCCGCAGCGAATGTCATACTGGTCCACCAGCCCCTGGGCAAACCTGCGCATTTCTTCTGAATTAAGGACGCCCTTTTTGGATATTGGCTCTTCCCTGTAGTTTTTAAGCACTGCATTATCTACAATGGAAAGTTCTCCTGCAACACCTCTTCTTTTGCGTTCTGCCGGGACATAACGGATTCCTAAATCAATACGTTTCCACACTGGCATTTCCGTAATATCTTTATTATCAACCCAGATTCTTCCAGATTTTGCCTTACTGAGACCTACCAGCGCTTCCACAAGCTCTCTTTGCCCGTTTCCATCTACACCTGCAATTCCTACAATTTCCCCTTTGTGCAGCTCCAGATTAAAATCTACCACTGCATCCTTTCCATACTCTCCTGCAACCTTTAAGTGCTCAATGCAAGCACTTAGAGCTCCAGCCTCCTTGTGCTGGCGTACAACCGGGAATACAACATCACGGCCTACCAACATATTTGCCAGCTGTTTTTTATCAATGTCGCTGGTTTTCACCGTACCCTGAACTGCACCGCGGCGCATTACGGTTACCCGGTCGCTGATGCTTAATACCTCATTTAATTTATGAGTGATCAGGATAATTGACTTTCCTGCTTTTGCAAAAGAACGTAAAATTTCAAACAGCGCTTCAATTTCTGGCGGTGACAGCACTGAGGTAGGCTCATCAAGAATTAAAATATCTGCCCCTCGGTACAACACCTTGAAAATCTCCACTCTCTGCTGCTCACCTGCGGAAAGCTGCCAGATATACCGATTGGGGTCTAACTCCAGACCAAAGCTTTTTGAAAATTCATCGATCTTCTTTTTCACACTTCCCAGATCTGTAAAAATCCCCTTTCTCGGTTCTTTTCCAACAGCAATGTTTTCCGAAACCGTCATATTTGGCACAAGCATAAACTGTTGATGCACCATGCCTACACCGCAATTTAAGGCGTCTGTAGGCGAATGAATCTCTACCTTTTTCCCGTTTATGATGATTTCACCTTCATCTGGCTGAAGCAGACCATAAAGAATATTCATTAAGGTTGTTTTTCCGGCCCCATTTTCTCCTAAAAGTACATGAATCTCGCCCTTTTCCAATTCAAAATCTGCATTGTCATTTGCAAGCACCCCGGGAAAGCGTTTGGTGATATGACTCATCTTGAGAACATTACTCATAGTACCTCCTCCATATACGCAGCACCCTCAGAACCTTCCTCCATACCAAGGGACTTTGTCCTTAACCGTCTTTTACTCTACATCATACTGGGTTGTATACGTAATCTCCCCTGCATTTACCTTTTCAATAATTTCGTTCAGAGTTTTCTGATTTTCCTCAGATACTCTATCTCTGAAATCAGCCAGATAAACACAGTCATTTGTCATATCAAGTGGAAAGACACCACTCTTTGTGCCATTATTTACGCTTTCAAGTATAATCTCCATTGATTTTCCATAGTCATACACAACACTAGTCAGCATAACATCAGAGGCCAAATCATACTGATCACTTCCTTTTCCAATGGTCCATACCTGTTTGCCCGCCTTCACCTGCTCCTCTGCTGCTGCGATTACGCCTGTCATACCTGCATCTACAAAGTAGGTAAGCACATCTGCGCCGCTTTCAATCTGGCTAACTGCCGCCTCTTTTGCCTTAATTGGATCATTGAAATCACCGGTAAAGGTAGTCATTACATTGATGTCAGAGTTAATGGACTTTGCTCCTTCCTCAAATGCCTTAGAGCAGGCAACATATAGAGGATTTTCGCGGCCGCCTACAATACCCAGAGCGTTACTCTCCGTTGTCATTGCAGCCAGCGCGCCTGCCGCATAGTAAGCGCCCTCGCACTCAAGAGTAGCAAACCACATATTCTCAAACTTTTGCTCTTCCGGAGCTGCTGCCAGTGCCACAAATACGGTTTCAGGGAATTCAGGCGCAATTTCCATAACTGCTGAGCTATGAAGGCCGCTCTGTGCCCAAACCACATCATATCCCTCTGCCACATAATCGCGGATAGCCTTTGCTGCATCGGTTGTAGCAGATACGCCCTCGATGTAATCCGCTTTTTCAACAAATGGCGCTGTCTTAACCTTCTCTACACCCTGATAAGACATTGTGCCAAACGCACCGTCACTGATAGAACCGGGAATAATAAAGGCTGCACTCACCTTTTTCTCACCTGCGGCCTCTGTTTCCTTTGGAGCTTCCTGTGAAGAACATCCTGCAAGACCTGTCACCATAGCGGACGCCATCAAAACTGCTACTGCTTTCTTTAACATACTTATATCCTCCTCTTTTTAGCCGTTTTTCGGCATTTTTTATAATTTTTACTAACTAATATTAAATTCTCTTTCAATAATCCATAATTCTATCTGTTTAGTTTATAAAGTTTTAATTAAATTGTCTACAATATGTAGTATATAGTTTTATAACAGTATTTGTCAATACCTAAATAAAATTTAGGTAGAATCTATTTTTCGAAAATTTATTGTATTATCTTCAAATCAAACAAAATCAATGCGTTTTAAACTTATTTTCAATGCATTATATACAATTTTCACGAGTTCAAAAGCCTGACGATGTCATTTCTCAAACCCCCAACAAATCCCGGGCACAAAAAAATCCGGCAGAACTCTTTTTCAAGAAATCTGCCGGATTTTTTCATCCCGTTAAGATAACCGCTATCCTTTTATTTCGCCCTTTCAAGCATTTCCTTTAAATCTTCCACCTCAAAGGTATAATTCTTATTGCAGAAATGACAGTTTACTTCAATAGGTTTTCCGTCATCGATCATTTCCTGTATATCTTTTTTTCCTACACTGATCAGGGCACGCTCTACCCGCTCCTTACTGCAGTTGCAGTAAAATCCTACAGGAAGGCGGTCATTGATCTCAAGGCCAAACTCCCCAAGCACATAGTTAAGTATCATCTCCGGCGTATTGCCCACATCCATCAGAGTAGTCACAGAGGTGATCTCCTTTAATTTTGCCTCCAGCCCGCTGATCACTGCCTCCGAAGCCCCCGGCATCAGCTGAATGATAAAGCCTCCTGCCTGACGCACCGTATTATCCTTATTCATCAGCACTCCTAAAGCCACGGAAGAAGGGGTCTGCTCTGAATTGGCATAATAATAGGTCAGATCCTCCGCAATCTCACCGGTTACGAGAATCGTCTGGCCCACATAAGGCTCTTTTAATCCGATATCCTTGATCACACTTAAAACACCCACTCCAAGGGCACCGCCTACATCCAGTTTCCCCTTTTCATTGGGAGGCAGCATCACTGCCGGGTTTCCCACATAACCCTTTACATGTCCATGGGAATCTGCCGTTACAGTCAGCCCCTCGATCGGGCCGTCACCCTGGATCTTCAGGGTGAGAAGATCTTTTTCTCCCTTCATGTCGCAGCCCATCATAACTCCCGCTGTCAGCAGGCGCCCCAGTGCTGCCGTTGCAACCGGGCTTGTGTTGTGAGCTGCCCTGGCGTACTCTGTCAGCTCTCTTGTAGTAGCTGCAAAAGCACGGATCTGTCCTTCTGCCGCTGTAGCTCTTACTACATAATCTGCCATCTATCAATCACTCCTCGTCTCTATTTTCTCTCTTTTCCATGCTCCCTTAAAATTACATACATCCTCTGGCTGTCCTCTTTGACCGGAAGCTGCGTAAAAGCATCATAGGCTGCCACAAACTCCATGCCGGCCCGCTCTGCAGCCCCGCAAATTTCCTTCAGAGTAAACGCACGCTGATAATGGGTTTCCTTGAATTTCCGGTACAGCTCCCCCTCCCGTATAAAAAGGGTAAGGTCATATTCATTGACCCGCTCCCCCTCATCATAGAAATTCTCCCAGATAAAGCTGCTTTCCTCACGCTCCTCCGCAAAGGTATTATCAGCCAGGATCTCCCTGTATTTATATTCTGTATTCAAATCAAAAATAAATACGCCGCCCGGGTCAAGGTAATTATTTGCCAGCCGCATAACCTGCTCCACATCAGAAAGCTCTGTAAGATAATTCATGGAATCACAGATACTGACAACTGCAGCCACTGTGCCGTAAAGCTCAAATTCTCTCATATCCTGAAGCAGATATAAAATATCATGGCCGGAAGCCACCCGTTTTTCCATGGCGATCTCCAACATCTCCTCTGCATTATCCACTCCGATCATGTCATAGCCAAAGCCTGCAAGCTGCTCTGTCAGGCTTCCCGTACCGCAGCCCAGATCCAGCAAAAGCCCCTCTCTCACTCCGAAGCTGTCCAGAAGCACCTTCACATACTGCGCCCATTCCTCATAGGGCACATTATCCATAAACAGATCATAAACCTGGGCAAAGCTTGTATATGCGTCCATTTCCCGCCCCCTTCTGCGGCTGTCTTCTGGCATTCGCCAGACTGTTCTGCCGCTCCTTCTGCCGCCGCTGTGCAAAAACGCCTGTCCGGAACAAGACCGGGCAGGCGACTTAAAAACTGCTTTTCCTTATGCGTTCTTACCACAGCACTTCTTGTACTTCTTGCCGCTTCCGCATGGACATGGGTCATTTGGGAAAATCTTTTTGCCCTTACGGATCGTACCGGAAGCCTTCTGAGCCTTGTAAAGCTCCTTGCGCTTCTCTGGTGTAAGAATCGCATCCCACTGAGGAAGCTCATACAGCCAGGTAGCCTTTGCCTCCACCATGTTATAGTACAGCTTTTCCGGATCAATCTCAATCTTTACCTGGGTATCCTCATCCATCGTATCGATCGGGTTTTCGTATCCCTTTAAGCTCTCGTTGATACCATCCAGAAAACCGGTCATGATCAGAAGCTCTGCGTCATACTTCTGGGCCAGCTCCTTTACAGTACCCTCCACTACCTCTGCAGGGTTGGAAAGGATCTGCTCGTAGATCCCCTTCTCGATCTGAAAATATCCAGACCACAATTCTTCTCTTTTTTTATCATCCAGGCCGTCACCGTATGCCAGATTTCTCCATGTTTCTAATAATGCCATAGCAAAACCATCCTTTTTGTATAATTTCGTGGCAGCCTCTGCTGCCCATAAACCATAGTATATAACAAAACAAGTTATTTTTCAAACTTTTTTCGCATATTTTTTGCGGCCTCTGCGGATACTAAAAAGGAAGCACATTACACTTAAAAGGAGGGCTCCCATGAAAACAGGCGAAACCAACGACAGTATCCACTGTTCCATCAAAAACTGCACCTACCATGCACAAAATGTAGATTATTGTACCCTGGATTCCATTAAAGTAGGCACACACGAAATGAATCCAACGAAAAAAGAATGTACTGACTGCGAATCATTCGTAAACAAGGGCTGATCAAAGCCCGCTGCAGGAAGCTGCCTTTGGAAGTTTCCTGCAAACTTCTGCCAGTCTGAAAAGCGCTGGGGCTGACTGATGCCCCGGCGCTTTTTCATCGTTTCTTTAATACCCAAGGCCAAAGCCCAGCTCATAATAATTCCCTGCCTTATCCCGGTAGGCATAGGCCTTGCCATTTTCATCCTTCATAAAATCAGGCATATACTTATCCTTATCATAGCCCGGCACATCATTAGGGCTGATGCAGATGCCTTCCTCATTCACTGCCAGCACCTCATCCCCCTTTGGAAGGGTAATGGGCATTTTCCCCACAGGGGCAAAGCGGCCAGACACTACATCCAGCACTGCATCCACATAGGTATCAAAGCCGGCTAAGAGTGCATCGCAGTAAGGCTCTGCATTTCCCAGCTGCCATGCCAGGGTCACATTCACACTGCCTACTACCTTTCCTCCCCGGCTGTGAAGGTTCTCTGCAATCCTGGCAATCCGCCCCGCACCTGCCAGGGTTGTTTCTTTATGGAAGGTTTTAGCCGGACGACCCTCCTCATCAACATCAAAAACCACCTTATCCTCGCACAGATCCAGCTCCAGATAGCCGGGGGTAGCGCTGAAATAGTTTCCGGAAGATGGATGGAACAGAAGAAGTGCAATATCCGCCTGAGTATAATCCTCGGTCAGCTCTGCCAGGCCTTCCAGTTTTTTTCTCAGCTCATCCGTAGCCTTCTTCGCCTCTTTTCCATCCTTCTTAAAGCACTCCGCGTAAACCTTCTTCCCTGTCCGTTTTTCCCGGCTTAAGGGCAGGACCCCGTCATTTTTCAGAAGAACCACGCTTTTCCTGTGGACATCCATGGCATTTTCCCAATCCTTCTCTGTCTGGATCACCTGGGCTGCCTTCTTTGGATCACGGTAGGGATTTTCAAACATTCCCAGGGCAAAGAGCTCTGTCAGCGTTCTGGTTACCGCCCGGTCTATGGCCTCCTCTGTCAGCACCAGCTCTTCCTTTAAAAAGCCCTCGGGAACCGGATGATCCTCATAATAACCATTCATACCGCGCTCATAGGCCTCCCTGCCTGCCTCATTATCAAAAAGCCCGCTGATCAGATCAACGCCGCCGTTTACAACCGCAAATGCAATGCGCTCCGGCACATCCAGCATCTCCACACCCCAGCTCATGTTGTGGATAATACCTGTATCGGAATTTACATATCCCTTAAAGCCCATCTGCTCCCGCAAAAGTCCCTGAATAAAAGGCTTATTATAGGCAAAGCCATGGGGCTTCATTTCCATATCATTTCCAAAAAAGTCCTTCTGGGGCGCACTCTTTTTTGCAGCAGGCTTTGCATAATAGGGCATCATGGATGCAGCATTCTTATCAATAGCTGCCTTAAAAGCAGGGATATGGTAGGTTTCCAGGGATCCCTCCGTCTGGTACACATTCCACTGTCCCATCTTATAATGGGGGTCAAAGCCATTTTCCCTTGCACCGCCGCCTGGAAAATGCTTCACTGTCACTGCCACGCCCTCAGGGGTAACACCCTCACTGCTCCCCTGGATCCCCGGTATAAGATGCTCAAAAATCCGGGTGATCAGCTCCGGATCCTCCCCGAAGGTTCCATAGGTGCGCTGCCATCTGGGGTCAGACACAACATCCGCCATATACATATATCCTTTTTTCATTCCCACTGCATCCCACTGGCGGCGGATACAGCCTGCAAAATCGTCGATCAGGTCAATAGAGGTTCCCTGAACGGCAGCCGCAATGCCCATGGTTCCGGGCCAGGCAGCAAACACCCCTGCCGCATCATTCATTCCGAAGATCAGCTCTCCGTTTTCATTTCTGGAATTTGACACCACCTGTACAGGCACAAAATGGGTACATTCCTCCGCCACTGCATGAAGCTGGTTGATCCAGTCTGCCAGCTCCTCCGGCTTTGGATTCGCTCTCAGGATCAGATGACGTGAAAACCAGTTTTTAATCAGATCCGTTGTTCCGGGAAGATGCTGTTCTCCGAAAATAGTCTTTCCATGGAACTGGGCATCATCTAAAAGCCCGGATTCATCTAACTGCACCTTATGCTCCTCCAATGTATGTGCATAGGCGCCCATACGCCAGTCGGAAATAAACAGCTGGGCAATCTTTTCATCCAGGGTCAGCTCCTTTACATAGGCTTCGGCTCTTTTTGAAGGCGGAAGCCTCCAATCATCATACTCCTTAAACTGTCCGCTTCCGTCCAGGTCTTTAAAATAAAGCCCGTCCTTTTCGATGACAGCCCGCAAAACGGTCCCAATCAGGGGACCGTTCTGGTTTTCATAATATTTTACTGCGTCGGATGCTCTCTTCATTTCATCACCTCCCCGGGCCGCTTAAGCTTCCCGTCTTCTCTTTAATTCTGCCACGTTCGCCTCCACTCTTGCTTTATTTAAAGGATAAATAAAGATCAAGGCAAGAGCTACCGCAGCAAGGCCGCCTGCCGGAATGAGGCAGGATAAGTCAAAGATTTTTTCTAATACCTCCGGATAAGAAGATGGAGATAATGCAACTGCATCTGTATATCCGATCGCTGTCATAAGCGCGCCGATCATACCGGAGGAAAGTGCCTGTCCCAGCTTTCTGGCAAAGGAGTAAACGGAATAGATAGTTCCGTCCTCCCGGACGCCGTTCTTTACCTCTGCATCATCAATTACATCTGTGATCATGGCCCATACCACATAATTAAAGAAGCCAAGGCCAATATAGGATACGGTGTAGTAAGCTACAAACACCATCGGATTCTGAGGGCGTGCAATGAGACACAAAATCCAGATAGCGGCACCGCCCAGGCAGGAAATCACTGACAGCTCCTTCTTTCCTATTTTCGCAGCAAGGGGTGCAGCAAGAGGCGCACACACTAAAAGGGTTGCAAGACTGCTGAGCAGGGAAGATAAGGACTGTGCAGAAGCGCTGTTATAGTAAACCGGGAATACAAAGGGAGCCATTCCGCTCATGCCAAGCATACCCAAAAGAAGCATGATAGCAGCAGCGATAATTCCCAGCAATGCGCGGTTTGTAAACACATTCTTAAGCATAAGGCCAATATTTAATTTGGTGGTATTCTGAGGTACCTCCACGCGCTCTGTCACCATCTTAAAGCATATCAGGTGGCAGATAATACCGCAGGCTGCAAAGATACCTGCAATGATCGTCATACGGCTGCCGGAAAGCACAGTTGCACCATCAACGGTCACATAGGCAAACATTGGCGTAAAGGTTCCGATCACCAGATTGGCACAGGCAGCACCCATAGAGCGGAAGGTGGAAAGCTGTGCCCGGTCATTGGATTCAGCAGAAATTGCGGAAGCCATGGAACCATATGGGATATTAACGGAGGTGTAGAAAATGGAACCCCACATCAGGTAGGTAAAGAACATCCAGAAAATCTTAAATGCCATTGGCATCCCGGCAAAGGCCGACTGGAAGATCAAGAATGCGGAAATACCCAGAGGTCCGCAGCAGCGGCGCAGCCATGGCTTAAATTTTCCGTCCTTTGTAGGCTTAGAGCGGTCTACGATCTGTCCCATGGTCACATCTGTAAATGCATCCACGAATCTTGCCAGCATCATCAGCATTCCCACAATGCCTGGCGCAACGCCCATAACATCTGTATAAAATTTCATCATAAACATGGATGAGAGCATAAAGGTAAAATCATTTCCAAAATCACCGAATGCATATCCTATTTTGTCCGTCAGGCCAAAAGGCCTGACATTTTTTATTTTATCCATTCCAATTCTCCTTCTGCTCTTATCACTTATCAATCCGGATCAGCTTTAAATTAAGGCTCTCTAAAAATCCATCTGGCATATTCATCACGCCGCTCATGCGTTCCGGTGACATGGCCCGGAACATATCCCACATGCCTTCTCCCTGTTTTACCTTGAAATTAGATGCCAGCTTGATCGCCTCGGCTGCGATCTCAAATGCCTCAGGGCTCTTTGCCAGCTCTTCCAGGGTATCACGGACATTGTATTTTCCTTCCGGGAATTCCATTGGAGCCTTCAGGTCCATATCCCCTACACTCTTAAACCAGTTTGCCACGCCCTCTGCGCGTTCATTTACCTCCGGCAGCACATAGATTTCCGGCTCCTTCTCCACCTTTTCCAGGGTAATGGAATCTGCCGCCTTTCCTGCCTTTGCAATAAGGATATTCTGTCCCTCTGACAGTGCAGCTGTGAATACGAATACCTTATCCCCGTCCTTCTCCTCCAGAAGGCTTCCGTTTAAGTACAGCGCAACAGACGGCTGGTTGGAGTAAATACGGATCTGAGTCGTCTCCCCGGCTCTCTGGGCATAGCGGCGGCCGCAGATATGGACCATAGGCTTCTTTGTCCAGTAAGCCTGATAAATATAGAAGCTGTCCTTCTTAATCTTCCGGTCCATGGACACAAGGCCCTTGTTATTGCGCCCTGCTACACCGCCCTCATCTCTGGCTGCACAGCCAAAATCAAACATATTCCATACATGGCTGGACCACATCCATGGACGCTCATCCAGCACCTTTGCCATGTGTTCATGGTACAGTGCCTGATATTCCTCAGAGTAATCCTTGCAGGCCGGATTTGGACCATGGTTCGTGATCACGCCCTCACAGCCGTACTCGCTGAGGCCCAGGCAGATATCAGGGTGAAGCTCATGGAACTTATCAAGCCATGGGCCGTTGTCCTCTGTCTTTCCCCCATACCAGCCAAAGTAGTGATTGTAGCTGATCACATCTGTAATATGATGCATCGGACTTTCCACCGGTGTCATGGACACATGTGCAATGGTTGTCAGCCTGGTTGGATCTAATTCCTTTGCCAGTGCATTTAATTCCTTATGATTTTCCACCAGCTGCTCTGAGATTCCTCCTATAAGGATTTCGTTGGAAATACCCCAGAAGCAGATAGAGGGATGGTTATAATTCTGTATGATCAGCTCCTTTAACTGGCTGATACAGTTTTTATGAGCCTCCGGATCTTTGTTGAACACGCTGATAAAAGGAATCTCTGCCCATACCACAAAGCCGTACTCATCACAGGCATCATAAAATTCCTGTGCGTGCTGATAATGGGCCAGGCGGATGGTGTTTGCTCCCAGCTCTTTGATCAGAGCTGCATCCTCATAATGGTCTTCCTTTGTCAGCGCATTTCCCTTATACAGCTTATCCTGATGGCGGCTTACACCACGAAGAGGAGTCGGAACGCCGTTTAAGATAAAGCCCTTATCCGGGTGACAGGAAAAGCTGCGGACGCCTGTCTTTGCACTCACCTCATCATAGACCTCATTGCGGCACACCAGAAGGGCCGTTACCTTATAGAGATAAGGGTCATCTATCTGCCACAGCCTTGCATCCGGAACCACAAGGGTAATGGATGGATCGTCAGAGGGGCGTGTGCCGGAAGCT
>OLRK01001805.1_pt1 | contig 15876 bp, 13 predicted proteins | sample 1672911 | NCBI WGS metagenome assembly OLRK01 (sample SAMEA3136736, study PRJEB25190) | human gut metagenome | biome: human gut; feature: human-associated habitat; material: faeces | place: Austria | collected 2013 | reverse complement strand
CCTGTGTTTTTTTTCAGCCATTTATGGAGGAAATCTCTTGGCTGTATCGCCTCATTTATCAAAATATTTACTGGGAACAGCGATATGATGAGTTGAAGCAGGTGATGTGCAGGCAATTAGATGAGCAGCGTCTGTTTATAAAAGAATGCAGAGGCCATATGAAAAAGGGAGAAGAAATACAGGGGAGAAAGAAGATTGCTCTAAAGAATCTTTTTTTCAGGAATGGACTGCGCTTTATAAGAGGACGGGAATATGTGGATGGAAGTGGGCTGTTACACCTTACGGTATTCGTATGCCCGATTTTGGGAACGAAGAAGAGTGTACTTGTAAAAGAATGTCTTGAGAAATATTATGAAAAGGCCTTTTATAAAGGGATGGAAGGAAGCTGGCTTCATCCGGGAGAAAATCGTCTTTCTTTTATAGAAGAAAATGGCTTCCATATTCTTTTTGGACAGAAGTGTTGTAATAAAAAGGGTGAGAATGTATGCGGAGATACGTTTTCCTTTACGAATTTTGGACGAAAGAGAGCAGTGATGCTTCTTTCAGATGGAATGGGAACAGGAAAAAAGGCATATGAGGACAGCCGGAGACTGATCGAGACATTAGAGGACTTGTTAGAGGCTGGTCTTTCCGAAGAATTTGCGCTGGAAATGATACAGGACGCCTTGCTTTTTCAGGACAGGAAAGCATTTTCTACCATTGATGCGGCTGTAATTTCGTTAAAAACAGGAATACTGAAACTTTTAAAAGCGGGAGGAATGGCTACATTTATCCGGCATCGAAATTCAGTAGAACGTATCGTGCCGGCGGCACTTCCCCCGGGCTGCCGAATCAACCAGCAGTTTGACTTGAAATATAAAAAGCTATATGATGGAGATATGGTCATCATGGTGTCAGATGGAATGTTGGAGTTTGAAAGTATGCCTGAAATTCCATTTCGCATGGAAAGCCTGATTGAAAAAATAAAGACAGATAACGCACAGGTCTTTGCAGATCAACTGATAGAGGCTGTTCCAGTGCTTGAGGATGGTTATGATGATGACCGCACAGTACTGGTTGCATCAATCTGGGAGAAAGGACACAGAAATGTGGAATAAACAATGGGAGCGCGTGGACCGCTTTTTGAAAAAATGGAAGCTGATAGAAAGAGGAGACCATATTTTACTTGGTATTTCCGGTGGGGCAGATTCTGTCTGTCTGGCGAGATATTTCCTTGCAAAAAGAGAATCTCTTGCTCTAAATTTGTACGCAGTACATGTAAATCACATGCTTCGGGGAGATGAGGCAAAAAGAGATGAAGAGTTTGTCCGGGAATTTTGTCGGCAGTGGAACATTCCTCTGCATGTAGAATATCGTGACATAAAAAAAGAAAGTCGTGAGAAAAAGTGTTCAGAGGAAGAGGCAGGGAGACTTGCCCGATATGAGTGTTTTACAAACTATGCCAGGCAGCATCAGTGCAGTAAGATAGCAGTAGCCCATCACCAAAATGATGTGGCGGAAACGATTCTTTTCCGGATGATACGTGGGACAGGCGTGCAGGGAATGGCGGGGATTTTACCTGTAAACGGAGAGATTATTCGACCGTTTTTATGTCTGTCCAGAGAAGAAATCATAGATGTTTTAAAAGAATTAAAGCAGGATTATGTGGATGACAGTACAAATAAATGTGAGGAATATAGCCGGAATTACATCAGGCACCGCATTTTACCGGAAATGGAACATATTAATAAGAAAGCAACGGTACATGTCAGTGAACTTGGAATGCAGATGCAGGAATTATTGGCGTATATTACGCCCAAAATGGATGCATTATATAAGGAAAAGCTAGTTCACAGGGAAAATGGCGAATTGTTTCTGGAAGAACAGGTATTTTATGAGATGGATTTGTTTGAACAAAAGGAAATCTTGCGGCGAATGCTTTTTGAAACATGTGGACATCAAAAAGATATTTCACTTGTACATATTGAGCAGCTTCTTACGCTCATGGGGAATCAGGAAGGAAAACAGCAGGATTGTCCTTATAATGTTCTCGCAAGAAAGACAGGAGAAGGATTGGTTCTGACAAAGAAATCGAAATCTGTGAAATCCGCAGAGCAACCATTAGAAAATTCCTTAGAAAATCCGCTCGAAGATTCCTTAGAAGTAGAATTTTCTATTTTACCATGGAATGGCGGTAAAGTTGCAAAAAGGGATTGTGTGAAATACTTCGATTATGATAAAATGAAATATAAACCCTGTTTAAGAACCAGAGAGAGCGGCGATTATTTTATTATGGATAAAGAAGGCCACCATAAATCTCTGGCACGTTATTTTATTGATGCGAAAGTTCCTTCTGCCGATAGAGAAAAGCAGGTTTTGCTGGCAGATGGATCCCATATCATGTGGATCCTGGGAGGACGGATCAGTGAGTTTTACAAGGTAAGCAGCGATACAAAGCGAGTGCTTAAAGTATCGGTGCAAAAAAGATAAGAAAGTAAAGAATTTTAAAATGGAGGACACAAAGATGGCAGATAAAATTAATGTTTTAATTCCAGAAGAGACAGTGGATGCGAAGATTAAAGAAATCGGAGAACAGATTAGTAAAGATTATGCAGGTAAAGAAGTGCATTTGATCTGTATTTTAAAGGGCGGTGTATTTTTTGCATGCGAACTGGCAAAGAGAATCACTGTACCAGTTTCTCTTGACTTTATGCAGGTATCTAGTTATGGTAATGCAACAGAAAGTTCAGGAATCGTACGTATTAAGAAGGACCTTGATGATACGATGGAGAATAAAGAAGTAATTATCGTGGAGGATATCATTGATTCTGGAAGAACACTTCATTACCTTATTCCTGTATTAAAACAGAGAAATCCGGCAAGTATTCGTCTGTGTGCTCTTTTAAATAAGCCGGACCGTCGTGAAGTAGAAGTTCAGATTGATTATCTTGGATTTGATATCCCAGATGAGTTCGTTGTAGGATACGGACTTGATTATGCGCAGAAATATAGAAATCTTCCATTTATCGGAGTTGTAGAGCCGGATGCAGCAGAAGATGCTCCGGAAGAAGCAGAGGGAGCAGAGAATGTTACCGGGGAAGAGAAAGGAGAAAACGTTGAATAAAAATATGAGAAATACCGCCATTTTACTGGTGGTATTCTTAGCGGTATATATGTTTGGCAATTATTTTGCCGAGAAGAGCCTCATGTCAGGAGGCAGAAGTAGCTCGTATTCTTATGAGAGATTCGAGTCCGATATTGCAAAGAATAAAGTAAGATCAGTGGAGGTAGTGCAGAATGCACAGGTACCGACCGGTTCAGCAATCGTAAAGCTAAGTGACGGAGAGAAGAAGGTAGTGCATGTGACAGATGTGAATAAAGTCATTGAACTGGCACAGCAGTATAAAGTAACCTGCCATGTAGATGATGTAAAGTCATCTGATGCAGGCTGGCTTTCTATGATACTTCCATGGATCGTTATCGGTGTGATTCTTATGTTTATGTTTGCTATGATGAGTCGTGCATCCGGAGGAGGCGGCGGTGGAAACAAGATGATGAATTTTGGAAAGAGCCGCGCAAAGATGCAGGATCCGGGAACACAGAATATCCGCTTTGATCAGGTTGCCGGATTACAGGAAGAAAAGGAAGAATTAAAAGAAATCGTAGATTTCTTAAAGAGTCCGCAAAAGTATATTGAAGTGGGAGCCAGAATTCCAAAAGGAGTTATCTTAGTAGGCCCTCCGGGAACCGGTAAAACATTACTTGCCAAAGCGGTTTCCGGCGAGGCAGGAGTACCATTTTTCAGTATTTCCGGTTCTGACTTTGTAGAAATGTTTGTCGGTGTCGGAGCTTCTAGAGTAAGAGATTTATTTGAAGATGCGAAGAAGAACGCACCATGTATTGTTTTTATTGATGAGATTGATGCAGTCGCAAGAAGAAGAGGAACTGGTCTTGGCGGTGGTCATGATGAAAGAGAGCAGACATTGAACCAGCTTCTCGTAGAGATGGATGGCTTTGGTGTAAATGAAGGAATCATCGTGATGGCAGCAACAAACCGCGTAGATATTCTTGACCCTGCTATTTTAAGACCGGGTCGTTTTGACCGTAAAGTAGCAGTTGGCAGACCAGATGTAAAAGGAAGAGAAGAAATCCTTAAAGTTCATGTGAAGGGCAAACCGCTTGCAGAAGATGTAGATTTACATCAGATTGCCCGCACAACACCGGGATTTTCTGGAGCAGACCTTGAGAACCTTATGAATGAAGCAGCGATTCATGCAGCAAGAAATAATGCACGCTTTATCCGTATGGAGGATATTAGAAAGTCTTTCATTAAAGTAGGAATCGGAACAGAGAAGAAGAGCCGCCTTGTACCGGAATTAGAGCGTAAGATCACAGCCTATCATGAGGCAGGTCATGCGATTCTTTTCCACCTTCTTCCAGACGTAGGACCTGTTTATACGGTATCGATCATCCCTACTGGTATGGGAGCCGCAGGCTATACGATGCCGGTACCGGAGAATGATAACGTATTTGAAACAAGAGGCCGTATGATCCAGGAAATCAAAGTAGGTATGGGTGGACGTATTGCCGAAGAGTTAATTTTTGATGATGTAACTACAGGAGCTTCTCAGGATATCAAACAAGTAACAGATACCGCACGAAGTATGATCACGAAGTTTGGTATGTCCGAAAAGCTGGGCTTTATCAACTATGAAGAGAATACAGACGAAGTATTTCTTGGACGTGATCTTGGACATTCCAGAAGCTTTAGCGAGGAAGTTGCAAGTATTATTGATAAAGAAGTAAAGAAGCTTGTGGATGACTGTTATACAGATGCAAAGAGAATCCTCACAGAAAATATGGACGTTCTTCATTCCTGTGCAAGCCTTCTCCTTGAAAAAGAACGTATAAGCAGAGAAGAATTTGAGGCATTGTTTAAAAATAACGAAGCAGACGAAGAGAATTTATAGTCTTTTCGACAAATTGACAAAAGGCGTCAGAATTCGAATGAATCTGCACAAAAATTTTTTTCAATTAAATAAAACTTTATGCACACTTTCGGGTGACCCAATGCTATTATAATACTCGTAACCCCCCCCCAATACATTATATAGTTTTGCTACACCCAATAAGTAACAAAAATACCTTCTCCAAAAAGATGACCGTTCGTTGGTCATCTTTTTTTGTGTTTTTCTTTTCATAAAAAGTATTTTTACAAGTACAAAATTGGTGTTTTTCGTTGAATACTGTAGGAAGTTGTTATATATGAACAAAAGATTGAGTTTAATATTGGCAAATAGGGGTATTTCATTGCGAAAAATGCATAAAAAATATTTTGAAATTTCTTCATGTTTATGCACACTTTCGTGGTAGGAAATGCTATTATAATACTCGTAACCCCCCCAATACATTATAAGTTTTGTTGCATTTAGTGTAACAAGAATACCTTCTCCAAAGAGAGCAGCGATCGTGGCTGCTCTCATTTTTGCATTTATGAAGAATTAATTATTCATTTACTCATGGAGCTTCTAAGTTAAATAATATCGCTTTATAACGACACAGTAAATATAGTTCCGTATCCAGGTTTACTTTTTACAGAGATACTTCCATTGTGAATATCTACAATAAAACGGACCATAGAAAGTCCAAGTCCAAAACCTTCCCCGGCGCTCCTGCTTTTATCAACTCGATAAAAACGATTCCATATTTTATCAAGATGTTCTTTTTTGATACCGATTCCATTATCTTTGATGATAATATCAGTGTTTTCTTGGTTTTTTATAAGATTAACCCAGACACATCCACCATTGATACCATAATTGATCGCATTTTCTATAAGATTATAAATCATACGCATTAGGAGCATCGTGTCTCCTTGAATAATATATGATTCATTTTGGGGGATATATTCAAATAAAAGAGAAATATTTTTATAAGCTGCCTTTTGTTGAAGTTCTTCTATGACAGATTCTATTAAAAGAGTAAGGTCTACTTCTTCTTTTTGAGGCTTAAAACTATGCTTATCTGTGCGGGATATAGTAAGAAGCTGAGAAACTAGCTGACCAATGTAGGTTGTTTTTTTATAAATAATCTCAATTTCTTCCCGAACACTATCGGTGAGCTTTAGTTCATCAAGGCAATATTCACAGTGGCTTTGTATTACTGAAATTGGTGTTCTTAGTTCATGAGCTGCATCGGATGTGAATTGTTTCTCTTTTTCAAAAGACTTTTCCAGTTTAGCAATCATAGAATTAAATGCATCAGACAAGTAAGAAAATTCATCATGAGTGTTTGATGTTTCAATACGTTTTGAAAGATTGACGGAAAAAGATATCTCTTTTGCCATATCACTGATCGTATAAATTGGTTGTAACGCTTTTTTTAATATATGGTAGCCGACAAAGGCGGAGATGAAAACAGTAATAGGGAAAAGAACAGCAAAAATCCATAGCATACTATGAAGAATTCTTGACCAATGTCCATAAGAAGCGATGCTTCGAATCCATATGGGATCTTCCGGAGATTCTTCATAACAATAGTCATATACTAACCATATGTTTTTATCAGATTTTATCTGTCGTATCTTATTCTTGATAAATGGAACTTTATCAGGAAAATCTTCTGGCGAAACACCATTTATAAAAGAACTGTTTTTATCATATAAACTGATAGAAACATTATCGTCATAGAATTTTGTCCAATCTGCATTATATAAAATATTATTCCTGCTGGATTTATCATATAAACTTTCCAGCATATCAGCGGATTCATCTTTTAGTTCTTCCTGAAGATCATGGACACTGTAGCTTTTAGAAAGAAAATAAATATAAAAAAATACGAGAGCCAAAATAAGAGAAAACACAAGAGTATACCAAAAGGTGATTCGAAATTTTATTGATAGTTTTGAAGTTTTCATATTTATTCTCCTAAACAATATCCTTTACCATATACAGTGTGAATTAATTTTTTTTCATAATCGGAGTCAATTTTTTTTCGGAGATAACGGATATAGACATCAATAATATTAGAACCTCCCTCAAAAGTACTGTCCCAGCCTCGTTGTTCAAGCTGATCACGTGAAAGAACATGTCCGGGATTGCGCATCATATATTGCAGTAATTTATATTCTTTTGTAGTAAGGGAAATTTCCTTACCATTACGGCTGACTTTTTTCTTTTTCGTATCCATTACAAGGTCTTCATAAATAAGAATGTCGCTTGGATCTGCTGCTATATTTCTTCGAAGCAAAACTCGAAGTCTGGCCTGTAGTTCTTCAAAAGCAAACGGTTTGATTAAATAATCGTCTGCACCGGAATCTAATCCATTTACTCGTTCTTCAATAGAACTTTTTGCAGTCAGTAAAAGAACAGGTGTAGTCTTTTTTTGGTTTCGCAACCATTTTAAAAGAGTGATTCCATCTATTTTAGGGAGCATAATATCAAGTAAAATAATATCATAAGTATAGGTGTTCAGATAATCTTTAGCAATTTCGCCATCCATACAAACATCGATAGTATAGTCTTTTTGCAACCGTTTTTTTAAAATATTACACAAATCTTTTTCATCTTCAACAATCAGCATCCTCATAGATTTATACTCCTTTCTTAACTTGATCATCTGTCATTTTTAAATATGCTTTTTAATGATTTTCTCATTTTTTGTGAGTATAATCAAGATATAAAATAAAGGAAGTTATTCAATAAAATCTTAAAAGATTACAAAAATTATGCAAAATGAAAGGAGAAAATTATGAGAAAAAGAATGTGTTTATTCCCTGGTATGGCAGTTGTATTGTTATTTACTATTTTGTTTGCGGCAGGTTATACCACTCCTGCAATTGGAAATGTTAATACTGTGCAGGCAGCTACAAAGAAAAAAGACATTTCAAGAGAGGGAAAAAAGAAACGTAGTATTATTAAAGGAAAGATATTTGAACTAGAAGTAGATAAGCCAGAGTCTGTTAAAGATAAAAATCTGACTTGGAATATTAAAGATTCTTCTATTGTAACATTTGCCGGAAAAGAAAGACATGATGATGATATTAAATTTAAGGCACTGAAAGCAGGCACAACAAAAATTACTTGTCGAAATACAAAAACCGATAAAAAAATTAATTTTAAGATTACAGTGAAAAATGTTAAAAAAGCAACGAAAGGATCTTCCCAAAATAAAACGATTTATGAAAAAGGCTCTCTGAAACGTAATATAAGAGTAAATGATGAGTTGGAACTTGAAGTTAAGAAAACAAGAGGAGTAAAAGAGCATCAGTTAAAATGGACAGTAGAAGATTCTACGATTCTTGCATTCGAAGATATGGATGATGGAATATATGATGATGAAATGGAATTTGTTGGGATAAAACCTGGAAAGACAACAGTTACGTGTACAAATACAGCAAATAAAGAAAAAGTAACATTTACGATTACTGTAAAATAATATTCATATCAGCAAAATAAATATGGTATGCAGCATAAATGGCAGGGAATTCTTATATGATATAGAATCCCTGCCATTGTTGTAAACTTCTTTACACTTTTTTAACAGGTGTCTTGTCAGATGTAAACTTTGGTGTTATAATGGACAGAAATTTGGCAAAAATCAGAAGGGGGTCTTTAAAGGCCATACCTTACAGGAGGGTATTTCATGACAATTGTAGAAGAAATAAAGAAGTTAAAAGAAGAAAAAGATGCAGTGATTCTTGCACATTACTATGTGCGTCCTGAGGTGCAGGAGATTGCTGATTACATAGGAGATTCATTTTATTTGAGCAAGGTTGCTACAAAGTTAAAGGAGCAGACAATCGTTTTTTGTGGTGTTTCCTTTATGGGCGAGAGTGCAAAGATTTTAAATCCAGAGAAGACCGTTTTAATGCCGGATATGAATGCGGACTGTCCGATGGCACATATGGCAGATATCGCAGGAATTGAAAAGCTTCGTGCAGAGTATGAAGATTTAGCGGTTGTCTGTTATATCAACTCCACGGCAGAGTTAAAAGCACATGCGGATGTATGTGTGACTTCCTCAAATGCAGTTAAGATTGTAAAGGAACTGCCACAGAAGAATATTTTCTTTATCCCTGACCGTAATCTGGCTCACTATGTTGCCAGTCAGGTACCGGAGAAAAATTTTGTTTATAATAACGGATTTTGCCCGACACATGAGCGTATTGAGGCGGGAGATGTTGCGAATGTAAAGGCACAGCATCCAGATGCACAGATTGTTGCCCATGGAGAATGCCAGGAGTCTATTCTCTTAATGGCAGATTATGTTGGAAGTACTTCCGGTATTATTAATTATGTTACAGAGAGTGACTGTCAGGAATTTATCGTATGTACAGAAGAAGGTGTTGGTTATAAGTTAAAGACACAGAATCCAGATAAGACATTTTATTATCCAGACAGACTTCCAGTCTGCCCGAATATGAAGAAAAATACTTTAGAGAAGATTCTCCACGTATTGAAGACAGGAGAGAATGAAGTGCATGTCAGTGATGCTTTAAGAGAGAATTCTAAAAAGCCTCTCGAAAAGATGCTTGAGCTGGCTGCAAAGTAGTAAGCAGGAGGTAAACAGCAATGGATTTTAGGACAGATGTAGTAATAGTCGGTACAGGAGTAGCCGGTACATTTTCTGCGTTAAATCTTCCAAAAGATAAAAATATTATTATGATTACCAAATCAGATTTAGAGAGCAGTGATTCTTTTCTTGCACAGGGTGGTATCTGTGTTTTAACAGATGAGAATGATTATGACAACTATTTTGAAGATACGATGAAGGCAGGGCATTACGAGAACCGTAAAGAATCAGTTGACATTATGATTCGCAGTTCTCAGGAGATTATTCATGACCTGATCGGTTATGGTGTTGATTTTGCTCATGACGGTGATAAACTTCTCTATACAAGAGAAGGGGCACATTCCAGACCAAGAATTCTTTTTCACGAGGATATCACAGGACAGGAGATTACGAGCAAGCTTCTTGCACAGGTGAAAAAGCTTCCGAATGTAACGATTTATGAATATACGACCATGACAGATATTATTGTACAGGACGGACATTGTGCAGGTATTATCGCTAAGACAAAGGATGGCGAGATCATGCACATCCACGCCAAGGATACGATTTTTGCAAGCGGTGGTATCGGTGGATGTTATAAGCACTCCACAAACTTCCCTCATCTGACAGGAGATGCGTTAGACATTTCTAAGAAGCATGGAATTCGTTTAGAGCATCTTGACTATGTTCAGATTCATCCTACCACTCTTTATTCCAAAGAACCGGGAAGAAGATTTTTGATTTCTGAATCGGTACGTGGAGAAGGTGCGGTTCTCTATAATAAGAACGGAGAACGTTTTGTAAATGAGCTTCTTCCACGTGATGTTGTTACGAAAGCAATCAAGGCACAGATGGAAAAAGACGGAACCAATCATGTCTGGCTTTCTATGGAACATATTGATAAAGAGACGATTCTCAATCATTTCCCTAATATTTATCAGAGATGTCTGGAAGAGGGATATGATGTATTAAAAGAATGGATACCAGTTGTCCCTGCACAGCATTATTTTATGGGTGGCATCTGGGTAGACAGTGACAGCAAGACTTCTATGGATCATCTTTATGCTGTTGGTGAGACAAGTTGTAATGGTGTACATGGAGCGAATCGTCTGGCAAGTAACTCTCTTCTTGAAAGTCTTGTCTTTGCAAAAAGAGCCGCACGTAAGATCTGTGGTTTAGAACAGACCGTTAAACCGGTAGACTTCAGTGAATCTGCAGCCGTATAAATTTATGTATTATTTATATAGAAAGGAAACTACCTATGAATACAATTTCCATGAAACTTCAGGCAGACGAACTGATTCGTCTCGCTCTGCAGGAAGACATTTCCAGTGAGGATGTTACAACCAACTCTGTTATGAAAGAGGCTGTAGAAGGTGAAGTACAGCTCATCTGTAAGCAGGATGGTATTGTTGCCGGACTGGATGTATTTAAAAGAGTATTTGAATTATTAGATGAGAACACAAAGACAGAATTTCTCTGTAAAGATGGGGATGCCGTAAAGAAGGGACAGCTCATGGGAACAGTTACCGGAGATATTCGTGTGCTTTTATCCGGTGAACGTGTTGCACTGAACTATCTTCAGCGTATGAGTGGAATCGCCACTTACACACATACGGTTTCTGCTCTTTTAAAAGGAACAAAGACAAAGCTTTTAGATACAAGAAAGACAACCCCTAACATGCGTATTTTTGAAAAATATGCAGTTCGTGCCGGTGGCGGCTTCAATCACCGCTATAATCTTTCCGATGGGGTTCTTTTAAAGGACAACCATATCGGTGCAGCGGGCAGCGTAACAAAGGCTGTGCAGATGGCAAAGGAATATGCTCCATTTGTACGTAAGATAGAAGTTGAAGTTGAAAATCTTGACATGGTAAAAGAAGCAGTAGAAGCTGGTGCGGACATTATCATGCTTGACAACATGTCTGTTGAGGAAATGAAAGAAGCGATTCGTATTATTGACGGACGTGCTCAAACAGAATGTTCTGGTAATGTAACAAAAGAAAATATTGACCATCTGACTTCTCTTGGAGTAGACTATATATCAAGTGGTGCGCTGACTCATTCCGCACCTGTTCTTGATATTTCACTGAAGAATCTTCACGCTCTGTAATTAATGAAAGGGAAAATGATATACAATGACTGGTTCGAAACGAAGAGAAGAATTAATTAATACAATAAAAAGCAGCACTTCACCAATTTCCGGTAAGACTCTGGCACAGCTTTATGATGTCAGCCGTCAGGTAATCGTGCAGGATATCGCTCTGCTTCGTACCGCAGGTTATGACATTATCTCTACCAATCGTGGATACATTTTGAATGCTCCGCATGCAATTACAAGAGTATTTAAAGTCAGTCACACAGATGCCCAGACAGAAGATGAACTTTACTCGATTGTGGATTTAGGCGGCACTGTTGTAAACGTAATGGTTAATCACCGGGTATACGGTCATATGGAAGCCCCACTTGGCATTTCTTCCCGATTAAAAGTAAAGGCATTTATCGATGATATTAAGAACGGCAAGTCAAGCCCTCTTAAAAATATCACATCTAACTACCATTACCATACAGTAGAAGCAGATTCCGAAAAAACACTCGATCTGATTGAAAAAACACTTGAAGAAAAAGGATACTTGATTACAGAAGTATAAGTAGTTTGTATGATTACAAAAGAATATCTGTCTGTATTTTATTTTGTAATTACCCAAAATAATGCTTCATAATTAAAGAAACGGACAACGCATATCATTCTGGCGTTGGCCGTTTTTTTATATATAATAACTTCTATGGATTTCACAGCCGATTCTATATATTCCTGCTTTTACTTTTCAGTGGTATCTATTATAATGTAATGATACCAGAGTCAAAAGTCAGAAAGCCGATGCAAGCTTGCTTGCGAGAGTGCAGGCACGTAGCAATCTGGTATCAAAGGGGAATTATACAATTACAGTAATACCAAATATACAGGCAGGTGAAATCATGAATGAAAAAACTGTCGGAATGCTTTCTAAATTTACCGGCGTATCCGTCCATACTATTAAATACTACGAAAAACTGGGGTTGATTTCCTCAAGCAGAAGAGAACAATCCAATTATCGTTCCTACGATGTAAAAAGCTGTACAGATATTTATGAATGTATGAAATATCGAAATATGGGATTTTCCTTAAAAGACATCCAGCTTCTTCTTAAAGAAGGGGATAATGCTCTTCTTTCGTCACTTCTTGAAAAAAGAAGTCAGGAACTTGCCACAGAGGTAACGGAATTACTAAATACTCGTGAACTTATAGAAAATTATCGAAAAGAACTGGCTGAGTTAGACCGTAGACTTGGCAAATGGTACATTGAGGATTGCCCTGACTTTTATTTTCGCCGTCAGACAAAAGGACTGAACTACATGGATGAGGCCTCCTGTGAATCCGATGGAATCAATCTTGCAGAATATGCTCCCAAAAGCAGTTCTTTACTGGAACTTTCTCCCGAATACTTCAAAGGAGATCTTTCTGCATTTTCATGGGGACATGGAATCTCTATAGATACGGATAATGATTTTATGAAAGATAAAAAAGGATTTGAAAAGATTTCCGGAGGCAGAATGTTTACTGCTTACCTATGCCTTGGAGGCCATTACGCTTCTGAGGGAGACTTGATTAACGAGTTCCTTCGTTATTATAATGAATATAAATCCGGTATTCCTAAAGCTCCTGTGTATGGCTTCCGCCTGAGGATTACTCTTGATGAAACTGGGGAAAGGAAAGACTATTTTCGCATGCAGCTTCCATTATAACGGTTTTTTTACTATTTAATTCATTAGGAAACAGACGAAAATAAAAAGAATAGACCATTGCAACTGTAAAGATATCACTGCGTAGAAAATGCCTGTTCGGCATTTTTACTTGCTCCCACATTACATTTGCAATGGTCTATTCTTTTTATTTTCTGTGTTTTGGCTTCAGCAGGAATGAATTCAATAGTCTTTGGGAGCGATTAAGGGGGAGGCGGCAGAAGGCTACTGCTTTTACATTCATTCCTTCCGGAGCCAAAACACAGAAAAAAGAAATAATGCCATATCCCAGATGCGGCTTCGGAGCGGGTTTAAGATGCGGATAAGCATCTTAAATCCAGCGACTACAGAGCAGATGGAATATGGCATTATTTCTTTTTTCGTCTGTTTTTCTCTCAACGAATCTAATGAGCTACATCATTATCAAGGGCTGCGATTCCTGTTTCATTTGTTCGAATTCTTACTACATTTTCTACATCATAAAGGAAGATCTTACCATCGCCGTACTCACCGGTGTAAAGTGCTTTCTTTGCGGCTTCTACAACTAATTCCGGTGGTACTGTAGATACGACAATGTCTACCTGAAGCTGTGGCAGAAGGTTCATATCAATCTTAACACCACGATACTGTCCAGTTTTTCCTTTCTGTGTTCCACAACCCATTACATGGGATACTGTCATACCTGTTACACCAATCTGGCTCATGGCATCTTTCAGAATGGCAAAACGGTCTTCTTTACACATAATTGTAAGTTTTGTATAACGTCCGCCAGCTTCTTTTGCACCGCCGATGACTGGAGCGAGTTTCTTGTCTCTTAAGTCGGTTACATCGATTGTTTCTGTTGTTACACCGCCCATTGTTGTTGCGGAAATTGGAAGGAAGTCTGCGTATGCTGATGCAAGATCATGTTCTGCGATATCAAGTCCCATGATTTCTTCTTCTGCACTGACACGAAGTCCTATTGTATGTTTAAGAATTGTAAATACAATTGTCATTGCGACTGCTGTGTATGCTGCGATACATACAACACCGAGTACCTGTACTCCAAGCTGGTGGAATCCGCCGCCATAGAATACACCATTGTTATAATCGAAAAGTCCGACTGCTACTGTACCCCAAAGACCATTACATCCATGAACGGCTACAGCACCTACCGGGTCATCAATTTTTAATTTCTGGTCAATAAATTCTACAGCTATTACTACAATGATACCATCAACAAGTCCGATAATCGTTGCACCAAGGGCATCTACATTCGCACAGCCGGCTGTGATACCTACAAGACCTGCTAAAGAAGCATTCAGACACATGGAAACATCAGGTGCTCCATTTCTGATCCATGTAAACAGCATACAGGCAAAAGTTGCTACTGCCGGTGCGATAGTTGTTGTTCCAAGAATCTGTGCTAACTGTGTAGGATCCGATGCTGCTGCACCGTTGAATCCATACCATGCAAACCATAAGATAAAGCATCCAAGTGCGCCAAGTGTAAGGGAATGTCCCGGAAATGCATTTACAACAACTTTTCCGTCTTTTCCTTTTGTATATTTACCAATACGAGGTCCAAGCATTGCGGCACCGATAACAGAAGCAATACCACCGACCATATGAATTACAGAAGAACCTGCAAAATCAACATAGCCTAATTTTGCGAGCCATCCTGCACTGTTCCATACCCAGCCAGCTTCAATCGGGTATACGATTGCACTGATAACTGCGGAATAAATACAATATGTAGAGAACTTTGTTCTTTCTGCCATTGCTCCGGAAACGATTGTTGCTGCCGTTGCACAAAATACTAACTGGAAGAAGAAATTGGACCAGTCAAAGTTTGCGAAGTCTGTGAACATCTGATATTCCGGTCTTCCGATCAGTCCAAAGAAATAATTTTCACTGTTCATAATCCCGTAACCAAGAACGAAGAATACGACCGTTCCAATACAGAAGTCCATCAGATTCTTCATAATGATATTTCCGGCATTTTTCGCTCTGGTGAATCCTGTTTCCACCATTGCAAAACCACACTGCATAAAAAATACTAATACTGCACCTAAAAGGTACCAAACACTCATATCCATACTTTTCACTCCTAACTTTTTTGCAGGTCTTTCCTGCTTTTTCAAGAAAATGCTTTCTCACTCGCGAAGTGTTTTTATTTTATAAATTTCTATAAAATAAAAAATGGACGCCAAAACAATTATGTTTCAGCGCCCTTGCTTTTCATGCATTTATTTTTGCATTTTTTGGCTTGTAAGTCAATGTCAGTTTTAACTTAACTTTTTTAGCTGTCCGGGGGATATTTTATTATATTGTGACAGTCAAATTGTACGAAAAAAAATAATGCTTAATTATCTTAAATTCTATGTCGTTTTGGCTTAATTTTCTTAACAGAATTTAATTTATTAGGGGAAATAAACGAAAATAAAAATAGTCTTTGGGAGGGAGATGGGGAAGGGGACAGAAGGTCGTGGCTTATTCTGATACTGTCTCCGCGATGCTGTCAATGATAATAAGTTAAAGAAAGCTCCTAATCTTCTGGACGGTATACCTTTCGAGCAAACA
>OLRK01001804.1_pt1 | contig 15882 bp, 14 predicted proteins | sample 1672911 | NCBI WGS metagenome assembly OLRK01 (sample SAMEA3136736, study PRJEB25190) | human gut metagenome | biome: human gut; feature: human-associated habitat; material: faeces | place: Austria | collected 2013 | reverse complement strand
GCCTCGGCTTGTTGGGCGCGATGATCTGCTGCCTGCTTTCTCTGGCTGCCAGTTTGCCGTTACGATACAGCGGAATTCTGATGCTGGTATGCCGGATCTTTGAATTGTTCGGCTTTGCGAAAATGTTTGAAGGCTGCTGGCGGCAGTTCCGACGGCGCCGGCTGCGGGAAAAAGCGAAGGAAACAGATCTCCGCATGAAAATCTACATGTTGGCGTTCACTCTTTGCGCTGTTGCCGAGGCGGCCTGCTGGTTTATCGGGGCGGCCTGGGCCTCGCAGATCGTCCAGCTGATCATCCGGCTGGTTTACGGCATGCTGATGGCATGCGTGATGCTGTATTCGGAAAGCGATTCGCTGCTGCCGCATGAGGAAGAATCGAGAATGTAAATCTGATCAGAAAACCGGTTCGCCGGTTTTTTATCATTTTTTCGAGTGATAATAACGATAAAACGGAATGGTATAATTAGGGAGTGACTTTCAGGCATGAAGAATGAACTCCTGATTTTATTCGGAGGACTCGAATATGAAAAACAGAAATCCTAGGCATGAACTTGAAATGAAGGACTGTAAGAAGTATAATTAACTCAGAAGAGATTGATTCTTCGATCAAGAAAAAGAAGCCTTCTTCCTAAGTACTCAACAGCATCAAGAAGTTGATCAGGGTAAAATGAAAATAAAGAAAACGGCAGGTCAAGATCCTAAAAAATAAAAAGGAAGGGTATATAAATGATTTATACACTAATGAATCAGAAGAAGGCAGCACAATACGGCAGAGGGGATTCTCCGATTCTTCCTCTTTATTAATTCATAGAATCTGTTATAATGATAAACGTTTTGAGAGAAGAAATGTCAGTCGCAATCCCCTGACAATAAACAAAACACGAAAGGAATTCAATAAAATAATGAAAAACAAGACTTTAGTTCGTTTTTGTATCAGCGCGGTGATCGCCGCGTTATACGCCGCCGTTTCTCTGGCGTTAGCGCCGCTTTCGTTCGGACCGGTCCAGATCCGGATTGCGGAAGCGATGACGCTGCTTCCGGTCTTATTCCCGGAGGCGATTGCCGGTGTGACGCTGGGCTGTTTTTTGACCAACTTGATCGGCGCGATCATGGGCGTCAATTTGTTAGGCTTTTTTGATGTGCTGGCGGGAACGCTGGCAACCTTCCTGGCGGCGCTTCTGACCTGGAAGTTCCGTAAGCTCTGTATTCAAGGACTGCCGATTGTTTCAGCGCTGATGCCGGTGCTGTTCAACGCCGTGATTGTCGGCGCGGAACTGGCCTATGTCCTCTATCCGACTGCCTTGGTTACTGGTTTTGCGATCAATGCGCTGGAAGTTGGACTGGGCGAACTGATCGCTTGCTTCGTTCTGGGCCTGCCGTTAGTCAAGGCGCTAGATAAAGCTCAGGTGGCCAAGCGCTTCGGCTTATAAAGGTAAGATCGACTCTGTTAAGAAGACCTCTCAAGACAGACAGCTAAAGGGATTTCGGACGCTTTCGGGCGTCTTTTTGTTTGGCCAGCCAATGGAAATGCAGAAGGCAAATATGAAGAAAGGCAGACCAGAAACAAGATTTAAAACTGATCGAAATTTCAGAAATAAGGAATACCGCTGGGCTGTTTTGTATCCAAAACAAAACGGTTGATAAAATCTTGTTAAAAATTTTACAAAAGCGCTGAAAAGGAGTTGTAAAGATGATATTAATTTGTTATCATTCTATCGAAGAATATTCATCGAATATAATTCAATGAAATGGATTCAATGAGAATTCGGAAAGGGAGAGAAAGAAATGAAAGGAACAAAAAAATTCCTCTGTCTGATGCTCAGCCTGGTTCTGATGGGAATGACTGGCTGCAGCACGCAGAACAAGCCAACGCCATCCGTGGAGCCTTCAACAGATCCGCAGGATGCTTTGACAGCGCTTCAGGACAGCGATGTTGACGTTTTAGTTATCGGCGCGGGCGGCGCGGGTTTAAGTGCGGCGGTATCGGCGACGGAAAACGGGGCCAGCGTCATTGTTGTTGAAAAGATGTCGATGATGGGCGGCAATACGCTGCGCAGCGGCGGCGCGTTCAACAGCTATGATCCGGAAGGTCAGGCCAGTACAAAAATGGACGATTCGTTAAAAGCGACCGTTGAAAAACTGCTCGCTGTCGAACCGGTCAGCGACGCGCACAAGCAGCTGATCGAAGATGTTCAAAAACAATATGATGAATATCTCGCTTCAGGCTCGGATTCGTTATTTGATTCGCCGGAATGGCATGCGCTGCAGACGCTGGACGCCGGCGACTACATCGGCAACATCGATCTGATCCTGACACTGACCCGCAACACACTGGATACCAAGAAATGGCTGACGGCCAACGGTACGACCTGGGATCCAACGATCCGCACGGTAATCGGCGCATTATGGAATCGTTCTGCGCAGACGACCAATGTTTCAGGTGCTGACTTTATCGCAGCGCTGAGCACACAGGCGGAGAAAAACGGCGCTCAGATTTATCTGGACACCAAAGCTGAAAGCTTATTGCAGGAAAATGGCAAAGTCGTCGGCGCTACGATCACCAACGCCGAAGGCAAGACGGTGACGGTCAACGCGAAATCGGTTGTCATGGCGACCGGCGGATTTGCGGCGAATGTTGAGATGCGCGTGAAATACAATACGGAATGGGATGATTTAGGTGAAACCATCGCGACGAACAATCATCCGGGCGCGACCGGCGACGGGATTGTGATGGGTGAAGCAGTCGGCGCGGATTTAGTCGATATGGGCTGGATTCAGCTGATGCCGCTGTTCCCGGTCAGCGGCGGCGGAATTTCCGGTTATGTCAACAACGCTATCTACGTCAACAAAGAAGGTCTGCGCTATGTCAACGAAGATAACCGGCGTGATGTTCTGGCACAGGCGGCTCTGAATCAGACGGATAAAGTCTTCTTTGTGATCAACGATCAGACGGAAATTGACAGCGTTCAGATTCCGCAGGCGAACCTGGATTACATGGTTGAAAACGGCATGTTATTCAAAGGCGATACAATTGAAGAACTTGCTGAAAACATGGGTGTTCCGGCGGACAATCTGAAAAAGACAATCGAAGATTACGGCAAAGCGGTCGATGCTAAACAGGATGAATTCGGCCGGTCTACCTGGGGTGTGCGGCTGGATAATCCGCCATACTATGCGGCTTCCTATACGCCGGCGGTTCATCATACGATGGGCGGTCTGCGGATCAATACCGAAGCGCAGGTTCTGAACGCTTCCGGCGAAGTAATCCCGGGTTTCTACGCGGCGGGAGAAGTCACCGGCGGTATCCACGGAACCAACCGTGTCGGCGGCAACGCCGTTCCGGATGCGCTGGTCTTCGGTAAAATTGCGGGCGCTAATGCTGCCGCGCAGAAATAATAAAAATTTACTCACTTAAGTCATAAATAATTCAGCCCTTCCGCGTATTTCCTAACCTTGGGAAATATCCGGGAGGGTTTCTTCTATTTGACACCTCTTTTGACATTCCTTATAATAAACAAGAGAATGAGGCGCAAACATGGAAAAAATGACAAGCCGTCAGGAACAAAAAATCAGAACCCAACAAAAAATTATTGAGGCGGCCAATACGTGTTTTATGCGAAAAGGCATGGCGTACACCCTAATTACCGATATCTGTGAAGAAGCCGGCGTATCTGTCGGCACCTTTTATCATTATTTTAATAATAAGAACGATCTGATCATCAGTCAGTTTAAAAAGTTTGATATGGGATTTCTGGACGTCGCTCATCAGCTGATCGACAATCCCAACGCGTTGGACAGTCTGATTCAATTTGCGCATTTTTTCAGCCGGGACGCGTCCATTTCAGATAAAACGCTGACACTGGAATACTTAAAGGCACGTGTATCCTTGACTGTGGAGCAGCTGTTTCCCCGCAACCGTCCTTATTTTATCATTCTCTGTACAGTGATTTATAACGGACAGGTGCGCCGTCAGATCCGGGCTGACCGGACGCCTCAGGAACTGGCAGATCTGGTGATGGCGGCCACACGCGGATATAATTTCGACTGGGCAAGCATGAACGGCGACTATGATTTGATGTCCCGTATGCAGCAGGATATGCCGATTTTGTTTGAGGGTTTTCGCTATCATACGGAATATCCGTATCAGCTGTGCGCCGTCAACGAGGTCATTCCTGTCCAAAACGTGCCGAAGCTTTATGAACAGGAAACTGCGCAGCTTCGGGAATATTGCGAAAGCCGACTGCTAAGCAAAGTCCATGAATAAAAACGGAGGCAGGATTAAAATAGCATTTGATTTTGGATTAACACAGTAGAGGAAATCGGTTCCTTCGTTAACGAAGTGTAGGTTTTCTCTTTTTTCATTCAGGAAAGAGAAAGTTGCGAAGATCGAACAATGGGAAAACTTAAGTGAACCGAAAGCATGCAGATTTTGTAATTAACCGGCTTTGTCTGGTTCTTTGTCCGCAACAATGAAACGAAATAGTACAACGAAACGATAACTTGGAATGCTTTCTGTTTTTAAAATGATGGAGGTTACTTCCTCAGTTACTTTTAAATGATGCTTGCGGATGTATTCTTGAACTGGAACGAAGACTGCACTGTCGAGCTGCTGAAGTGAGGAAAGCGCTAAAATAAACCGAAGACCTCGCTGATGAGGCGCGATACAATGCGGGAAGGAGCTGGCAAGCTTCGCTCGATTTTGATTGTGATGGGTAATTCCAATGGCATAAGTGGGCCGGAAAGTTTCTTTTTCCAATTCTTCATAGGAAAAAACTAAGGATTGATAAGATAGATCGCTTTCTAAAAGCTCGTGCAGAGCAGGAAGATGATCGTGAAATTCTGATTCTTTAATATAACTCAGTCCGTCGCAATCCTCCACATATTGAATTTGATTATAAGCACTTTGAATCAATTTTTGATAAGTTAAAGACTGTTTGATACCCTGTTGTTTTCTGCGCAGCGTTTGAATCTCCTGTTCCAGGGCATCGATTTGATTTTGAAATAAATTGATCATTTCTTCATTGTCAGAATGGTTGCTTTGATTCTTCAACCGCTGGGTAATGGCCTCCAATGACAGGTCGTGTTTTCGCCGATGCTTTAAGACTTCATACAGTGCTGCGATTTCTTCCACTTCATAGTGAAAATAACCATTTTCATCCTGTTGCAAAGAAAATAAGCTGGCGTTGCGGTAAAACCGGACAGCGCTTCGAGGAAGATCAAAAAGCTGACAAAGATCTTTTGTTTTCATATTCGCTCCTTGACTGGGTACTTTATACACAGTTTATTATAAAAGGGCGAAGGAGGAATGAGAAGATGAAAAGATTTACTCTCTGCACGGCGGCTTTCCTATGGATGCTTGCTGGATGTTCAGTTAAGCCCAGCCCGTCAATTCAACAGCCGGAAAAAGAAATCAGCGGTGTTTATCAGGGAATCGCCTGGGGGAACAACGGCGAAATCCGTGTCGAAATTACGCTGGAAGCAGGTTCAATAAAAAATATTGAAGTCCTGGATCATCAGGAAACCAAGGGGATTAGTGATTTACCGCTTACGGTTATTCCGGAACAGATTGTCAAGACACAATCTATCGCGGTAGAGGCTCTCAGCGGAGCAACGATGACGAGCAATGGAATTAAAAATGCAGTCAAAAATGCTCTCGAAGAAGCTGCCGGGGAAACGGAAAGCTGGGAAATCAAACCTGAAAAGTCAGGGATAGAAGTGAAAGACGCACAATGTGATATCGTAGTTATCGGTTCAGGAGCTGCGGGGATGACGGCGGCGATTTCTGCCGCTCAGCAGGGAGCCAAGGTAATCCTGATTGAAAAACAGGATATTCTGGGAGGTACCTCGCTGCTGTCCAACAGTATGTTTGGATCGGTAGGGACTTCCGTTCATCAGAAAGAAGGAAAGACAGAAACGGTCGAGGATTTGTATCAGAATTATATGAAGCAGGAAGCGGCGACAGGCGCCTACGCAAAAGCCGAAGCTGCGCGGATTTTAGCCGAAAACGCTGCAGAACGCGCGGAATATTTAATCAGCTTGGGTGTTGAGCTTGACCATACATCCAGCGCCTTTATTTTAGCTCCGAAGGGTGGCTCTGGCTTGGGAGCGATGGTGATTCCTGCTCTGAATGGCGAACTTGAAAAATTAGATGTCGACGTTCGCACCGGGACGAAAGCCACACATATTTTAACCGAAGGGGATCAAGTTAAAGGCGTCAGCGTTACAACGGAGGGCGGTGAATATAACATTCAAGCTAAAGCCGTGATCATGGCTACCGGCGGATATGCCGCTAATAAGGAAATGGTCAGTCAGTATTTGCCGCAATGGAAGGATTCAGTTTATTACTGTTCTCCCGGCGATACCGGCGACGGTTTAGTGATGGCACAGGAAATTGGTGTAGAGCTGGTAGATATGACTGTGATGAAAGCGAATCCTCTTGTTTTTTATGATCGAACCCATGCCCTGACCATGAATGCCGCAGTTAACGCCGGCGCGATTTTAGTCAATCATGAAGGCAAACGATTTGTTAACGAACAGGGAAGCTACGGGATTTCACCAGTGATCAATAGTCAGACGAAACAGGAAGCAATCGTTCTGTTTGACAACACACTTCTGGAAACAAATGAAACGATAAAAGCTTACGCTGAGAAAGGGTATTTCACCGTCGCTTCGTCCCTTCAGGAGCTGGCTGAAAAAATGGAAATCGATGCCGATGCATTAGTGCAAACGATAGAGAAATACCAGGAACAGGTTAAAAATGGAGTGGACGTCGAGTTTTCAAGAAAAACACTTGCGGATTTAACTAGTGGAGATACATTCTATGGTATCGTTGTTAAGCCTTCCATTCAGGGAACATTTGGCGGGATTCCGACGAATACAGGAACTGAAGTACTCAATTCCAAAGGTGAGATCATCCCGGGTTTTTATGCTGTCGGCGAATGTGCGCAGGAAGGCGTCAATGGCTTAAATCCGATGACGACCAATCTTGTTTTTGGAAAAATCAGCGGTGAAAATGCGGCTAGCTTTGCTTTGTCACAATAAAATAGGGCAGCAGATATTTTTGTGCGATGCATATGTAAACGATTCCCGCGGAACGTGCCGAAGCTTTATGAACGTGAAACCGCGCTGCATCGGGTATATTGTGAAAGCCGGCTACTAAGCAAAGACCATGAATAAAAACGGCTTTAGGATTAAAACAGCATCCAGATTTTGGAATATCACAGCAAAGGAAATCGGTTCCTTCGTTAACGAAGGGCGGGTTTTCTCTTTTTGGCTTTTGATCTATGACCGACTATTCAATCGTGGACAAATCCGGCGTTATTTAAGGAATGCCTTGCCTTCCTTCCGGTCTATCCTTTACAATGAAGTTAAAGAAGAAATGGGAAAAGAATGGGGTGAAACAATGGGGAGAGAAAAAAAGTCAAAAGCGAAACGGCGCTGGATAAAAACACTCACTGCGGGGATGCTTGGCATTTTGCTTTGCGGCTGCGGCGTTCAGCCAAGGCAAGAAGGACCGGCACCCTCGTCAACGTCCGCAGCGGATGTGCCGATGCCTTCGGTGGTTCCGACGCCGATGCCGGACATGGAAACGCTTTTGCCAAAGCTGCTCAAGGATCGAGGCTTGATTCAGGCTTTGAATTCCACGATCTATGAATTCAGCCATGAATATGAGCTGGTTATCCACGACAAAGAGTGGACCTTTACCGATGCGAAAGGTAAGGGAAACATTATCGTTAACCTGACCGATTCAGAAATTACGTTTATATTTCCAGACGTAACCCTTGAGTACAAAAAGAAAGACCGCATCGTCAAGACCGCGGTGTTCTCCGCTGAACTTACGATGGCGCTGGAAGGATCGGAATCCTCTTGGAATGCGGAAATCGTGACGGAAGACGATCAGCGCTTCGTGATTCAGTTTGATCCGAAGACTGCCGAGATCCAGGATGGCGAAGCAGGTTCTGAAACGTTAGGACAGAAAATGAATTTTGCGCCGTCGCTTTACGGGCAATGTCTAAGCTTCTTTAAGCGGTACTGGAATCAGTCGATTGATCAGAGGATGATCATCAAAGCGATGGTGGTGACCGCAACGAAGCTCGAGCGGGGAATCGATCCGGACAACATTACAATCCGGGTTGACAAAACCCCGGAAAACCCGGTCAATGTTCTGGAACCGAATGGCGTGACGCCGGAGATCACGCTAGAAGTGGAAATGAATTTCAATGATAAAGATACGATCTATCTAAAGAACACGTCAAAGCTTGAGAAAACGTTGTACCTGTTCACCGCGATGGACCAGGGTTTCGACGATCCGTCCGCGATCGATTGGGAAGCGCTGGCGCCAACTTTGATGAGTGCAATTCCTAAATATGGTTGCGATGGACGATATTGCTTGAATGCCGAAGGGCAGGTGCGGTTTGCGGACTACGCGATCCGCGAGGGCTATGGTTCGCTGGTCACCCAGCCGGACATGAACAAGGCGGCAAAGGTATTAAGCGGACAGGATTATGTTTATAATGATTATGATAACCGGAAATTAAGCAGCGGCGTCGTTTACAGTCAAAGCGTGAACAGCTATATCGCTTATTCCCGTGAAGGCGACTGGCTGGAAGCCAGTCCCGGCGTCATCGTGCTGGATCAAAAGCAATCAGACAATCGAATCACCTTGGATTTTGTGACCTATGTGCCTCAATGGGAGGATAAGCTGATTGTGGAAGGGATTCCGGTTGAAAACGATAATGGGCAGAGGAATGCCAACCCCAAGGTTATTCAAACGGTGAAAGACAATCTGGATCGTATGCCGCACTGGACCGCGGAGCTGGAAGACACCGGCGACGATCAATTCTATCGTCTGCTTTGGGCTGTCCGGTATTAGACCCGGGAATACCCGGTGAAAACTCCGCTGGCCTGCGATGTCAGGTGGAAGATAAACTGGAAAACGAAAATATAAAAAGAACACTATCCGTCAGACCGTGGGTAGTGTTCTTTCATGAGTGAACGGGGGACAACAGGAAGGGAAAGGTTGTGGCGTAATGGTGGATAACCGTGATATAATAGCACAAGAGATCAAGGGTGAAAGCACATGAAAAAAGGATATTTTATTACATTTGAAGGTCCGGACGGCAGTGGGAAAACCACCGTCAGCACTGCGGTAGCGAAGCGGCTGCAGGAAGCCGGAATTGAATCCATATACACCCGGGAACCCGGGGGCATCGAGATCGCGGAACAAATCCGAAGCGTGATTCTGGATCCCGCCAACACGGCGATGGACAGCAAGACGGAAGCGCTGCTTTACGCCGCGGCCCGGCGTCAACATTTGATTGAAAAAGTGCTGCCGGCCTTAGAAGCGGGGAAAGTCGTGATCTGCGACCGCTTTGTCGACAGTTCGCTGGCTTATCAGGGCTTCGGCCGGAATTTAGGGATCGAGGAGGTTTTGTCGATCAACGAGTTTGCGATCGAAGGCCACTGGCCGGATAAAACCCTGTATCTCGATCTGGCTCCGCAGCAGGGACTGGACCGGATCGCCACCCGGCAAAACAAAGACCGGCTTGATCAGGAAAAGATCGATTTTCACCTGCGCGTCTGCGAAGGCTATCGGCAGGTGCGTGACCGGTTTGCCGAACGGATGATCGTGATCGACGCGGCTCAGCCTGTCGATCAGGTGATTGCCGACTGTGTCAAAGCGATAGGAGCGCTGATTCATCGTGAAGTTCGCTGAACGCCTGGAGGCGCAGCAGCCGGTTGTCTATCAGACGCTGAAACATGCGCTAGTGCAGAAAAAACTGGCGCACGCGTTCCTGTTTGTCGGACAGAAAGGCACGCCGCGGCTGGAAACAGCCTTGTTGTTAGCGCAAAGTCTGATCTGTCAGCATGTCCACGACGGATTCGCCTGTGAGGAATGCAGCGACTGCCAGCGGATCGCGGAAGCGAATTACGCCGATCTGATCCTGCTGGATGGCGCGTCCAAGTCGATTAAAAAAGATGAAATCCTGTCTTTGCAGGAGCGGTTTAATAAAACCGGGTTGGAACGCAGCGGACAGAAGGTCTATATTCTCAACAACGCGGAGAACACGACCCCGGAAGCGCTCAACAGTCTGTTAAAATTTCTCGAAGAACCGCAAGGCTCCGATACCCTTGCGATTCTGATCGTGGAAAATCAGGATCGGATCCTGCCGACGATTGTATCCCGCTGCCAGACGCTGACCTTCCGGCCGCTGACGCAGCGCCAGATCCATCAGATCGCTCTGGAGGAACAGCTTGATGAAACCGACGGCTATCTGTTATCGCATCTGATCCGCGATGTCGATCAGATTAAGCAGACCGCTGAGGATGAAGCCTATCAGAATGGTATGCTGATGATGCGCCGGTTTATCCGTGAATTCCCGCTGCGGGAGGAAGAAGTGCTCGTCTGGATGCAGACGGAATATCTCGGAAGCAAGGATAAAGAGAAGGATAAGCGAACCTTCGGCTATTTTATCGACTGCCTGCTTCAATTTCTTCGTGACGCCGCGGTAGGACATACGGAAGGTCCGGCCTGGATGGCGGAAGAAATTGTAAAATGGAATCAGCGTCCGCTGCGGCTCGATCAGCTGATCATCGTCTTGCTTGAATGCCGGGACAAGTTATCCCGTAGTTATAATCTGCCGCTTTTGGCGGATCAGTTAATTTATCAAATGAAGGAGGGAATGAAAGATGAGTGAAAATCAGGAAGCTGTAAAAACGGAAGAAGTCAAGCCGGTTCCTGCGTACCGCTATGTCGTATCGGTACGGTTTAAGAATTCACGGAAAGCGTACAGCTTTGGAACAAATGACGAAACGCTGGAATATGGCGATTATGTCGTCGTGGAAACGGTGCGGGGCGTGGAGATGGGCGAGATCATCAGCAATCTGCGCGATGTGTCGATGCACACCCAGAACACGCCGTTAAAGCCGGTGCTGCGCAAAGCGACCCGGCATGACCGCGAGATGTACGCTGAAAATAAAGATCTGGCCAAGGAAGCGCTGTCCCGCTGTCAGGAAGCAGTGGCGCGGCTCAAGCTGGATATGAATCTGATCAGCTGCGAATATACGCTGGATCGAAGCAAGATTATCTTTGTTTACGTTGCGGACGAGCGCGTCGATTTCCGCGAGCTGTTAAAAGAACTGGCGGGGATTTTCAAGTGCCGGATTGAGCTGCGTCAGATCGGTCCCCGCGACAAAGCGAAAATCATCGGCGGCTTAGGCACCTGCGGGATGGAAACCTGCTGCTCACGGTTCATGGATGATTTTGACGTCGTGTCGATCAACATGGCGAAGAACCAGCTGCTGGCCTTGAATATCCAGAAGCTTTCCGGACAGTGCGGCAAGCTGATGTGCTGTCTGAAATTTGAGGATGAAAATTACAAGCAGCTGCGCGCCGGACTGCCGAAGATGAACGCCCAGGTCGAGTATGAAGGCAAACTGTACCGCGTGACGTCGATGAACGTGATCAACGGGACGGCGAAGCTGGAAAACCGGGAGAACGTCCAGTTCATCGCGCTGTCAGATCTGATGGAAAAGGGCGTGTTCCGCCGGCCTGAAGCCCAGAACGCAAAGAATAAAGAAAAAGACGCGCGGTCTGGCGAACGCAAGGATGAGCGCCGGGAGAACGAGCGGAAAGAAGATCGGAAAGAGAATGACCGGAAAGAAAGTCCGGAACGCCGTGGCGCGGAAAGTAAGGACGCCGAGCGGAAAGCAGAGCGCAAAGACAACGCCCGGAAGCCAGAGGAGAAGAAACCGGAACGCAAAGATGGAAATAAACGACCGGCGGAGAAGAAGCCGGAAAAGAAAGTGGAAGAACGCAAACCGGAAGAAAAACGCCGTGAGGAACGCAAACCGCAGGAAAACCGGAAGCAGTTAAAGCCGCGGGAAAGTGTTAAGGAAAGTAAGCCTGAAGGCGAAACCAAGCCTCAGGAAGGGGAAGGCGAAATCCGCAATCAGGAACGCAAACGCCCGAACCGCCGTCGCCGTCATGCCAACCGCAAGGAAGGTCAGCCGAAAAACGAGGCGGGCGAGGATCAGAAATGATTCGTCAGCAGAGCTTTACCAATGAAAAACCAACGTTGTATCTCGTCCCGACGCCGATCGGCAATCTTGAGGAAATGACGCCCCGGGCGATTGAGATCTTACGTTCGGTCGATGTGATCGCCGCGGAGGATACCCGCAATACAATGAAGCTGCTTCAGGTATTCGATATCCATACCCGCATGATCGCGCATCATTCCCATAACGAACGGGAAAGCGCCAAGGGCTTGCTGAACCTGCTGGAACAGGGCCAGTCGGTCGCTGTGGTTTCCGACGCCGGATATCCGTTGATCTCCGATCCCGGCCAGAATATCGTCGAACAAGTGACAGCTGCCGGTTATAACGTTGTGCCGGTTTCCGGCTGCAGTGCCTCACTTAACGCGCTGGTCGCGTCGGGTCTGAAAGCTCAGCCGTTTTTGTTCAAGGGATTTCTTTCCAGCAACGACCGCGAATGCGTGAAGGAACTGGAAGGGCTGAAAGCCTTGCCGTTTACGTTGATTTTCTATGAAGCCCCGCACCGGATCGAACGGATGCTGGGACATTGCCTGGAAGTCCTGGGCGATCGCAAGGCGTGTCTGGCGCGTGAGATTACGAAACGACATGAAGAATTTCTGCGCGGGACATTGAGTGAAATCAAGGAAGCAGCCGCTGGATTAAAAGGCGAGATGGTCGTCGTGATTGAAGGCTGCGCTGAAGAAAGTGAGCCGGTCATCGACATGGCGCTGATTACCGAGCAGATCAACGAACGAATTCAGTCCGGCATGTCGGCGACGGATGCGATCAAACAAATCGCCAAGGAATACGGCGTGTCTAAGAATGAGATTTACCGCGCTTATCATCAGGAATCTTAAAAGAAAGCTCTTTTCCTAACGGCTGAATGTCGCTGGGGAAAGAGCTTTTTCACTCTGAAAAGTAATTACAATAGATGCTTTGATCAAGATTCGAAGGAAAATTCCTAGAATACGATAAGGATATCGAAAAACAAACTATCCTAAGATTTGATAATCTGCGCTTCAGCCGAATCGTTGCAGATCAACTTGTCTGTTTCTTAAGGCTTTCGGTAGTATAGATTCCGATACTCGTTAGGCGTCAGGGAAAAAGTGGCCTTAAACTGTTTGGAAAAATAACTGGGATGCAAATAATGCAGCTGTTCTGAGATCTGCCTGACAGATAAATCAGGATCCGCAAGCAGCGTGAGCGAGCGGTACAAACGGTGTTGTATAATCAACGATTGCGGCGACAGCTGAATAACGGCTAATGTGCAGCGGCACAGATAACTTTGCGAAACATGAAGACGGTCGCAATAGTCTTGGACGCTTAACGCTTCGTTTGATTTTTCTAATTCATATAAAAATTTTTCCGCGGTTGAAAGCATAGCGCTGTCTGCACGCGAAGAAGCAAAAGAGTTCGGATCCTCTTTGAGCATCATAACTGTAAGTTGACTGATCAAATGCTGGAGGCCTAAAACATAACCCGCTGTTTGTTTTTCCGCGTTATCGAAGCAATAGCGTATAAGATTGAAGGTCGGTTCATCAATCAACTGTTGAAACCAGAGCTGATGATGAAACAGGGTCAGCCATTGTTCCTGATTAAACAGACCGCTGACTTGAAAAAGCAGCTCATAAGTTTCTAAAGAATCAGTGATGAACTGAGCACTGTGAAGCAGATAGGGCGGGATCAAGAATAAATCAGCAGGCCCGGCATGGAAGGTCTGACCTTGAATCGTGGCTGAACATTCTCCCTGACGAATTACGGCCAGTTTGATATGCGGAATGAGGACATTGGATAACTGACGAACGCGGTTCTGAAAAGTATGGCGATAAGCAAAAATCTGATATTGATATTTTTGAAGGGTAACGGAAATAGAATCCATACAACTTTGATTAGGTATTAATAAATTACGGTATTTCATAAGCAGGATTCTCCTTTTTTTTATTATATCGAAGTTCTGAATTTTATCCTAGTCGGTCTGATTGGAATCTTGTGCAAAAATAAACAATATGACATGATAAGAACATAGAAAGAGGGAAGAAATATGAAAAAATTAAGAATGTTATTTTTGGCAGCTTTACTCCTGACAGGCTGCAGTACAGCTCCGGCTCCTAAAACTGACGCAGAATTGGAAGCAGAAGGTTGGGTTAAAAATCCAGAAGCTAACGGTTATATCAAAATGGAAGACGCATTGACCACAGCTTCTGTTGCCATTGATGAAAGTCAACAGCTGAGTCAGCCGGAAATTCGTGAGCTGGCTTTGGATTATCTGCGGGGGTGGCCTTTAAAAAAGGATGAAGCGGGACAAACAATTTATTCTTATCGTGAAATGTATCAAATCGCCACTTCCTACAATAATGAACCGGGTCTGTCATCGGTTGAATTCGTCTTGGATCCTCAAACCATGAAGCTGTACGCTTCCAGTGAAAAAGGAACAGAAAAATGCGTGCATATCGCAAAGAATCCGAAGGTTGTTTTGTATTGGTATAAACAGATACCGGAGGAAGAATATATCGCTTATAAAAATGATTATTTTAATTCCTATGGAGTTCAGATCAAGGGCACCGCAAAGCTGATGGATCCGGCTTCAGAAGAGGCGCAAAAAGCTGCTGCGTTGTATCTGGAAACACTCTATGGCGCCGAAGGTTGGGCGGCTATGGGAGAGAAACAGCCGGCGATTATCACCAAATTGCTGGAAGTTAATGACTGGATTGAAATTGACCCGACTGAGTATGTTGTGAACTCACTGCAGTGGTCCTATAACAAAGAAGGAAGTACTCGCCCGGAGTGGTATGATCCGGAAAGTCCGTATTTCGGCAAGTCTGTCCGGCAGGTTTATTACGTTCATTAAAGGAAGAAAGCGGGAGCCTCATCCCGTTTTTCTTTTTCGCTTTTTCATCTTTAAAAAAGAAGCAGGCAGAGCAGAAAAATTATAGAAAAATCCGTGCGGAGCTATTGACTCCCAGGAAACTTATGCTATAATGATAACAGTTATCGTTATTAGGAGGTGAGATGATGATTCGCAGGAATTCAAGACAACGCCAGCTGATCTTGGACGTGATGCGCGGAGAAGGAATTCACATGAATGCCGACCAGGTTTACCAGAAGGTAAAGCAGGCCGATCCTTCCATTGGAATCGCGACGGTCTACCGCAACTTGAATCTGTTGACGGAAATGGGTGAAATCCAAAAGTTCCAGGACCGCAGCGCAGGGTTCATGTACGATGGAAATCCGAAAAAGCATCATCACTTCTACTGTCGATACTGCAAGCGGTATTTCGACGTTTCGTTCTCCGTGGAGGAGCAGATGATCCGCCAAGTTGAAGACCAGATGGGCGTCAGCGTGGAAGATCTGAATATTTCGTTGGAAGGCTGCTGCAACCAGTGTAAAGACAAACAGGAAAAAGAGAAAGAAAGAGGTAAAGAACAATGGAATTAAAAGGATCAAAAACAGAACAGAACTTAATGACAGCTTTTGCCGGTGAATCCCAGGCGCGCAACAAGTACACTTACTATGCAATGAAGGCTCGTGCTGAGGGCATGGAACAGATCGCGAACATCTTTGAGGAAACAGCGCGCAACGAACAGGAACATGCGATGCTGTGGTTCAAGGCTCTGCATGGCGATCAGATCCCGACGACAGATGTTAACCTGCAGGATGCAGCTAATGGTGAAAACTACGAATGGACAGACATGTATGCTGAATTCGCTAAGATCGCACGTGAAGAAGGCTTCAACAAGATCGCAGCGCAGATGGATATGGTCGCGAAGATCGAAAAGCGTCATGAAGAACGTTACCTCGCTCTGCTGAGCAATGTCAAAGAAGACAAAGTCTTCAAGAAAGAAGAAGACGT
>OLRK01001801.1_pt1 | contig 15890 bp, 5 predicted proteins | sample 1672911 | NCBI WGS metagenome assembly OLRK01 (sample SAMEA3136736, study PRJEB25190) | human gut metagenome | biome: human gut; feature: human-associated habitat; material: faeces | place: Austria | collected 2013 | reverse complement strand
AATAGAAGGAAGAACCTCCGATGTTACCCATCTTTTGAATTTCTTGGCAGATTCCATCTTAGATGACATAATCAAAGAATACATCCCTGATTCATTGATTAATTTAATCTCCCTAACAGCCTGATTTATAAGGGGGTTTATTTTAAACCCCATTGATTTACAATCACTTGTAAGAATAATAGAATCCTCATCATCCACAAACCTTTTTACAGCGTTTCCTAAGTTTTCATAGCCAAGACATCTGGCTATGTCATTACCAACAAACCATGGATTGTTTTTCTCGTCTAATAATACTCTTACATCCCCAAAATCAGGATTCTCAAACAATTTTAAATTATCCATAATATAAAAAACAACAAGGACCATTGGCGTCCGTTATTCCACCAATGATCCTTATCTATCGCCTACGCCTAGGCGAGTTAATATCTTCTTATGGCCCAATAACGGATGGACACCGCAAATATAAGACCTTATTTTGAAACTACAAACAAACAGGAGATATTTTTACAAAAAATGTAATCAGCCATATTCCTCTGTCATATATAAAGCGTAGCTATACCTATCCTCTATCATCTCCACCACCTTCTTGATATCAGATAAAGTTAGTTTCTTTATCTCCATATTCCTACTATCCATCCTGACAAAAGAGTTCTTGAACTCCTGCTCGGTTATGGCATCCAACCTAAATAGATTGTATTTTATAAGCAACTGGCTTACGTCAAATATCAGGATATTAAGATCAATATCATCCTTCAACTCATCAAGAAGATCACGCATCATGGCTTCGATAGCATCAGTATCAAGCTCCAGTTTCTCGGCTTCCTTCATCAACTTCTTGATAATACCATTGTGCTCGATTATGATGTTAGCATTATCATCATCGGTAGGTAAAAGGATATCCATCGTACATTTTATACCAACCTTATCACTAAGCCTTTTGTTGAACTCAGTCATATAATCAAAAGCCTGATCCCTGCTTAATGAGTATGTATGATCAAGCAACTGCTTTTGTCTGACCTTGACAAAATAGTTACTGGTGTATAACATCATCAAGACCTTCACTCGCTGGATGCGTAGGTCTTGCATGATCTTCCGATGTAAAAAAGAATCTAGTTGCATAATATAAAGAGTCCCCACCGGGGCCATCACACACCCGACAGGGACCAACTTTTAAATATCTTACTCGTCAGGTGATGGACTGACGCCGCAAAGATAAGTCAAGATATTTTATTTAGCAAGGATTTTCCGCCTCATTTTCTCCGGATACTACGTTACCGTCGGAAACCAAAGACTTGTCCTCGGCCGCCTTCGTAGGCGAGGCGAACTCCGATGGCAGATCCGGCAGGTTAGGGAACGAGACTTCCGTCTCCCCCTTGGATACCTTGTTCTCCTTGATACTCATCCTAAACTTAGGAGCTATGAAAGGATCGTTGTTAAGATCGATGTTGATCGTAACGTCATTCATCAAAATATCCTCCTTAGTTCTGGAATCACCTATCCATCCTCTTACGTCAGCGGTCATAGGCATCCTGCTAGCCGCTTCCTTGACAGCTTTAAGCCGGTTCTTGATAACATCCACGTCTCCCGCCAGCGGAATCATATATGTCTTATTATCCAACCCAGATCTGGCTATAGCGTTATTAAGATCCATTATATCATCAATACTTACGCCTCCGCCTAGACCCTCCGTAATCCTATCAGCCATCGATCCGATCATGGATGAGAATGACGATATATCCTGATTTTTCAATCTTACGGGGTACAGGTAATTTCTTCCATTTCCTGTCTTTATAGCTACGACCGGGATACGTGAATCTTTATAGTCACCATACTTGTCCCTGACGATAGCCGTACAGAACGGGAATATATTATACTTAATATCATCCCTCATCGTAACCTCCCCATTCTCTATATATCCTACGCTCTCGACTTTACCAACCGTCTCGTTGGTAAAATCATTCTCGGATACCATCAACGTACCATTATCATCACTTACGCTAAAATTAGGTCTTCCCGGCAAAACACTGGTAACTGTACCTACGAACGGTATATCAATCTCGCCAGCGACAGATCCTACATTATCCCTATACAACTCAAAGGCCATACTCCTTAAATCAGCGTTACTCCCTTTTGAGTCTGGATCATTGGCTTTTAGCACCGAGACAAAATTACCATCACCATCCACGATCTTAATAACCATATTATCAACCAGCTCTCGGTAAGCCGACTTAGTCTCATCAGAATTAGGGTCAACGGCGTTAAGGCTATTGTATTTATCATACAATTCCTTGGTATATGGATCTAACATATCCATCTTAAACCTTACCATATCACCCTTGCGGAGGCTAGCCGTTGCTTCCTGATTCACCGACTCGTTGTTAGATCCAAACGTATCACCCGTATAATAAGGGACAATAGATCCATCCTGCCCCTTGCGATACACCATAAACCAGATGGAGGTCGACAAGGCGGTTTGCCGCCCCAATATGACACCGGTAGCGTTCTCGAAAGCCTGAGCGTCATCCTCGCTAATCATCCATCTTGAGTGGTTATCTGACTCTATAACAGTAAATATGTCGGTTCCGTTGGTGAAATCCATCACCCTTCCATTATCAGTATCAGTGGCATCAGATCTTTTAAGCCCAAGACTGTCCATAAACCTGTCAAGTCTCATTCCGCCAACTTCATAATACATAACCCCACCGATCTCTCTCTTCTGAGCCATCAACACCACCGGATTCTGGGCGGCGTTAACTTCCGTCCTGCCGGTGGATGTCCCGGGTTCGCTCTCTGTGAGGACATCACCCATAGGTATGGATTTATCGTAATCCTTGACAGCTATACTTCCGTTATCATACAACCTCATCCATTCCACGAATTGAAGAAGAGGCCCATCGGAATAATTATTGATAATATCAATAGCCTCATTAAGCTTATCCTGATCAATCTCATTGCCATTGTCAGCCTCATTCATAAGATCATTATAAGTCTTTATAGCTTCTTTGATCTGATCCTGATCAAGACCATTGATATTCATATCTACAATATCATCAACAGCGTCCTTGATATTATCATAAATATTATCATGGATCTTCAATCTATCTATTATCGATCTAGCCTTATTGATCCTTGAAATAGGATTATCCCCAAACCCGTTAACTAGACTATCGACACGAGGCTTGTTATTATCATATATCTGTCTCTCCCTAGGAGATAAGACATCCTCATTACCGTTCCATATCTTTATAGCTATATTATTGATTCTATCGTCAGAAGGATTTATGATATCCTCATCATCAGGAACCCTCTCGACTATATTACCTTCATCGGCCTTAATCTCGTTCTCCATAGATCTGGCTATCATATGATTATATGTCTTGAACATAAATGCCTCATCCTCCCCTATAAGACCATCTTGGTAAGCCTTGTCTATAGCTTGGTCGTTAGCGTAAAGAGCGTTGGCATCAGGATTATCAGTATTCCTGAAGTCGTACTTGCTATCATCCTCCTCATAAGTCTTACCCCATGCGTTCGATAATATCTTCATGAACCCGCGCTCCTGCGCCCGGATGAATCTTCTGTCACGCATACGACGAAGTGACTCGTTTATATTCTTATAAGCCACAAGATTATGACGATACTCGCTAAGCAACGCCATAGCCTCCTTATGATTATCAACCCCACGGATAGATACGGCATTCTCAAAACCGACTATAGTCTCATAAGCTGCCATAAGATCGGCGGCGCTGATCCTTGATTCATCCCTGTTTAATAACAGCTTAGATATATCTGTCTCTGAGTTAACTAACGTAGCTAATCTCCTCTCCAAAGCAATCCTATCCTCCGTCAATTTAAGAAGTCTATCATTCTCCTTGGCTAACTTGACCTTATCAGACTCAAGAGCTTCCTTAGATGTGGCACTCTGCTGAAGCTTCAAAACATTCTTCTCCATTTTCTGTATATCATCTGTAAGCTTCCTGAGTTTATCAAGATCCCTACTCGAATCAGGATTAAGACGAGAATATATATCTAAAGCAGGTCCTATATCCGTATTGTATATCCTTCCTAACTGATTAGCGATATCATCCAAGTTATCCTTAGCCTCAAGACCATTATAAGCCATGTTAGAGATGTAGGTGTTAAATGATCTATTGGATATACCATCGGTAAGGGAGTCGGCAAATCTGCTGGCCATAGTAAAATTATCAACCTTCTTATTAAACTCGCCAATAAGATTGGACTTATACTCATTGACCTGCTCATCCGTCATATTCATATCGGAAGCGATATCGCTATTAGGTATAGACTCAACTACCGTCCTAAAATTCTCCTTAGTATCATCTAACATCCCCATTTCCTGATCATAACGAAGACGGTTGAATACGGCATCACTAAAAGTCTTATCTACAATTCTAGAATTAGGTATATCATCAGCGTTATTATCCGTACTTAAGCCTGATAATTGAGCGTTCAGAGCCATACTGCCACGAATGGCACGGATAGCGGCGGTAGTCAAGGCGCCGGCATTGGTGTTGTAAGCCTCCACCATCCCCTTGTTCCGGGACATGTCTTGGCTCCATTCCTTTATACCACCAATAGTTTTTACTCCCATAAACGATCCGATAATCATACCGATGCCGATCTCCTTCCAGCCCTCATTAGATCCATAGGTCTCCTTAAACCCGTTCTTTATAGCTTCCATATAACCTATATTCTGGCGAATAGCCATGGGATTGTATCTTGATTCCACCCAATCCTCCGCGGACTTGCTGGACACACCTTGAAGACCTTCCTCGAACAAACCCTCAGATACCGGTCGCTTAATGATATTAAACGTATTACCAGCTATTTTCTGCCATTTCTTTGGTGTTATAGCCCTTAGTGCACCGTTATCCATTCTCTCGGCGCCTACGCCAAATATATTGCGTTTTATGAACTTATCCACGCCAAGATCCATGCCGAACATATCGCCGAACATAGCTATATTGGATAACGTAAGGATACCGATATTGGCAGCGAATATAGCGTTAGCGGCATCAGCATTATCAGCTCTGAACTTCATGAGTTCCTCATATGAGGCTTCTCTACCATAGGCATTCCTGTAAGCCTGCTTGAAGTTTTCCTCAGATTCCATCAACCCACTCCTTGACTCTACCGAAGCCTCCCAAAGCGTTGACGTACCGATAAAGGTCAGGTTGTCCAGCCCCTTACCTATGCCTCGTCCTATGCGGGCAGCTCTTAGCATAGCATTAAACCCGGTCTTTGTAGCAGAAACAGCCTTCCCCATACCGGCAATCGTAGCACCTATTCTAGCCCCCATACGAGCGGCATTCATAAGACCAGCTCCGGCGAAGGCGTAAGATGACAAAACGGCTCCAGCCGTAAATGCAGCTCCTGACAAAAGATCATTTGTCCAAAAATTGGTTGTAAACATACTTTTAAGAAATCCAGCATCTCGCTCCTCCTTACTGTAATAATGATTAAGCGTATAATCACCACGCTTATCCATATCATCCAACCATCTGGCAAAACTGTTATCATACATAGCTGATAACGTCCCTTTTGTAACAAGCTCCTTTAATCCATAAACAGACTGACCTACTCCACCTATTCCATACAAAGCAGACTTATAAATAAACTTACCTAATCCTCTATAAGTTTTCTCCCAACCACTTTGACTTCTCGATAGACGATCATCATTATCCACATTATTGATATAACTCTCGTATTTTGGAATCCATTCACCTGTTGACAGCCTATACCTTGAATCACGAAGGTTGATCCTACTTCCAGTTATATCATAATTACCCTTAGGAATACCCGTCTCGTTTATCATCTGAAAAAGCGGATTCCTTGCTTTTACATCATCATGATAAGATGTCTCTACGGAATTTTTTATACCCTCTACTAATGATGGAATACTCCTGCTTCCCTCTCTAGACAAAACATCATTATCCATATCCGATGAACCGCGCATGCCAACAGGTATAGGGATAGAAGAAATATTATCCTTAGAAGGCATGGGAGATGGAATTGATGGAGTAGGGACATAATATCCCTGACTCTTCATCACATTCCCTATATCGTTATTATTATTGCTCATTTTTTCCATCTATTTTATCCATAGTCTCTTTATCCAACACCGAAAGAATATTGCTAAGATCAGAGTGCTGCTCATTAATATCTCTACCCTTAACAATAACGTCTTTATTGATAGCCTCAACCACGGCTTGGGTAAGATACATCTGAGGACACATATTTATAATCTTCATGATATTATCAGCATAATCAGTATTATATTCCAACACCTTTAGAGGTGTCCCGGTCCTAGCCTGCCCGTGAAAATAAACGCCAACCTCAACACCTCCAGGAAAGCCCTTGGCTTTAATATCATACGATTTGTAATTTCTTAAAACCGTATTAATAATCCTAATAGCTCTTTTATTAAGCTCTGATGTAGCTAGTTCATTGTTCTGAATATTGTACTTATCAACCATCCTAGAAGCCTCCTCAGCCGCATTCTCGATAGTAGCGAAAGCGCCAAGTGAATTAGCTTGCGCCCATTTCTGATAAGGCCTATTGGTCGTGGCAGAAAAAGATACAGGGATGATCTTAGATTCGTAATCTTCAGATCTTACATTCCTTTCCCTTTCGTACAAACTATACCCCATACTATCTAATTCCTCTTTAGTAACTTGAACCGTAGCGATATTTTTTCCGCCAGCCATAGCTACCAAATCAAATGTATTGGGATTATCCGTAGGACGAGCATACAATATGTAATTATTAAGTCTGCTATCTTTATCCTTATTCAAGAAACCAGCTCTTGACAAAAGCAGACTCTCTAATTTAGCATGCATACGCCTATCTTCTTTAGAGGCATTGGTAGAATTAGAGAACGACCATGATCTTGGAGCAAACTCGTCATATCTTCTTTCATAGACCATTTTAGAATCCTGAATAGCCTTAGCTATATTACGACCTATATTAGATGAAGACCATTCTCTTCTAAGCGTAGGACCGTCAGCTCTAGACATATTCTTACCTAAGATCTTGATCATTTTATCCCTACTAGTCATATCGACATTATCGCTATTCATTACCGGATTGTCTACACGACTATAAGTTTTAGCTATATCATTTATATCCTCCAGAGTGAAATTTTCTCCTGAATATCTATTTAACAAATTTATATAAGATCTCATCAGCTCCGTATTAGCTATAGATCTATCCGCATAGTTGATGTTCTCGCTTATCAATCCAGCTATAGCGGAAACCTTTAAAGCATCTTCTGGTGAATACTCTTTCCCTCCAATAATAGCTCCATTCTTACCAACATCCCTCGCATTAACCATACCATTGTCAGTATATGTATCAATACCTCCAGTAACATAGTCCTGATCCCTTACAGCATCATTAAGGATATTTTCCGTAGCGACATCAAAGGCATTTGTAAGATAATCAACTTCCTCATCCATGATCTTACCATACCTATTCCTATTATCATTCGCTGCCATAAGAGCCTCATATTTATTCACCATATTTGGGGTTGATGATAATACAGAACTTGACGCACCGCCATTATTAGTGATCCATGCCATAATATTCTCGCTATTAACACCACCATGATATATAGAAGGATTGTTTTGTATATCGTTCTCTATGCCTCGTAGATCAACAGGATTTATGGATGATATTAAATCCTTCTCACCTGTCGATATATTATTCTCATTCTGAATATATTGATTGTCAAATATATTCTCAGGAGTAACATTAGGCTGAACCTTTTCCAGCTCAATCATAACACCTGTAGGGATATTAGAGCTATTACCAGCTTCCTTGGACATTACTTCCCTAAGCTTAAGATTCTGATCTATCTCCTTTGATTTCTGCCTCCACGAGAACTCTCTCTCCTTGAAATCAAGATCTCTCATCTTAAAGTAATAATCATCAGCGATGTAGTTCTCAGATGAGTTGTTATACGACCATCTAGCGGATACACCATCAAGAAATTCATTACGTACAATAAACTCCCCCGCTCTAGCCGGGTTCATATTATTGCCAATAAAGGAAGTAGCCTCCTCCACTAACGCACGGCGCTGTTCCCGGACCTCCTGTAGTGACGCCTCAATAGCCGCCTTAGCGGAAGGGCTGGCCTCGGCCCCTTTGAGTTTGGCTAAGAGTGCGCTCTCCTCAGCGTCAAAACCGGAAACATATTTATTAACGAACTGATCAGTAGTCATGCCACTAAACATACCGGGATTAGTGGCAGCCAAATACTGACCCTCTATCTGCATCTGAGCCTTAGCGTTCTGGGATATAGATCTAGCGGCTATCGCTCTAATCTGAGATCGACTCATCTCATCAACAGTAATATCTCTCATCCTACCAGTAGGCTTGCCATCCACTACCTCAGGAACAGAAAACTTCTTTCCCTTATTAAGACTGACGAAATCCTTCATCATCTTATTCATCTCCTCATTGTAATCCGTATAAGGAGTGTAATGAATAGGATTCATCCTTGTACCAACCTGACCATCATTAACCCATTCATAAAACGGCATTAAGGCCACAGCCTCATTTATGGCACTATATTGCTTAGGATTATTAAGCTTCATATCTTCGATCTTCTGAGAGAAAGACCTATACTCCCTAGTACCGGCGATAGCGTTCAATACACGGGTATCTAAAGCCTCTCCAAGACGGGCTTGTATGCTTCTAGCTATACCATCAGAAGCTAGATTGGATTTACGATACACGTTATTCACATCCTGTATCAATCCATTTAACCTATTCTGAAGATATTCCCTATCCTGAGGTTTTATAATGTCAGAATTGATAATATAATCAGCATACTCATTTATAGCCTGCCGATTCGTATCTATTTTCTGTTGCATGTATCCCATACCCTGCATCATGACATCCATGTTGTAGGGTGATACGTACTTACCGTAATTCCTTAATATACTATATTGTGAAGCCATCCTTTATCCTTTCTTGCCTTTAGTTACTTCCTGAGCAGGATATAATCTCCTGTAACTTAATATATCTCCTTGAGGGTCTGCGATCAACTGACCATTGGGACCAATCTTAACATCCCCAAATATAGATCTTAATGTATTCATGGTCGTAGCCGTGTTCCACTTCTGCTGGATCTCGTCATTTACGCTATCGAAATACCTAGCCCAGTTCTCGTCATTTATAGCCAATCCCTGCAATATACGTTGCTGGTAAGCTTGACGTTGGGCTATATTCTTATCATACGTATCAGCCCAAGTACGGGCGTTTACATTATCAGCCCAAGCCCTTTGAGCCACGTTCCCTTGTTCTACCTCATTAATGTATCTACCTATATTGGAACTCATGATAGCCTGTAAGTTGGATGATAAAGCCCCTCTCTGGGAATCCGGGACATTACCCATCTGATCCAATTGTGATTGGAAAGCACGATTGGTCTCAACCATATACTGATCAGCCGATCTCAACACCGGATCCACGGTAGGAGCGTAATGCCTTTCCAGACCTTCCGTTGTCACGGCTCCCGGGGTCATCCTAAATACCTCGGGGAAGTCAAGACCGCCACCCACTATATTCCTGCCTCCATTGCCGCTGTTCGACTTACCGGCATTTGTATTGGTCTTAGGGAGTGTATTGGGATCAATCAGCTCAGGCATATCCAGTTTAACATCAGGATCCTCCACATCACCTATATCCATAGGACCGGGAGCCACCTTATGAGGGTCAAGTATAAAATCAAGACCTTCCATTCCTTTCATGGATCTCAATGCCTGCATCTTAAGCATATCCTCGCCAAGTATCTTATTAACGACATCCTTGTTCTTGTCAGAGAATAGTTGGCTAAAATGGGTGATACCAGCATCGTTAAGAGCCTTATGCTGTTCCCCTGTAACAACGTCTAGACCGATCATAGGGCGAGATGTGGTAAACAAACCTAATTTATTGTCTCTCATCCTATCATGATATGCGGCTTCCTTGTCTTCCGGGTAATTACCTTGACTATCCTCACCGCCAAAGGAAACGAGCGTCGTGTAATCCCGAAGCGCCTCGGCGTTGGCGATGATCGGGTTCTCAGCCGTAGCCAAGCCCATCCAGCTACTTGTCTGACCGTAGATAGCGTCTTGCAATGCCCTAGCCCTAGCGCCCTCTGAAGCTCCCATATAAGCATCGTAAGCGACCGGATTGAATGTCTTATAATAATTCAACCTCTCATCCGTATTAATACCTCCATAAGAGCCATCAGTTCCTTGGCGTTGATAACCGAAATAGTTAGGATCATTGTTGAACCTATTCTCGATCGGGCGGAAAGTTAATTTACGACCGAACAAAGACGTGCCTCCTATCTCCATCTTCTGGCGAATACCAGCCACTTTCTTAAGCAGCTCTTTCTTAGCCTCAGCTATATCCTCCTCCGTAAGACCGTATTCTTTCATAGATCTGGATATGATGTTATCTATCTCACCACCCTTAGCGAAATACGTATCCTCATCCTTCTTCATCTTCCGGTCTTCCTGCTCTTTGTATATGACATTAGCGAAGTCCGTAAATCTTCCCTCTAATCCATTAACGGTATCGTTGCTATCATTTATAGCCTTAGATAATACGGAGGCGTTTAAACGCCTCGTATTCTCGTCATCTATCTTATCGTTCTTCTTCAGCTTCTCCAGCGCCTTTTTCTGATCATCGTAAGCTGATTTAAGACCGATCTTAACCTTATATCTATCCGTTAACGTAGCGTACGTATCCTTTGGTGTAGCCTTAATACCATACGTATCCCTAATGTATTTAGCGAAGTCCGGCTCTATGATGGTGTCATCGGTAATAACCTCCGTACCCTGCTCCAAAGAAACAGGCGTTCCCCCATCGGCATGCTTCTGCCCCATGGCCTCCATCGGCGCCTCTCCGGGCTGCTCCACGTACTCGCCCTTCTCGACCTCCACGTTGGCTTGATCTTCCATCGACTTAGGTAACGGATATAGGTACTCACCGGTAAGGCTTCCGCTATCGAACCTATTATTAGGTCCTAGATAAACACCCCCACCATCCTTGTACTGCATCTGGGATTGCCTTCTTTGTCTGGCCTCACGCTCCTGAGCTAACCTGATATTGGTACGAGTACCTTTCTCTGACGCTATCCCAGAAACCACGTTACGAGCCAACCCCATGATACCACTAATTCCTGAGGCTATGGTGGTTATCGTATTAGCTGTTTTAGCCCCAGTGGATAAATCACCATATCCCTCGCTTCTCATACGCCCTATACCACGACCCATCTGAGTGAATCTAGACCCTATATCATCAGCGCCATAGTAAGGGATGGTGGTAAAATCAAAAACATCCGTCTCGCCTGAACCGGTCTTAGACTTATCAACATCGTTAACAGTTATGTTATTAAGCGTAATACCATTGTCCTGATAATTCTCAGCTATACGTTGCAAACTACCCTTGAAGCTAGCCGGAAACACATTATCCTGATCAAAAGCATTAGCATATTTAGTCCTCAACTGATCTGGAGTATCCAAAGAATATATCCCTAGCGGATTGACCGGCGCGGGTAATCCTTGGTTGGTATTCACCAAAGGTTCTATACCTAACCCTTGTATACCGTCCATATTACCAAGCATATACGACCCGACTTCCCCGGCCTCTTGATATTTAGGTATCTTCCTCTTGATTACGTATTTGCTCATGTCTAATTAATTTCGTTCTGACACAAAGATAATTTAAAAAAACAGAGACTCATCATTTCACAACGATGAGTCTCTCAGCAAATGCTATTATTATGTACAGAATTAAATTCTTTTTATGAATAATGATCCTATAGCCTTAACCAAATCATAGAAACCGGCAGAACTGAGACCTACAGCCACTCCATATAATAGAGCCTCCCACCATTCACTCCCTATAAGCAATGGAGACACCTTTAGTAGCCACGCTAATATACAAACCAGCATACCTATGACTACGGCGGATAGGACTTTAGCCCACTTATGGGTGTCAATATACGGCACAACCTTGGCTAACTGCGTAGCTGACATCGTGACGAAAGCCATGATGCCGGTGAAGGTAGTTAAATCAATAGTGATAGCCCCTTCTGATGGGATTACCTCTTGCGCCATCAAAACGAACGGCGTCAATAACATAGCAAATAAAAATAACAATCTTTTCATATCTAAAACATTTAATAATTTCACAAATGTAGTATTAATTTCGAGTTCTACTCATACCTTTTATGTTAAGACTTAACCCCGGTATCATATTAAGTACCAGCTGCCTTTTTGCCTGTTCTCTACGCATACGCTCAGCTTCCGCTACCTGTGCCTCTGATTGGGGATCGTTCTTGATGTTGTTAGCGATATCCTCTATAGCTTTCTTGTTGGCGCCTGATTGAGCTAGCATCTTATATAACAGGTCTTGACCTTCCTTCTCCCACCAGCTATCCACGGCAGGATGGGAAGCCAAAGAAGGGCCGGCGGGGGCTACCGTCTCAGGCACGGGCTGATGACCTCCGTCCCCCGTGCCCGAATCCCGCTGTCCGAACTCGTATCTCATTGGCTCGTTCTCCGGGACACCATACCTATTAGCGAACATATCAGCGAACTCAAATCTCTTCTCATTTCTCAAGGTCGATCCAAGAGGCCTACCGTATCCTTGATTCCATGCCACGGTAGCGTCCTTGTAGTTGACGGCGTTATCGAAATCGGATTTAGAATACATATAGTAATTATATACATTACCTTGAGCGTCCTTGTCAAAAAACTTTCCTTGATTGATGTAATTCCAACCTAACCCCGGGACCTTGCCTTGATACTCATCCACGAGATAATCCAACTGCTGTGTCAATGTCGGTTTCTTCCCATACCTGCGCTGTAGCTCCTTCTTCCTCGGTCCAAGCCATTGTTGGATGCCAAAATCACCGGCGGCTCCTAGGGCTTCGGTGTCCCCTCCGGACTCGGCGGCGATGTTCGACAGGATACCGATAGCTTGCGTTTGTGGTATTCCCTTCTTGTCGGTCAGATAATCCCATATCTCGTCATATACAGCCATCTTACTATCCTCTGATCTACGAGGATCAATAACGTATTTACCAGCACCATAATCTCGTTCTGTATTTACCGGACCTCCATCCTCCTTATCCTCCAACTTATTCTTAGACATAATAGCGTTACGGATAAGAGCATCCTTCCCGCTTTCCAGAAGAGGATTATGATCCTCAAACGACCCTCTCTCCTCAAACTTATCGCCTATAGCGTCTAGTACATTTGTGGCTACGTTTACAGGAAATTCCTGATCGTCACCATGAAAATCGTATACGTCATAGACACCTAACCTTCCATCCGGACGCCTATAAATTGTAAAATTACCAAATCCTGACAATGGGGTAAGATCACCAGCAGCTTCGGGATAAAAATCGTATTCAGAAAAAACCGTAGGCTTTCCAGATCTTACCGAATTACGATTCTTCTCAAAAACATCTACCCATTCTCTAGACTTTTTCAAAAGCTTCAGCCTACCATAAGCATCATCTGTAGCCGGCTTATCAGAGCCATATATTTCTTGCTCCGTATCATGTATTTTCTTATCTAACCTCTTTATCTCATCCTTAGTGTCACGATTGAACATCTTCTCAATATCAGTAATGACATTATCAGGAATCCGTACCTCCTTATTATTGCCATCTAGATTATTAGGTTGAGATAAAAATCTCGCCCATAGTTGATCGCTATATTCATCAACGTTAGCCTTCCCGTTTCTGCCATATATAAACTCATTGACCTTGTCAGGAAGGCTAGCATTTGAAGCCACCACATCGGGGGTGACATTCTCGTACAATCTTCTTCTTATGGCATTACCTAAGATATCTTTTAAATACGAAGCCTTATCAGATACATCCTGTCTTACATACAACGGATCATCACCAATAGGCCCACCATCCTTATATTTAACCTTGAAATCAAAATTGCCAATATATTTCTTTACATTATTGATATAATCATTATCATCAGGAGAAGCCTTGCCGTTATTCAATAACCTTCCCTTACCCATCCATTTATAAAGCAAGGCGTCGAATTTGTCTATATCATTACCTTTATTATCCTTAAAGCCACGACCGACAACCTCATTCTTGTATATAGACGCCAAACGCAACATGGTAGCTATACCTGAATTATATGGCTTTAGGATATTCTCCTTATCTATACCAAACTTATTATATATCTTCTTTGTCTCATCATTATCACCTTCTATCTTTATCTGTGTTATACCCTTCGAGTTATAAGACCTGTCATTCCATCCGTTACCATTTAACAACGACCTGAATCTCTTGGCTATATCAACGCCTTGATCACCGATAGCTTGTTTCCCTATATATCTTGCGGATACACCAAACTTAGTCTCCTGCTCGGCGATACCCATGGCAAGCATAGCCATCCTATCATAAGTGTAGCTATCGATATCGAACTCACTCATGATACGTTCCTTGTTATATGATATAGCGTCGCTATATTCCTTTATATTGCCCAGCTTATCCATTTTGGCTATATTATCAATGGCTGATATAACACCAAGGAAAGCGTTGCTAGAATTGACGCCATTCTTTGAGTCATAAGCGTTATAAATCCATTTAGGCAAGATATCAGGAGATATATCACTATTTTTTACGCTTATATTCAATGGCCTAAAATCCTTGTTTATATGAACATTATAATCATCCCAAAGTCTCTTCTCACCGGAATCCTCGCCATAAGGGTTATCCGCTATATAATTAAGCGACCCCTCACGAACGACAAACCTACTTCCCTCTTTCTCCGGAAGTGTATAAATAAAATCACCCTTCTTTATAAAATTATACAGCTCATTCCCCGTATTCCCAAGAAGCCTGATACACCCATTAGATCCTCTTCCAGCAGAAGCCTCATGATGCATAGATGACGATATATCATGATCCCACTTGCCTGTCTTAGGATCAAACCTGGCTCTCTGGAACGATTTCTGGCCATGATACTCGCCTATACCTGACACTCTTGTTATGCCGGCCGGAGTAGACATATTTCCAGCTCCGGCGATAAGTTTTTTATCCTTCGTCGTCTTGGTATAGGTATTATAATCATCGCCAGAAGCACCTACACCTATATTATTAGTGCTATAAAGAATATCCCCGCTCGGTGAATAAACCGTTAGTTTTTTATTCTTCTTATCTACAATAGCATAATTAGATTTATGATCGACGCTCTTGATTATATCCTCATCGCTCATCTTATTGATCTCAGCCTCCCTGGATATTATATCCATCAAATCATGATCCTCTTTCTCTATTGACAGCGATGGGTCTGAAACCTTTATCTTATCACCTATCTGTATCTTGTTGATATCAGGGATATCCCTATTCCACGATACAATATCGTCTAAAGATAATTCCAATCTTTTGGCTATACTCCAAAGAGTATCGCCTTTAGATACGGTATACATCTCTCCTCCATCAGCTTTCCGTTCAATCTTCTCTCCCCATAACCCATATTTCTCCCTAGGCCATATGCCATCTATGGCATCCACATAACCAACGGGATGCTCCCCTTCCAGACGCCGGTCCCGTCGCTCGTCCGCTGGGTACAGGGCGTTGGCCAACGGCTGCGTGATATGACCCAACCCCTTATCCTTGGAACTCGACATAGCATCCACCACAGTCCGATATACAGGTCTTAATTTCTCAGGTGAATATAGCCCCGCCTCATCAACCAACTCACCGATCTTCTTATTTATACCCCTGATACTGAAATTATAATTACCCATGCCATTATTCAACGGGGACAACGCACCTCTTATCCCATTCATGCCTTTAACTGCGGCTCCTCCGCTAAGGATATCAAACTCCG
>OLRK01001800.1_pt1 | contig 15893 bp, 11 predicted proteins | sample 1672911 | NCBI WGS metagenome assembly OLRK01 (sample SAMEA3136736, study PRJEB25190) | human gut metagenome | biome: human gut; feature: human-associated habitat; material: faeces | place: Austria | collected 2013 | reverse complement strand
TCATCCTCAGAAATGATCTTCCCGCCGTTGCGCTTTAAAAGATACCGCACATAGGTCGTTTTTGGATTATTTAAGCCCTCCTCAAAGAGCTCATAATTCATGGTATAGGCAGCCTTTATAAATTCCAGCTCATCCATATCCACTGTATCTGCATACTCATAAAGCTGCTTCAGTGTATATCCATGAATCTCTGCTGCCTCTGCCTCCTCCCCCTCCCCAGAGGAAGAAGCTTCCTTTTCAAACACAGTTTCGCCGTTTACCGTAATCGACGTAATATTCGTGTGGGAATCCCGGATGGTAACAGCGGCAGTCCCTTCGGTCGTCTTTACAATGGCCTCAATAAAAATACGGCTGGTAATCTCTGTCATATGGACCTGAACGATTCCCCGTTTCACCAGCTCCTCCGCCCTTACATTATCCTCCGGCCCTACATCAGCTAGGCTTTCAAGGCCCTTCTCCGGCCTTCCTGCCACAGCTCCCAGTGCAGCTGCATAAACATTTCCCAGGTGGCTGCTGTTGGGAATTCCGCAGGTATAAGCATTTTTATAAATACCGCTGTTTAAATTCAGGGTTATGTCACAAAGCTCCCCCCCTACATAGCTTCTCGCCTTTGACACTGCAAATGCAATGGCTCCCGGCTCTGTCACTCCCAGGGCCGGCTTCATATCACTTCTGATCAATTCTGTCAGCTTATTCATTCCTATCACCTCGTTTATAACTTTTCTATATCAGATGGCAGGCTGCAAAATGACCCGGTGCTGCCTCCTTAAACGCAGGGCGCTCCGTCCTGCAGCGGTCTGTGGCATAAGGGCATCGGCTGGCAAACTTACAGCCCGGAGGCGTATTAATGGGGCTTGGCACATCCCCCGTCAGCATCTGGGCCTTTTTTGTCTTGCTGATCGCAGGATCAAGCTCCGGTACAGCTGACAAAAGTGCCTTTGTATAAGGATGGAGCGTATGGGTGTAAAGCTCCTCTGTCTCCGCAAATTCAACCAAAGAGCCAAGGTACATAACGCCTACCTTCTTTGAAATATGACGCACCATGGAAAGGTCATGGGCAATAAAAAGGTAGGTTAACCCCAGGCTGTCCTGTAAATCCTCCAGCATATTGACTACCTGCGCCTGAATGGACACGTCCAGGGCAGAAATGGGCTCATCACAGACAATAAATTCCGGATTTACAGCCAGTGCCCTGGCAATCCCCACTCTCTGGCGCTGGCCGCCGGAAAATTCATGGGGATAACGGCTGGCATGGTCTTTTCCAAGTCCTACTGTTGCCAGCAGCTCATAAATGCGCTCCTGCCGCTCCTTTCCCTGATAGAGGCCGTAAATATCAATAGGCTCCCCGATAATATCAGACACCGTCATTCTTGGATTTAAGGATGCATAGGGATCCTGAAAAATCATCTGCATGCTCTTGCGGTAGGGCCATACCTCCTTGGGGCTCATCTTGGCAATGTCCGTCCCCTTATAGATGATCTCCCCTGCCGTAGGCTTATAAAGGCGCATAATGGAGTAGCCTGTGGTGGATTTCCCGCAGCCTGATTCACCTACAAGGCCAATGGTTTCACCTTTGTGGATCCGGAAGGAAACGTCGTCCACTGCCTTGACATATTCTATCTTTTTGCCAAACAGTCCCTTCCTGTTTTCAAAATACATTTTCAGATTTTTTACTTCCAGCAATACCTGCTCAGACACGACGGATCCCCCCTTTCTGCTTCTCATATTCCTCATTGACCGGAGCTTCCTCATGGCACATAAAGCAGCTTACCCGGTGGCTGCCGCTTAAATGGAATTCCGGCACCTCCATGGACGCACAGGCCTTCATTGCAAATTTGCATCTGGGATAAAAGGGACAGCCTGTAGGCGGGTTCAGCATATCAGGCGGCGTGCCCAGAATAGGCACAAGGCGCTGCTTTGACTCCTCGCCCGTTACCTTCGGGATAGAATTTAATAATCCCATGGTATAAGGATGCCTTGGCTCATAGAAGATCTCCTCTGTAGTGCCCTCCTCCATGATCTTGCCGCCGTACATAACGATTATCTTATCGCAGATGCTGGAAGCACAGCCAAGGTTATGGGTGATCAATATCGTTGCTGTGCCAAGGCGCTCATTTAATTCCTTCATAAGGGACAGCACCTGGGCCTGGATGGTTACATCAAGAGCCGTTGTGGGCTCGTCTGCGATCAGCAGATCCGGCTCACAGGAAAGGGCCATGGCGATCATTGCCCTCTGCCGCATACCGCCTGAAAACTCGTGAGGATATGCATGGTAGCGCTTTTCCGGAGAAGGGATGCCTACAAGGCGCAGCATCTCAATGGCCTTTTTCTTCGCCTCCTCCTTACCCATTTTCTGATGGGTCAAAATCGCCTCGCTGATCTGGTTTCCAATGGTAAACAAGGGATTGAGGGAGGTCATTGGGTCCTGGAAGATCATTGCGATCTGGTTGCCCTGGATCTTCCTCATTTTCCCCTTATTCAGCTTTGTCAGGTCCTCCCCCTTAAAGAGGATCTCCCCGCCTGTCACACGCCCCGGATAGGCTAACAGTCCCATAATAGACAGGGAGGTGACGCTCTTGCCGCTTCCCGACTCTCCTACGATTCCTACGATCTCATTTTTATGGACAGAAAAGCTTACATCACGAATGGCCTTTACTTCCCCAAGATGGGTAAAAAAGGAAGTGTGCAGCCCTTTTACTTCTAATAATTCCTCTTTCATTTACTGCTTCCTCCTACTTTCTCTGCTTGGGGTCAAAGGCATCCCGCAGGCCGTCGCTGAACAGGTTAAAGGTCAGGATGGTAACGGAAATGGCAATGGCCGGGAAAATCATCTGATAGGAATATACATAGATGCCCGGAAGGGCGTCATTGCACAGGGTACCCCAGGAAGCCATCGGTGCTGAAATGCCAAGTCCCACGAAGCTTAAGAAGGCCTCGTTAAAAATAGCACTTGGAATCTGCATGGCAATGTTTACCATAATGGGCCCCATCATATTTGGGATCAGGTGCTTTATGATAATGCGCTTTGTGCTGGCACCTGTAACAATGGCTGCCTTTACAAATTCCTGCTGCTTTAAGGTAAGCACCTGGCCGCGGACAATGCGGGCCATCTTTACCCACAGGGTAAGGCCGAGAGCCAGGATGATGGATACAAGGCCAGGGCCAACTACTACCATAATAAGAATTACATAGAGGGTCATGGGGATGGAATCCACCATATCCACAATACGCATCATGATATTGTCAACGCGGCCTCCGAAGTAGCCTGCAATAGAGCCGTAGAACACACCCACTACAAAGTTGATAAATGCGGCAAAAAAGCCTACCAGAAGGGAAATCCTCGCACCGTATACAATGCGGATAAACAGATCACGTCCCAGTCCATCCGTTCCCAGAAGATAGGTAGCATTCCTTACACCAATCTGCTTTGTAAGAAGCTCATCTTCACAGAATACCTTTGTCCTGGCAATCTTATTTTCCAGAATATCCTCTGCCTCTGCCAGGGTGATCTCCTTTGTATCTGTGCCCTCAAAATAGTTTTCAAGATAATCTGCCTTTTTAACTTCCACCAGGTTACTGCCTGATTTTTTTGCCTTTTTCTCCAGCTTCTTATATTCCTTCAAGGCGTCGGAATAAAAGCTGTAATCCACAACCACACTCTTGCCGCCGATCTCAAAGTAATTCTTCTTCTCCATCATATCCTTGCGGGTTGCTTCTGCCAGGCCCTTTAACTCGCCCTTCGGCGACACCACCATCAGCATGTACTGCGGGGTTACATATACATTATTTTCCTCATCGATCGGATACACCTTCATATAAGCCGGAATATTTGCAAGGTTCAGATCCTGCTGCTTATAGTCATAGGGCCAGAACCAGGGGATCACAATGGCCCCAATGGTGATCAGGATAATGGCTACCATGGAAATCATGGCTACCTTGTTTGCTTTCAGCCTTCTCCAACCATCCTGGAAGAAGGTGAGGCTGGGACGCTCAATTTTTTCTGCGTCCTTCTCCTGCTGCTTTAAAGGCTCCCACATCTCCTGCGGCAGCCCTGTTTTCTTTTCTTCTGCCATGGTACTTCTCCTATTGCTAGTTGTATTTAATTCTGGGGTCAATGAGCACATACAGGATATCCACCACAAGAATACAGATAACCAGGATTACGGAGAAGAACACCGTAATACCCATAATCAGCGTATAATCACGATTCAGTATACTGTTTGTGAACAGGTTTCCAATTCCGGGAATACCGAATACCTTTTCCACAACAAAGGAACCGGTAATCAGTGCCGCAAACATAGGGCCGATATAGGTTACAACCGGAAGGATGGCATTGCGCATTGCATGCTTTCCTAGCACCTTCCATTCCGGAAGCCCCTTTGCCCTGGCTGTGCGGATATAATCCTGGCTCAGCACGTCCAGTGTCGTCGTTCTCATAAGACGTACAACATAGGCCAGGGAGAACAGGGCGCTGACTACCACCGGTCCTATGTAGCCCTTCCATTCTGTAACCCCATAGGAGGGTACCCAGCCCAGGATCTTGCTGAACACAAAGAGGAAGCCGGTAGCAAATACAAAGCTTGGGATCGTTGCCCCCAGAGTAGATAAAAACATCAGGAGCCTGTCTATAAATTTATTTTGCCGCAGGGCTGCTATGATTCCAAACAGGATCCCCAGCACAAGGATCAGCACCGACGCCCAGATACCAATGCGCAGGGAATAGGGGAAGCCGGAAGAAATAATATCATTGGTTGAAACCCCCTTCTTCATAAAGGAAATGCCGAAATCACCATGGGCATAATCCCGCAGATATTTAAAGTACTGCTCGTGAAGGGGCTTGTCCAACCCATATTTCTCCATCATATTGGCAATAATTACCGGGTCTGACATTTTCTCACTGGCAAAGGGGTCGCCCGGTATGGCTTTCATAAGAAGGAAAGTAAGGGTCATAATGAACCAGATTGTAACTAAGGCCGATATAACCCGCTTGAAAATATATCGCAGCATAGTATGGTTCCTTTCGCTCGTTGCTCTTCAGGTATATGTAACAGGGGGCCGGTAAAGGTTTCATCCTTTTCGGCCCCCATGGTTTTTATGCTTCTGTCCAGCCTGTATGATTATTCAATAATGCTGGCAGCTTTAAACATAAATGAATTGGTGGTTGTAAGCTCTACGCCTTCAACCTGGTCTTCATTGATCAGTGCTGTGTAGGACGGATAATATAATGGAGTAACAGGCATGTCTTCCATTAAAGCCTTCTCTGCCTCTACCCACGCATTGTCACGGTCTGTTCCAAGGGAAGCAAGCGCTTTGTCAAATGCGGTATCAAATGCCTCACTGCCTGGATTTAAAACCGTATCATGAGGTGCGCCTACGTATTCTTTCCATCTCCACTGGGCTGTATTGTTTCCATTCTGGGAATAGAACAGCTTGATCAGGCCGCTTGCATCATAAGGTGCGTTGGTCCAGCCGCCTGGAGCCATCTGATAATCACCCTTGTTCTTTGTAGAGTTAAATACGCTGGACTCCTCTGCCCTTAAGGTAACGGTGATCCCAAGGTTTTCCTCCAGCATCTGCTGAATTGCTTCACTTGTCTTTTTGTCTCTGTCATTGTTTGCGTAGGTAAGCTCTACGGACGGGAAGCCCTCGCCGTTTGGATAGCCTGCCTCAGCTAATTCTGCCTGAGCCGCCTCTACGTTTGCCTGTCTCGGGTTGATGCCAAACTCCTCTGCAGGATATCCGTCGGATTCCATGGTGCGGAAGGAGCCGCCGTCTGTCTTTACACAGGTAGGTGCAATAAAGCCGCTGGCAGGAACGCTTCCGTTCTTTAATACCTGCTCGGTAATCTGCTTTCTGTCAATGGCATATGCAACTGCGCGGCGCACATGGACATTATCAAAAGGAGCCTTATCTACGTTAAAGTTCAAGAAGCGGCAGCCCGTATCTGCGCTGATAACCACATTGGGGTCTTCTGCCAGGATCTGAGGAACCTGCTCGGAAGGAAGATTATCCATTACATCAATCTCACCTGCCTGATATGCCTGGTATGCAGTGTTGTCATCTGTAATGATAACTGCCTTGATTCCGGGAAGGGTTACTTCGTCTGCATTGTAGTACTCCGGATTCTTCTTAAAGAGGAAGTGTGAACCTACCTGGTATTCCTCCAGCATGAACGGGCCATTGCTTACGCAGCTCTCCGGCTTCTTCTCCCAGCCTTCGCCAGCTGCCTCAACAGCTGCCTTATTAACAGGAAGGTATACGTCATTTGCTACCAGCTGCGGGAAGTATGGAGTGGCATTCTTTAATACGACCTCAAAGGTATAGTCATCAACAGCCGTCGCCTTAATATCCTCATAGGAGCCGGTCCCATCAAAATATTCCTGAGCACCTACAACGTAATCTGTCATCGCCTGAAGGGCCTCAGAAGCAAATGCAGGATCTGCGATCCTTCTCCAGGAGTACTCAAAGTCCTTTGCAGTAACCGGTGTCCCGTCAGACCACTTTGCATCCTTCCTTAAATGGAAGGTGTAGGTCTTTCCATCCTCAGATACATCCCAGCTCTCTGCAATACCTGGTTCAAAGCCCTCGGAGGTAGATACGGTAAGGCCTTCAAACAGCTGCTTTACGATCACGTCTGAAATCGATTCGGAGTTATTGGTTGGATCCCACTGCTTGGGCTCTGCATTCAGACGCCATACAAGGTAACGGTCTGTACCTTCGCCTGTCTCAGCTTCAGCCTCTTCTTCTGCTTCGATCTCACTTTCAGCTACTGCGGTTGTCTCTGCCTTTGCTGCAGTTGTCTCTTCCTTCTTCTCAGAAGAGCCGCAGGCACTGAGCATCATTGCCGCTGCTGAAACTGCCAGCAGGGAAACTATCAATCGTTTTTTCATAGCACTTCCTCCTGTGTGTGAAAATGATATTTTTACTCATAGTATAATTATTTTTGTACATATTGTCAATATATTGACTTTGTTTTCTTGTATCATTATAATAGAAGCCATAAAATTCCACTAATGTTTCTGTTTTTTCAGATTAATTTATGGAGGTACGTTTGTTATGAAAATTTACATTTCCAATGACATGGAGGGCATGGCAGGCATTACCTGCCCAAGCCAGGAACGGGAAGAAACTGCTTCCTTCCGCCGCGCCCTTCACAATCAGCTGCGCTGGATCATTGAGGGCATTCAGGCCTCTTCCCGCAACGAGGAAGTAGAAGAAATCACCATTTCGGATTCCCATGGGGACGGGATCCACCTGTCCTATGACGAGCTTTCCGCCATGGATGACCGGATCAGTCTTGTAAGCGGTTCTCCCAGAAAGCACTTTATGATGTCCTGCCTGGATGAAAGCTATGACGTTGTATTTTTATCCGGCTACCATGCAGGCCCCGGAGAGCCTTTCGCCAACATGGATCACAGCTTTTCCGGAAAAACGGTAGCTGCCCTGCGCATTAACGGCGTTTACATGAATGAATCCACCACCAATGCGGCATTGGCTGCTGACTACGGTGTGCCTGTAGGCCTTGTGATCGGTGACTCCGGCCTGAAAAATCAGCTTATTGATCAGAAAATGATGCCCTGGGTGGAATACGTGACCACAAAGGAAAGCCTTTCACGCTATGCCGCCAAATTCCCTCCCCAGAGGAAGCTGCGCCAGGATACGATTGATGCAGTAAAAAAAGTTCTTGAATCCGATCTAAAATCGATCCCTCTGTATAAGGTAACCGCTCCTATTACCCTGTCCTTCCAGTTTAAGGCTACCTCCATGGCAGAAAGAGTCGCTCAGCTGCCCTTTGTCACAAGAGCAAACGGAACTGAGGTTTCCCTGACCTGCCAGAATATGACGGAGGTGGAATGTTCTATTTCTGCAATTACTGCGCTGGCAGGGATTGCGTGAACACATAATGATATGAAAGGACGTTAAATAAACCATGAGCTCTTACGATTTTGATACGATTATTAACCGAAAAGGAACCGACTGTATTAAATGGGATAACAATGACAGCGAGGAGATCCTCCCCTTATGGGTGGCTGACATGGACTTTGCCGCTGCCCCGCAGATACAAAAGGCAATGGCTGAGCGCCTGGCCCATCCTGTATACGGCTATACCTTCCCCGGGGATGATCTGCTTTCTTCCATTACCTCCTGGGTAGGACGCCGATATCACTGGGATATCAAAAAAGACTGGGTTGTATTCAGCCCCGGCGTTGTGCCGGCTCTTTCCATGAGTGTCCTTGCCTTCACCAACCCCGGTGACCGGGTGCTTCTCATGAGCCCTGTATACCGCCCCTTCTACAGCTCCATTGAGGAAAATGGCCGCGTTATCATCAACCATCAGCTGGCGAAGGATGAAAATGGCTACTACACCATTGACTTTGAGAAACTTGAAGCACAGATTGATTCCCGCACCAAAGCCTTAATGATGTGCAATCCACACAACCCGGCCGGACGCGTCTGGAAAAGAGAGGAGCTTTTAAAACTGGCTGACATTGCAAAGCGTCATGACCTGCTTGTAATCTCTGATGAGATCCACGCTGATTTTATCTATTCCGGCCACAAACATATCTCCATTGCCTCCCTGTCTGAGGATATGGAAAGCCGCACCATCACAGCCTACGCCCCAAGCAAGACCTTTAACCTTGCAGGCTTGTCACAGTCCTATGTGGTAATCCCCAACCCCCGCTTAAGAGCCGGCTATATGGCCCTCTACGACGCCCTGGATCTGGGAAACAATATTTTCGGCATGACGGCACTGACTGCAGCCTACAATGAAGGGGAGGACTGGCTTGAAGAGCTTCTCGCTTACCTGGAAGCAAACCGGGATTTTGCTGTGGACTACATAAAAAAATTTATTCCCCAGATTCATGTGTGCCCTCCGGAAGGTACCTATCTTATGTGGCTTGACTGCAAAAATCTGGGGCTTGAAAATGAGGCCCTGACAGAATTTTTCAAAAAAGAGGCAAAGGTACGCTTAAATCCAGGCTTCCGTTTCGGCAGCCAGGCCAGCAGCTTTGTCCGCTTAAATATAGGCTGCCCGCGGGCCCTGCTGGAGGAGGGACTGTCGCGTATCCGCACTGCCATAGAAAAAAGATCTGGACATATGTCTGCATATAACGGACAGTCATAGCAGCAGGTGACTTATGAATCTCAATCGTATTCGCAAAGAACGTAAAAAAAAGGGATATACCCTGCAGCAGGTAGCAGAGGCCACAGGCTACAGTACCGGTTATATTTCCCAGCTGGAGCGTGGGCAGAAGGAGCCCTCCCTGGCTGCCCTGCGGAAAATCGCAAACTGCCTTGGCTGCTCTGAGGTATGGCTGATCATGGGGGATTGCGAAAATTCAGTACTAACAGAAAACCCTCCCTCCCAGGAAACTCATACACCGGGCTATATCCTGCGCAAATCCCAGCGGATCCCCATGAAAATCCCAGAAATTGAGACAACTGACTACTCTATCTTCACCCCCAACCGCCTTCCAGGCAACCAGGTGCCTTCCATGACAGGGCTGCTGGTTTCCCTAAAGCCCGGTGCCTGGGTGACAGAAACCATGATCTCACATCAGAACATGGACGAGAGTGTACTGCTTTTAAAGGGAAATCTGGAAACCCATGTGGGAACCCATGTGTATGAAGTACAGGAAGGCGACAGCTTCTATATCCCCCAGGGCACACTCCACAATTATCTGAATACAGGCCAGGAGGAGGCTCTTTTCATCGTATACTTTTCCGGCCTGATCTACTAAACATTTGTACGCTGTACGCGGACATTTTGCAACATGAGCCGGCATTTTATAAAAATGATGGAAAGAAGGAGATACGCATATGGACTTAGAGCATAAGATAAAAAAGATCCTGTCCCGCTGGGACAATGGCCTCTGCCCCGGCGGACAGGTACTGGTTCAGCGGGGAGAAGAAAGGATCTATGAGCACTGCTTCGGCTATGCAAACCTGGAGCATCAGGTACCTGTAACCACTGACACGATTTTTCATATTGCTTCTATCTCGAAGCAGTTTACCGTCCTCTCTGTCCTCCTTCTTGCACAGGACGGCCTCCTTTCCCTGGAGGATGATGTGCGAAACTATGCAGGTGATCTGATCTCCTTTCAGGAGCCGGTGACTCTCCGCCAGCTCTGCAGCAATGTAAGCGGAATCCGGGATCAGTGGGAGCTTTTATTCCTGAGAGGCATTAAGATCAATGATTCCATTAATATGGAAGATATCAATACAACCGTCCGCATGCAGAAATCCCTGAATTTCCCGCCTCAGGAGGGATATCTTTACAGCAACACCGGATTCCATCTGCTTTCTGTCATTGTGGAGCGCTTAAGCAAAATGAGCTTCCCGGAATTTGTAAAACAGCGTATTTTCACGCCTCTCGGAATGGAGCATTCCCTGATACGCCAGAGCTTCAGCCAGATAATCCCCCATTTAGCCTACTCCTATCAGGATGAGGGCAGCGGGCAGTATTTTTACAATCCCTTAAACTACTCCCTCTACGGCCCTACTGCGGTCAACACCTGTGCCAGGGATTTAATGAAAGTCCTCAATGAATATGAACATCCTTCTCACTTTGACCCTGAGCTTTTGCATACCCTGTTTGTACCGGCTGTGTTAAAAGACGGCACCTCCATTGAATACTGTGCGGGAATGATGACCGATCACTTCCATGGCATGACTGTTTATGAGCACGGAGGGGCCGATGCAGCCTACCGGGGCCATATGTTCTGGATTCCTGAGGAGAAGCTTAAGATCATCCTTCTTGGGAACACAAACACCTATCTGGCATCCAGGGCAGCAAGGAAAATCGCAGAGGCAGTGCTGGGCCTGAAGCCGGAGGGGGAAGACCCAGAAGCTCTGATCGCAGGAGAAAGCGCATCAGCAGGGCCGCTGGCCTTGGACTGCGGGACCGAACCTGCTTTGTCTGAGCCTGCCGCCGGGCTTTATACCACCTCCCTGCCCCATGACCCGCTGACAGTGGAAATCTTCCAGAAGGACGGCCTTTATTATATGAAGCGGGAGTATTGCAATACCCCCCTGCTTTCCGGAAAAGACGGCCTCTTTCATGTGGGCTGTCTGGATGAAACCATCTGCTTCCACAACGGCTGGATTGAATACTGCCCTGGTTCAAAATCCCTGCGTCTTGATCTGGCAGTGCCCGCCGCTGCTTCATCAGCAAGTCTTCCCTGTGGAAGCTTCTATCAGGAAGAGACAGACTGCACCCTGGAAATCCGGCAGAAGGGCGAACAACTTACTATCTCCCACCTGCGCTACGGCACAGCTCCCTTATATCTCACAAAGGGCGGCCAGTGGATTTTTTCCTTTAATCCCGATTTCACCATGTACCTTACAAAATGTGGGGATGGGCTGGAATTGAACGGGTATCGGGTGCGGAAGATGAACTTAAAATGAAGAGCATAAGAAAAGACAGCGCAAAAAGCATTTCGCCTTCTGCGCTGTCTTTCATTTTTATTTTTTATGCATTCTTTACTGTCGCAATATCGATCAGTGTCAGCTCTTTTGCCCGGTTTTCCAGGCTGGTTACAAGAGCTGCTGCTGTGTCAAGGCTGGTAAGCACGTTGACACCGGTCTCAATGGCATTTCTGCGGATAATAAAGCCGTCATGGCTGCGCTCTGCCCCCTGAGCCGGGATATCAATGATCAGGTCGATCTGATGTCCAAGTACCAGATCAAGGACGTTTGGTGATTCCTGTTCCAGCTTTCGGATCTCATATGCCTTAACACCATTCTTATTTAAGGTGCGGGCAGTTCCCCTGGTAGCAAAAATCTTATAGCCTACAGCGGCAAAGCGGCGGGCAATCCCCACTGCCTCCTCCTGATCCTCATGGCGCACAGACATGATCATGTTCTTATACTTCGGAAGCCTGATTCCTGCACCCTCAAATGCCTTATAAAGAGCCTCGTTAAAGGTCTTTGCAATTCCAAGGCACTCGCCGGTGGACTTCATCTCAGGCCCAAGGCTGATATCTGCGCCCCTGATCTTCTCAAAGGAGAATACAGGCATCTTGATGGCAATGTAATCAGCCGCAGGCTGCAGACCAGGATCATAGCCAAGCTCTTTAATGGTATGGCCGCAGATGATCTGGGTTGCCAGCGGAACAATGGGGATTCCCGTTACCTTGCTGATGTAAGGTACTGTACGGGAGGAACGCGGGTTTACTTCAATAATATATACGTTATCCCCGTCTACAATAAACTGGATGTTGATCATTCCCTTAACATGAAGGGCCCTTGCCAGCTTCTTTGTATAGTCAACAATGGTTTCCACATTGTGCTGTGTCAGATCCTGTGCCGGATAAACAGAGATACTGTCTCCGGAATGGATACCGGTACGCTCAATATGCTGCATAATACCAGGAATCAGGATATCTGTCCCATCGCAGATGGCATCTACCTCAATCTCTTTTCCCATAATGTATTTATCTACCAGGATCGGATGCTCCTGTGCGATCCGGTTGATGATGCCGATAAACTCATCAATATCCTCGTCACAGATCGCGATCTGCATACCCTGGCCGCCCAGTACATAGGAGGGGCGCACTAAAACCGGATAGCCCAGCTTGTTTGCCGCTTCCTTTGCCTCCTCTGCTGTAAATACCGTAAGGCCTGCAGGCCTTGGAATCTGGCACTGCTCCAGGATAGCGTCAAAACGCTCCCTGTCCTCTGCGGCATCCACATCCTCCGCAGCCGTTCCCAGAATCGGGACACCCATCTTCATCAGGGCTTCTGTCAGCTTGATCGCTGTCTGTCCGCCAAACTGCACCACTGCCCCATCCGGCTTTTCAATATCAACAATGCTCTCTACATCCTCCGCAGTCAGCGGTTCAAAATACAGCTTGTCTGCAATATCAAAGTCGGTGCTGACTGTCTCCGGGTTGTTGTTGATGATAATGGTTTCATAGCCCTCCCGGCTGAATGCCCAGGTGCTGTGAACAGAGCAGAAATCAAACTCGATACCCTGGCCAATGCGGATCGGGCCGGAGCCAAGTACCAGCACCTTCTTGCGCCCGCTGGTCTTTTCTGCCTCGTTGATGCTTCCAAAGCAGGAATAGTAGTAGGGCGTCTCTGCCGCAAACTCAGCTGCACAGGTGTCTACCATCTTATAAGCTGCCCGGATTCCATTGGCATAGCGCTGTTTCTTAATCTCCTCCTGAGAGATTCCTGTCAGCCTTGCGATCACTGTATCCAGATATTCAAGGCGCTTTGCCTCAGCTAAAAGCTCTGTGGTAAGCTCCGCCTTCTTCTCTCCTACTGCCTTTAAGGCCTGCTCCATCTCCACAAGGATTGCCAGCTTGTCAATGAACCACACATCAATACGGGTAATCTCGTGAATCTGCTCATAGGGAACACCCCTGCGCAGTGCCTCTGCGATTCTCCAGATGCGCATGTCATCCACGCGTCCCAGGGCTTCAATGAGTTCTGAGTCAGACAGCTCTGTAAAATCATAGGACATAAGGCAGTCCACATGCTGCTCCAGGGAACGGATCGCCTTCATAAGGCCGCCCTCAAAGCTTGTGCAGATACTCATAACCTCGCCGGTTGCCTTCATCTGTGTTCCCAGAGCGCGCTTTGCGCTGATGAACTTGTCAAACGGAAGTCTTGGCATCTTTACAACGCAGTAGTCCAGCATTGGCTCAAAGCTTGCGTAGGTTTTCTTTGTTACCGCGTTCTTGATCTCATCCAGGGTATAGCCAAGGGCAATCTTTGCCGCTACCTTTGCGATCGGGTAACCGGTAGCCTTAGATGCCAGAGCGGAGGAACGGCTTACACGCGGGTTTACCTCGATAACGCAGTATTCAAAACTATCGGGATTTAAGGCATACTGCACGTTGCAGCCGCCTGTGATGCCCAGCTCGCTGATAATATTTAAAGCAGAGGTACGGAGCATCTGATACTCCTTGTCACCCAGTGTCTGGGAAGGAGCCACAACAATACTGTCGCCGGTGTGTACGCCTACCGGGTCAATGTTTTCCATGTTGCAGACTGTAATTACATTTCCGGCTCCGTCGCGCATTACCTCGTACTCGATTTCCTTCCAGCCTGCAATACAGCGCTCCACAAGCACCTGTCCCACGCGGGAAAGGCGAAGGCCGTTTTCCAGGATCTCAGCACACTGTTCCGGATTCTTTGCAATACCGCCGCCGGAGCCGCCCAGGGTGTAGGCAGGGCGCAGAACTACAGGATAACCGATCTTTTCTGCAATCTCAAGGCCCTTCTTTACATCCTCAACAATGTCGGAAGGAGCTACCGGCTCACCGATCTTCTCCATGGTCTCCTTGAACATTTCTCTGTCCTCAGCCTTTTTAATGGTAAGGGCCGTTGTTCCGATCAGGCGCACATTATGCTCCTTTAAGAAGCCTGCGTCCTCCAACTCCATGGCAAGGTTTAAGCCGGCCTGGCCGCCCAGTGTGGGAAGGATACTGTCCGGCTTTTCCTTTAAAATCAACTGTTCTACCACCTCAACAGTCAGAGGCTCAATATAGACCCTGTCTGCAATATCCTTATCCGTCATAATGGTAGCAGGATTGGAATTTAAAAGCACTACCTCAATTCCCTCTTCTTTTAAGGAACGGCAGGCCTGGGTGCCTGCATAGTCAAACTCTGCGGCCTGTCCAATGACAATGGGGCCGGAACCAAGCACAAGAACTTTTTTTATTTCTGGATTCTTTGGCATCAGTCATTTACCTCCATCATTTTAAGGAAACGGTCAAACAGGTATCCGGAATCCAGCGGGCCCGGGCAGGCCTCAGGATGATACTGTACCGTAAAGATATTCTTTCCTGTATATTTCAAACCTTCATTGGTGCCGTCATTGACATTGACAAAGGCCGGCTCTGCAACCTCCGGCTTTACCGTATCCATGTCTACTACATAGCCATGATTCTGGGAGGATATATAAACCCGCCCTGTCTCCAGATCCTTTACCGGATGATTTCCGCCTCTGTGGCCATATTTCAGCTTGTAGGTATCCATGCCATTTGCCAGAGCCATTAACTGATGTCCAAGGCAGATAGCAAAAATCGGCACATCCGATGCATAAAGCTCCTTGATTTCTTCAATAATTGCTGTATTTTCCTTGGGATCTCCAGGGCCGTTTGACAGCATAATGCCGTCCGGGTTGTCTGCCAGCACTTCTTTTGCGGGGGTATGTGCCGGATATACAGTTACCTGACAGCCTCTTTCATTTAAGGAGCAGGCAATATTTCTCTTTGCGCCGTAATCCATAAGAGCTACCTTTTTCCCTGTGCCTGGAAGCACATATTTCTCCTTTGTTGTAGTCTTATCTACAACACCCTTAACGCTGTAAGCCTTCATACGGCTTATAGGTTCTTTTAGATCGGCATATTCCTTTGTAGTGATCATGCCGTTCATGGTTCCTTTTTCTCTTAACAGTTTTGTGAGGGCTCTGGTATCGATACCGCAGATACCGGGAATATCATGCTCTTTTAAGAAATTCTGAATGGTATCCTCGCTTCTGAAATTGCTGGGGATCCTGGATAATTCTCTTACAATATAGCCGTCGGGCCATGGCCTTTCTGATTCCATGTCCTCCCGACAGATTCCGTAATTTCCAATGAGGGGGTAGGTCATGACAACTGCCTGTCCTGCATAGGATGGGTCTGTCAGAACCTCCAGATAACCGGTCATGGATGTATTAAACACAATTTCACTGACAACTTCACGCTGGGAACCAATGCTTGTTCCTGTAAATACCGTTCCGTCTTCCAGTATGAGGTATGCTTTCATGTGGGGTACCTTTCCTTTCTTCTTTTTATAGTGTGGAGCCATCTGCTGCCGGAAAGCTGATTTCCTTCCCGCAGCAGATGGCCTATCCGTCAAAGAGATGCGGCCCAAAAAGCCCCATCTCCCTGACT
>OLRK01001794.1_pt1 | contig 15947 bp, 10 predicted proteins | sample 1672911 | NCBI WGS metagenome assembly OLRK01 (sample SAMEA3136736, study PRJEB25190) | human gut metagenome | biome: human gut; feature: human-associated habitat; material: faeces | place: Austria | collected 2013 | reverse complement strand
TACTGCTGATCATAGCTATCATCTTCCAATTAAAAATACGGCTTTGATATGTGATCTCGACCGCTCCAAAGCCAAACAAGTCAGAGATTTTTGATGCCCGTGCTACATCATTATAATCATATAATGGCATACTGCTGTCATTATCTTCATTTGAAGCAGAAAGTGAACCTGCAGTTTGAACTGCAGTAGGCCAATTACCCTTAAAAGCATGGGCTGCTGACGGTTCAGCAGGTATTATAAATTCGGCTTTTTCCTCGCTGTTAAATACGATTGCTGCAGGATATCTTATCCCCGGGATGCCTGAAACAATTTCATATGTATAGTTTTCAGAATCATATCCCGCATTTTCCAGTGCAGCTTTAACAGTTTCTGCATAGTTTACAGTTTGCTCCTCAAAGATATGGATTGAGCCTACATGCCATTGATTCAGATTTTTTTCTAACTCCATCCTTACATCTTCTGGAACATCTTTAAAAATAGATGTCACTTTCGTTATGTCAATCAGAATTGTATGCGTATCTGTATATACAGGAACCTGCCATATATAGTTTGCTTTCTGAAGTGCGGCATTCACCTTTTCTGCCTGATTTAATTTTATATTGGCATATACTTTAAATGCCTGCTCCATTTTAAGTTCATCTTCAGAAATAGTTTCTCCTATTTCTAAATGAGCTGACCCACGATTGAGCGAATCCAATATTTCATTTTTTTGTGACATGATTTCTAAATACTCGCGGTTATCACTATATATCATAGGCTCCGTGGCGTAGATATTAAAAGTGAATATATTCAACATCAAAATAAGTGTAAATATTCCAAATGATTTTTGACTCATATTTACCTCCAAATCCAGACGGTTTGCGAAGCTATTTATGCAATAGTAATAATTAAGCCAGGGAGATATCTCATTTATTATAATCATTTTATCATATCCCTCATCAGCCTACAATGGTGTAACCGTTCAGACGGAGGGAAAATTGATGTAAAAATCCACGTCAAATACAACGGGTGTAACAGTTCAGGGGGCGGGAAGGTGCCCCCTTGGCTGAACTGTTGCCAATGGTTTATAGAGTAAGATATTTTGCCGGAAAAAGTCTTGTATTTTTTGGACATTTCATGCAGAATGAAAGTAAAAAAGGTAACAGTTCAGAGGGCGGGAAGATGCATCTGGGCGGAACTGTTACTAAAAAAGAGGAGGGAGTGTTATGGCAAAACTGGAAGAAACCTTGAATGAAGATTTTGATCTGCTGCTTGCAAGGGTGGAGGATGGAATCCTGCATGGAAGCATGTCGGCTTCCCTGGAGGATGCAAGCGATTTTAAGTGTGGGGATGCCAGGTGCAGCGTCCGCGTTTTTGAACGCTTCAGCTATACGGGAAGCAACCGGGTAAGTCTGAATGTAACCCTTTTTCAGAAGGGGGACAGTCCGGTTTATCTGTCTGCGATTACAGCCGGCGGCAGCCAGGCTATGTTTTTTAAAGTCAATACCTGGGGTGAGGAAGCATTTCTTGATAAATTAAAGGAAATTCTTTCTTTATAAAACAAATGGACCTTATGGAGGGAGGAATACAGTATGAAGCAATTTCTGTCGACCTTTGTGATCACACTGGTGGTTATGTATCTTTTTATGCTCTTTGGCGGATGGAAATACGGTTTTATAGCGGCGGCTTTTGTCCTTGCCCTGATCATTCATGGTTTCGTGTGCCAATCTGATAAGATCGAGGAACTGGAAAAACGGATCGCAGCGCTTGAACAGGAAAAGGAGGGTATGGAACACTTATAAGTATATAACATAATAATAATTAATCTTATTAATTTTACTAATTTATAGGCCTGTGCTATGATAAAGAAAGATAACAGGGCCAAGTGCCATAACCAGCAGGTGATTGCAGGAAACAGGAGGTTTTTGAATGAGCGTAAGACGTATTTTTGTGGAGAAGAAGCCGGACTATGCTGTAAAGGCGAAAGAGCTGAGAGAAGAGCTGGAGAGCTATTTGGGGATCAGCCAGATAGAAGATGTCCGCGTGCTGATTCGGTATGACATTGAAAATCTGTCCCAGGAAACCTATGAGAAGGCACTTGGAACTATTTTTTCTGAGCCGCCGGTGGATCAGGTATATGAGGAGGACTTTCCCAAAAATCCGGGAGACCTTGTATTTTCTGTTGAGTATCTTCCGGGGCAGTTTGACCAGAGAGCAGACTCTGCGGAACAGTGCGTAAAGCTTTTAAATGAAAATGAGGAGCCGGTGATCCGCACAGCTGTTACCTATGTAATTACTGCATCCCTGAAAGAAGGACAGGATGAGGCAATCCGCCATTTCTGCATTAACCCGGTAGACAGCCGCCAGGCATCGGAGGAAAAGCCCAAAACACTGGTTGCCGAATTTGAGGTTCCGGAGGATATTAAGAGCTTTGAAGGCTTTGCAGCCCTGGAGGAGAAGGAGCTGAGGGCGCTTTATGATACCTTAAATCTTGCCATGACCTTTCAGGATTTTCTTCATATCCAGAATTATTACAGGGATGAGGAGCACCGTGATCCTACAGTAACAGAAATCCGGGTGCTTGATACATACTGGTCGGACCACTGCCGCCACACTACCTTCTCTACCGAATTAAAGAACGTGCAGTTTACTCAGGGAGATTATAATGAGCCCATTGAGGGTACCTACAGGCAGTATCTGTCAGACCGGGAGTCAATTTACCATGGCCGGAAGGACAAGTATGTGTGCCTCATGGATCTGGCCCTGATGGCGATGAAAACCCTGCGCAGCCAGGGAAAGCTTGATGATATGGAGGTTTCTGACGAGATCAATGCCTGCAGCATTGTAGTCCCGGTTGAGATTGATGGAAAAGAAGAGGAATGGCTTGTAAACTTTAAGAATGAAACCCACAACCATCCCACAGAGATTGAGCCCTTCGGCGGTGCTGCCACCTGCCTTGGAGGTGCGATCCGTGATCCGCTGTCAGGCCGTACCTATGTATATCAGGCAATGCGTGTCACAGGGGCAGCTGACCCAACCAGGCCTTTAAGCGAAACTTTAAAGGGAAAGCTTCCTCAGAGAAAGATCGTAAACAGCGCTGCACAGGGCTATTCCTCCTACGGAAACCAGATCGGACTCGCAACCGGCTATGTAAAGGAGATCTATCATCCCGGCTATGTGGCAAAGAGGATGGAGATCGGCGCAGTCATGGGCGCAGCCCCCAGAAAGGATGTGATCCGGGAAACCTCTGACCCAGGCGATGTGATCATCCTTTTGGGCGGACGCACAGGCCGCGACGGTATCGGCGGCGCAACCGGCTCCTCGAAAGTGCACACAACAGCGTCGATTGAAGTCTGCGGCGCAGAGGTGCAGAAGGGAAATGCGCCGACAGAGCGCAAGATCCAGAGGATGTTCCGCCGCCCGGAGGTCAGCAGGCTTATAAAGAAGTGCAATGACTTCGGCGCAGGCGGCGTGTCGGTTGCCATCGGCGAGCTGGCTGCAGGGCTTGACATTAACCTTGATAAGGTTCCGAAAAAATATGCAGGGCTTGACGGGACAGAAATCGCAATCTCAGAGTCACAGGAGCGCATGGCAGTAGTTGTGGCTCCTAAGGATGTGGAACGCTTTTTGGGCTATGCAGCAGAAGAAAACCTGGAGGCTGTAGCAGTGGCAGTTGTCACAGAAAGCCCAAGGCTTGTAATGAACTGGAGAGGGAAGACCATTGTAAATATAAGCAGGGCATTCCTTGATACCAACGGCGCACACCAGGAGGCCGACGTGACCCTGGAGGTTCCATCAAACGAAGGAAGCCTCTTTAAGAGGAAGGAAGTAACAGACGTAAAGAAGGAATGGCTTGGTGTGCTGTCCGGATTGAATGTATGTTCCCAGAAGGGCCTTGTGGAGCGCTTTGACGGCTCCATTGGCGCAGGCTCTGTGTTCATGCCTTACGGAGGAAAGTACCAGCTGACGGAGACGCAGTCCATGGTTGCAAAGCTGCCTGTCCTGAAGGGGCATACAGATACAGTTACCATGATGAGCTATGGCTTTGACCCATACCTTTCCAGCTGGAGCCCATACCATGGTGCCGTTTATGCAGTGGTTTCTTCGGTTGCAAAGATTGCGGCAGCAGGCGGTGACTTTAAGAAGATCCGCTTCACCTTCCAGGAATATTTCCGCAGGATGAATGCAGATCCGTCAAGATGGAGCCAGCCATTTGCAGCACTTTTAGGTGCCTATAGCGCACAGATGGGACTTGGACTTCCTTCGATCGGAGGAAAAGACAGTATGTCAGGTACCTTTGATGATGAAGCTGGAGAGATCCATGTTCCGCCGACGCTGGTTTCCTTTGCAGTAGATGTAAACAGCAGCAGCCATATCATTACGCCGGAGCTTAAGCGCCCGGGAAGCAAGCTGGTTGTATTTAAGCTGGGCCGCGACGGCTATGACCTGCCGGATTATGGGCAGATGATGGAGGGCTATGGAAAGCTTTATGAGGATATTGGCGCAGGCCGGATCATTTCTGCCTATGCCCTGGAGCGCTTCGGACTTGCAGAGGCAGTCAGCAAGATGGCTTTTGGAAATAAGCTGGGTGTTAAGATTGAGCACAATGTAGACCCGAGGGATTTCTTTAAAGCTGCATGGGGTGATATTGTCTGCGAGGTACCGGATGGGAAGACAGGAGAGCTGTCCATCCCTTATACGGTCATAGGAGAGGTTACGGATAAGGCAGCCTTTGAGTATGCAGATACCTGCATTTCCATGGATGAGGCCCTGGAAGCATGGACAAAGACCCTGGAGCCGGTATTCCCTACGACCAGCGGCATGGATAAAAAAGCTTCAGAGGTAAAGGAAGCCCTTTATAAGACAGATGCAGTTTATATCTGCGGTCATAAGCTGGCACAGCCATCTGTATTTATCCCTGTATTTCCGGGAACGAACTGTGAGTATGACAGTACAAAGGCTTTTGAGCGCGCAGGTGCCCGGGTAGTCACAAGGGTATTTAAGAACCTTACAGCCCAGGACATCCGCCAGTCTGTAGAAGAATATAAAAAGGAGATCGCAAAGGCTCAGATCGTTATGTTCCCGGGCGGCTTTTCGGCTGGCGATGAGCCAGAGGGCTCTGCAAAATTCTTTGCAACTGTATTCCGCAATGCAGTTATAAAAGAAGAGGTTGAAAAGCTGTTAAATGAGAGGGACGGCCTTATGCTTGGAATCTGCAATGGCTTCCAGGCTCTGATCAAGCTGGGCCTTGTACCGGAGGGAAAGATCACACAGCAGAAAGAAAATTCCCCAACCCTTGCAATGAATACCATTGGCCGCCACATTTCGAAGATGGTATATACAAAGGTAGTGACCAACAAATCCCCATGGCTTATGGGTGCAGAGCTTGGAGGCGTTTACTGCAACCCTGCCTCCCATGGTGAGGGCCGCTTTGTGGCAGATGAAGCATGGCTTCACAGGCTGTTTGCCAACGGACAGGTGGCAACCCAGTATGTGGATGACAAGGGCAATGTTACCATGGATGAATACTGGAATCCCAACGGCTCTTATATGGCCATTGAGGGTATTACAAGCCCGGACGGAAGGATCCTGGGAAAGATGGCTCACTCCGAGCGCAGGGGCGATTCGGTTGCAGTGAACATCTACGGTGAACAGGACATGAAGATCTTTGAGTCCGGTGTGAACTATTTCTTATAATGACAGTGTGAGATTCAGCCATGCGCCCCGGCGTGTGGCTGGATTTCTGCTGTTTTTGCAGGGCAAACCTATTGACAGACGCTGAAAATTACTGTATTATTTGCTCTTGTAACGCCTTAAAGTGCAGGACTCCCAAAATGTGGAAACATATACAGGGAAAGCGGCATTTTTGGAGAATGAGATATAGGGAGAGTATACGAGATGAAAAAAGTGGTTAAGTTTGGAGGAAGCTCTCTTGCCAGCGCCAGGCAGTTTAAAAAGGTGGCAGAGATCATAAAAGCAGACAAGTCCAGAAGGTATGTGGTTCCATCTGCTCCTGGAAAGCGCAATGACAAGGATGAGAAGGTGACAGACCTTCTGTACGCCTGCTATGAGGCAGTGTCAGAGGGCCGCTCTTATAAAAAGATCCTGGAAAAGATCAAGGGGCGTTACACAGACATTATTGATGGGCTGGATCTGAATTTGAATCTTGACCATGAATTTGAGCGGATTGAAGAAAATTTCCTGGCAAAGGCAGGAAGGGATTATGCTGCCTCCAGAGGTGAATATTTAAACGGTATCGTAATGGCAAATTACCTTGGTTTTGAGTTTATTGATGCGGCAGAAGTGATCTTCTTTGACGAAAACGGAGCCTTTGATGGAGAGCTTACCAATAAGGAGCTTTCAGAGCGCCTGGAGCATGTGGAGCGGGCTGTGATTCCCGGTTTTTATGGCTCCATGGCAGACGGAAAGATAAAAACCTTCTCAAGAGGCGGCTCCGATGTAACCGGCTCCATTGTCTCAAAGGCCATTCATGCAGATATGTATGAGAATTGGACGGATGTATCCGGCTTTTTGGTAGCTGACCCAAGGATCATTGCTGACCCGGAGGTAATTGAGACGATCACCTACAGGGAGCTTCGGGAGCTTGCCTATATGGGGGCCAGCGTGCTTCACGAGGATGCGATCTTCCCGGTGCGGAAGGAAGGCATCCCCATTAACATCCGCAATACCAACCGGCCGGAGGACAAGGGAACCCTGATCGTGGAAAGCACCTGCAGAAAGCCCCGCCACACCATTACAGGAATTGCCGGAAAGAAGGGCTTTTGCTCCATCAATATTGAGAAGGCCATGATGAACTCTGAGGTGGGCTTTGGCAGAAGGGTGCTGAGCGTATTTGAGCAGTACGGAATCAACTTCGAGCACATGCCATCTGGAATCGATACAATGACAATCTTTGTCCATCAGTCGGAGTTTGAAGAGTTTGAGCAGTCTGTGATCGCAGGAATCCATCGTGCCGTTGAGCCGGATATGGTGGAGCTGGAATCCGATCTGGCCCTGATCGCAGTGGTAGGCCGCGGCATGCGTTCCAACCGGGGAACTGCCGGAAGAATCTTCTCTGCCCTGGCCCATGCAAGGGTCAATGTAAAGATGATCGACCAGGGCTCCAGTGAGTGGAATATTATTATCGGTGTAAAGAATGATGACTTTGAACGTGCCATTAAGGCGATCTATGATATATTCGTTGTGACAGAACTGTAAGAAACTGGCAGTTTCCAGGTACCAAAACCGGGAGGCTGCCGGTTTTATTTTTTAGTGGATTGTGGTATACTATACTCCAAAACACAATGGATCACAGGAACGAAAACGGGCTCTTACAGGGAGGGATTTTATATGCTGGAAAAAATGGATTTAAATAAGCGGGCGGATAAAGAAACTCTGGGTAAGGAGCTGAAGGAGGCACAGCTTATGCTGGGGCTTTTGCAGCGCAGGTGCCGGGAGGACAAAATCCCTGTTATGATCGTGTTTGAGGGGATGGGGGCAGCCGGTAAGGGGATTCAGATCAACCGGCTGATACAGGCCCTAGACCCAAGAGGCTTTCATGTGTATGCCTGTGAGCGGGAGACAGAGGAGGAGAGGCTGCATCCCTTCTTATGGCGTTACTGGATTAAAACGCCGGAGAGAGGCCGGATCGCCATTTTTGACAGAAGCTGGTACCGCAGCATCCAGGAGGATCGTTTTGAGGGTCTTGTGCCGGAGGAGAGAATCTCGGATGCCTGTCAGGATATCCTGTCCTTTGAAAAACAGCTTTCAGATGACGGGACTGTGATCATAAAGCTGTTTCTGGCCATTGACAAAAAAGAGCAGAAGAAGAGGTTTAAAAGGCTGGGGAGCCGCAGTGAGACAGCCTGGCAGGTGACAAAAGAGGACTGGAAGCAGAATCATGAATATGAGCGCTATCTCCGGATCAATGAGGAGATGCTGGAGCGGACAGATACAGATTATGCGCCATGGACGATCATTGAGGCTACAGATGCGGATTATGCAGCTTTAAAGATAATCACCACCGTTGCAGGCAGGCTTTCCAGAGAGCTTGAAGAGAGAAAAGCTCAGAAAGAGGCACCAGGTGTCCAGGGCAGCAGGGAGCAGGCACCCCAGTTTAAAAATGGGGTCCTTTCCGGCATTGATCTTACAAAAGCCTGCTCTAAGGCGGAGTATAAAAAGCAGAGAAAGCAGCTTCAGAAACGGCTGGAGCGCCTTCATGGACAGCTGTATCAGCTGCGGATTCCCGTAGTGATCGGTTTTGAGGGCTGGGATGCCGCAGGAAAGGGCGGGGCAATCCGCCGTCTTACAAGCCACCTTGACCCGAGAGGTTACCAGGTATGCCCTACAGCTGCACCCAATGACATTGAAAAACAGCATCACTATTTGTGGCGCTTCTGGAACAATATGCCAAAGGCAGGTCATATTGCTGTTTTTGACCGTACCTGGTACGGAAGGGTTATGGTGGAGCGCATTGAGGGCTTCTGCAGTGAGGCGGAGTGGAAGCGGGCCTATCAGGAAATGAACGAGATGGAATCTCATCTGGTAAATTCCGGCGCCCTTGTGCTGAAATTCTGGCTTCACATTGACAAGGAGGAACAGGAGCGCCGCTTTAAGGAGCGCCAGGAAAATCCGGACAAGCAGTGGAAGATCACAGAGGAGGACTGGCGCAACCGGGAAAAATGGGAGCAGTATGAGGAGGCGGTCAACGAAATGCTGGTACGAACCTCTACAACCTATGCGCCCTGGATCGTGGTAGAAGGAAATGATAAGCGCTATGCCCGCATTAAGATATTAAAGACAGTGGCGGATGCGCTGGAAAAAAAGATAAAGGAAGTAAAGGAAACAAATGAGCAATAGAGTGATCGTAGTGGGAGGGGGCGCAGCAGGAATGCTGGCGGCTCTTTCAGCAGCCAGAAACGGGGCAGAGGTGTCCCTCTATGAAAAAAATGAGAAGCTGGGCAAAAAGCTGTTTATTACGGGAAAGGGGCGGTGCAATGTCACCAATGCCTGCGATATGGAGGAGTTGTTTGAAGGTGTGGTGACTAACCGCAAATTCCTTTACAGCAGTTTTTATGGTTTTACCAATGAGGACATGATGCAGCTTCTTAAGGATGCCGGGGTACCTCTTAAGGTGGAGCGGGGGAACCGGGTGTTTCCGCAGTCGGATAAATCCTCGGATGTCATCAGTGCCCTGGAACGCCTTCTGCGTCAGGAGGGCGTCCTTATTTACAAAAACAGTACAGTAAAAGACATCTGCATATCAGAAGGCCATGCTGATGGCATCCTTCTTCTGGATGGCAAAAAAGAAGAAAAACGAGAGGCAGATGCAGTGATCGTGGCAACAGGAGGAATGTCCTATGCCTCCACCGGCTCTACCGGCGACGGCTACGGCTGGGCCAGGGAAACAGGCCACAGGATAACGGAGCTGTCACCGGCTCTGGTGCCCTTTGAGGCCCAGGAGCAGCAGGAGGTAAAGGCCCTTCAGGGATTGTCCCTTAAAAATGTGGAGGTACGGCTTTTTGCAAAGGATAAGGAGATTTTTTCTGATTTCGGAGAGATGCTTTTTACCCACTACGGCGTCAGCGGCCCCCTGCTTTTGAGCGCCAGTTCCTTTGGGGCAAAGTATATCCGCAAGGGGCCCTTAAGGCTGTTTATTGATTTAAAGCCGGCTCTTAGCAGGGAACAGCTGGACGAGCGGATCCTGCGCGATTTTTCTGACAGCAAAAACAGGCAGTTTAAAAATGCGCTGAACCATCTGTATCCGGCAAAGCTGATACCTGTTATCATCGGGCGCAGCGGCATTGACCCGGATAAAAAGGTAAATGAGATCACCAGGGCAGAGAGAGGCCGGCTGGTGGAGGTTACAAAGGGGCTTTCCTTTACCCTTACATCCCTGCGGGAGTTTAAGGAGGCGATCATTACCCAGGGCGGCGTGGATGTACGCGATATCCAGCCTTCCACCATGGGATCCAAAAAGGTGAAGGGCCTGTATTTTGCCGGTGAGGTTCTGGATCTGGATGCAGTCACAGGAGGCTTTAACCTGCAGATCGCATGGTCCACCGGATGGGCAGCCGGGGCAGGTGCAGCCCTGGGCATACAGCGGTAAAAGAAACAAGCCAAAGGCAGGCGGGAAACCGGCTGCCCTTTTAGGGTGTCTGCTTCGCGGAACCGTTTATGCCATAAAAATGTAAAAAGGCTGCAACTTTTTTAAGGTGCAGTGCATCTAATAAGGGAAATCTGATAGATAGGGGAGAATACCATGGTTTTCAGCAGCATTGAATTTATATTTTATTTTTTACCTTTGTTTTTTGTGCTTTATTATATTGCGCCTCCGGCAGTGAAAAATCTGGTTATCCTGTTGGGCAGTCTGGGCTTTTATTACTACGGGGTGAGAAATAAGCCGGAATATTTTCTTCTGATGCTGCTGTCTATTTTTGTGAATTTTATCTGCGGAAGAAAGATAGCCTCCCACCGCTACTGGAGGAGCAAGCGCAGACAATGGCTGGTCCTGGGGCTGGTTTACAATCTTGGAACCCTGTTTCTGTTTAAATATATGGACTTTGTGTCGGAAAACATAAATCATCTGTTTGCGTTGGCAGGCCATGGTCCGGTGCTTCCATATGTACAGCTGGAGCTTCCTATCGGCATCAGCTTTTATACCTTCCAGAGCATTTCCTATCTGGCGGATATTTATCTTCGGACAACCTCCTGTGAAACCTCTCTGGTTTCCTTCGGCGCCTATATTTCCATGTTCCCACAGCTGATCGCAGGGCCTATTGTGACCCACAGTCAGGTAAAGGAGCAGCTCAGGAAAAAAGATATCTCCATGGCAAATGTGGAGGAGGGTTTAAGGGAATTTACCATGGGCCTTGGCTTAAAGGTTTTAATTGCCAACCAGATGGGTGGTCTTTGGAACCAGGTCAACGCCATTGGCTACGAAAGCATCTCAACCCCCATGGCGTGGCTGGGGCTTGCAGCCTTCAGCTTCCAGATTTATTTTGATTTTTACGGTTATTCAAGGATGGCCAAGGGCCTGGGGCTTATGATGGGCTTCCATTTCCCGGATAACTTTAACAATCCCTATCTTTCAGGAAGTATCTCGGAATTCTGGCGGCGGTGGCATATGACACTGGGAAGCTGGTTCCGCAATTATGTTTATATTCCCCTGGGAGGAAACCGGCACCATCTGCTCCGCAATACCCTGGTTGTCTGGCTTCTTACGGGGCTGTGGCATGGGGCCAGCTGGAATTTTGTCATGTGGGGCCTGTTCCATTTTGCCTTTATCAGCCTGGAAAAGAGCGGGTTAAATAAGGTACTGGAACGCTCGCCCTTAAAGGGGCATCTGTATATGGCCTTTTTAATCCCTGTTTCATGGCTTTTGTTTGCAGTCAGCGATCTGGGCCAGTTGGGTCTTTATTTTGGCCGGTGCTTCCCGTTTTTTGGAGCAGAGGCGTCCGCTGTATTTGCAGGAGATTTTGTAAAATACGCAGGCTCCTACGGTGTGTCCCTGTTTGCAGCCCTTTTGTTTACAACAGGGCTTCCGGAAAAATTTTATCAGAAGCATAAGCAGTCTGTGCCTATAGCTCTGGCGCTGACCCTTGTGTTCTGGGCGTGCGTTTACTGTATGCACATAGGGATGGATGATCCATTCCTCTATTTCCAATTTTAAGAGGTAGTAAAGATGAAACGATATCCTTATATCATATGCTTGTTCTGCAGCCTGGTGCTGGTGCTTGGATTTAAGGGCATAAAGCCGTTTTTTCATAATGAAGCCGGGACAGAGACCTTTCTGGAAACAGAAGAGACATCCGGCCAGGCAGAGGCTGCTTTGCCGAAGGAAGAGGAGAGTGCAGCCCTGGAGGCAGGGGGCGGTACTGCTGCAAATGACGAAGGCAGTACAGATGAAGAGATGGCCGGTGAAAGTGAGAGCGCAGAAGGAATGCCGGAGGAAACGCCTGCAGGGGAAGAGGGCAGCATGGAAGAAACTCTGGAAGATGAAGAGGCAAAAACGGCAGTAAGCCCGGAAAATCAGGTATCCCCGGGCCCGGAGCTGTTTGCAGATGCCCTGTTCATCGGGGATTCCCGCACCGTTGGTCTTATGGAATATGGAAACCTGGGGGATGCCCTTGTGTTTGCCAATACGGGCATGAACGTGTTTGAGGTGGGAAAGGCCCAGGTAAAGACATCTGCCGGAAAAAAACAGACCTTAGATGAGGTGCTTTCAGAGCAGCAGTTTGGAAAAATCTATATTATGCTGGGGTTAAATGAGCTTGGTTATCCGCCGCAGAGCATTGTAAAGAAATACAGGTCAGTGTTGGAGGAGATAAAGGAAAAGCAGCCCTCAGCCCTTATTTTCCTTCAGGCAAATCTTCATGTGTCTGCGAAGCGCTCTGCCTCCTCGGATATTTACAACAATGGAAAGATAGACCAGCTAAACCATGAGATTGAGGCCATGACTGACAACTCAAGGGTGTTCTACCTGGACATTAACCCCATGTTTGATGACGGGGCAGGAAATCTGGATGCCAGCTATACGGCAGATGATGCTCATGTGCTGGGAAAATACTATGATGACTGGACCGGATGGCTGATGGAGCAGACGGCAGCTGTTTTAAATGGTTTTTTCTAGAAATGTGTGGTATACTGTACTTCATCAGCAGGCGCGAAGCGATCAAGCGACATGCCTGTTCAGAATCAATACACAGGGAGAAGTCAGATGAAACGGTTTAATATAGCAATTGACGGACCGGCAGGAGCTGGAAAAAGCACGATTGCAAAGCAGGTGGCAAAAAAACTTGGGTTTGTATATGTGGATACAGGAGCTATGTACAGGGCAATGGCCCTTCATGTGCTGCGCCTTCAGATTGACCCGGCAGATGAAGAAGCAGTATCCAGGGCCTGTCTGGATGCGGATATTACGATCCGCTACGAGGATGGAAGCCAGCAGGTATTTTTAAACGGAGAGAATGTGTCCGGCTTGATCCGTGCAGAGGAGGTAGGAAGGATGGCTTCTGCAACCTCCGCTTATAAAGAGGTGAGGAAAAAGCTGGTGGAGCTTCAGAAAAAGCTGGCCAGCCAGGCAGACGTGATCATGGATGGAAGAGATATCGGAACCTGTGTCCTTCCGGATGCACCTGTAAAAATTTATCTGACAGCTTCTGTGAAAGTCAGGGCCAGACGCCGCTTTGATGAGCTTGTGCAAAAGGGTATTTCCTGTGAATTGAGCGAGATTGAAAAGGACATAGAGGACAGAGACTACAGGGATATGCACAGGGAGCAGTCGCCTCTAAAAAAGGCGGAGGACGCAGTGCTTCTTGACAGCTCAGATATGACGATCGACCAGGTGGTGGAGGCTATCATCCGGATCGCCAGGGCAAAGGGGGAGCAGCCATGAAGCGCCAGGTGATCGTGGCTAAAACAGCCGGCTTCTGCTTTGGCGTCAGGCGGGCTGTCGATCGGGTATATGAGCAGATCGAGGCTGCCGGAGAAGGCCGGGTAAAGGGCCCCATTTATACCTATGGCCCGATCATACACAATGAAGAGGTTGTAAATGATCTGGAGGCCAGGGGCGTAAAAGTCCTTAACACACCGGAGGATCTAAAGAGCCTTCCACGAAAGGGAGGCACGGTGATCATCCGTTCCCATGGCGTCAGCCGCTCTATTTATGAGATCCTTAAGGAGCGTCAGGTGGAGATCGTAGATGCCACCTGCCCCTTTGTAAAGAAAATCCACCGCATTGTGGAGGAGCACTCTGCAATGGGGGAGGCAGTTGTGATCATCGGAAGCCCCAGCCATCCGGAGGTGCAGGGAATCAGAGGATGGGGCAATGAGGATACGGTTGTAGTTGAAAATGAGGAGCAGGCGGAGAAATATGAGCCCAAAAAGGGGCAAAAACTATGTATCGTGTCCCAAACGACATTTAATTACAACAAATTTAAAGAATTAGTTGAAAAAATTTCAAAAAAGGGTTATGATAGTAGTGTTTTAAATACGATTTGCAATGCAACACAGGAAAGACAAGTGGAGGCAGCTCAAATTGCTTCAAAAGTGGATGCTATGATTGTGATTGGCGGCAGGAATTCTTCCAACACCCAGAAGCTCTATGAGATTTGTCTTAAGGAATGTAGAAATACATTTTACATCCAGACACTCGGCGATTTTAATCCTGACAGTGTATCTTCTGTGCGCAGCGTAGGTATTACAGCTGGGGCATCCACCCCAAAAAAGATTATTGAGGAGGTTCATACCAGAATGGCAGAGCAGAGTTTTGCAGAGTTATTAAAGGAAGAGGAAGAATCCACCAAACCAATACGTACAGGAGAGATAGTCACCGGTCAGGTCATCGAAGTAACTAAAGATGAAATCATACTGAGTATTGCAGGAAACAAGTCCGAAGGCGTTATTACACGCGATGAGTACAGCAACGACAGCAGCGTTGACTTGACAACCAAGGTACAGGTTGGTGAAGAGATGGAAGCTAAGGTGGTGAAGCTGAATGACGGCGTAGGAATGGTTTCTTTATCTTATAAGCGTATGGCAGCTGACAGAGGCAACCGCCGCCTGGAAGAGGCATATGAGAGTCAGGAGGTTCTGACAGCAGCTGTTACCCAGGTACTGGACGGCGGCTTGAGCGTAGAGGTTGAGGGCGCAAGGGTATTTATCCCGGCAAGCCTTGTATCCGACAGCTACGAGAAGGATTTATCCAAGTATGCAGGACAGGACATCCAGTTCGTTATTACTGAGTTCAATCCAAAGAGAAGAAGAATCATCGGCGATAGAAAGCAGCTTTTAGTTGCTCAGAAGGCACAGCTTAAGGAAGAGTTGTTCGGAAGGATTCAGCCAGGCGACAAGGTAGAGGGTACTGTAAAGAACGTAACCGACTTTGGTGCATTTATCGATTTAGGCGGAGCAGACGGACTGCTTCACATTTCCGAAATGAGCTGGGGCCGCGTTGAGAACCCGAAGAAGGTATTTAAGCCAGGTGAGAAGCTGACTGTCCTTGTGAAAGATATCCAGGGCGAGAAGATTGCTTTAAGCCTTAAGTTCCCGGAGACCAATCCATGGGCACTGGCAGCAGAAAAGTATGCAGCAGGCAGCATTGTAACAGGCCGCGTTGCACGTATGACTGATTTCGGCGCATTTGTTGAGCTGGAGCCAGGCGTAGACGCACTTCTTCATGTATCTCAGATTTCAAGGGAGCATATTGAGAAGCCGGCTGATGTATTAAAGATTGGCCAGGAAGTAGAAGCAAAGGTTGTTGATTTCAATGAGGAAGACCACAAGATCAGCCTCAGCATCAAGGCTATGATGGCTTCTGCACATGACCGCGCAGAGGACGAGGACGTGGCAGACGTTGATATCGACGCTGTAGCAAGAGACGCTGAATAATCAGCTGTTAAAAACAGAATCTATGTAAATGTGAAGCAGGCATCCGGTGTAAAAACCCGGATGCCTGCTGTGCGTTTGCATCTCTGCCCTGCATACAGAGGTTATAGTTTTTTAGAAAGTCAACACACATTCTTCACATAAAAAACATACTTCCGGCACAAATCCTCCTTAAGATAGTATGAAAAAGAACTAAAGGAGAGGAAGTATCATGACAGAGGTGTGTACACTTAAGAAAGACAAATTATGGAAGCAGACTATGGTTTTTACCGTATTTCTGTCCTTTCTGCTGGCTTTTTTCTGCCCCTTTACGGCAAAGGCAGCAGGCGGGATTGAGCTCAGTACGGCTTATCCGGGGATTACGGTAAAGGCTGGGGAGACAGTTTCTGTAACCTTGGATTTGGAAAATACCAGCGGAGCTGCGTTTGATGCTGCATTGTCAGCAGTATCTATGCCGGAAGGCTGGGAGGGATATTTCAGCGGCGGAGGAAAGCAGGTCAGCAAGGTCCATGCTGCCAATGGGGAAACGGTAAGCGGCGTTACCTTTCAGATGACGATTCCAAAGAATGCAGCGGAAGGAA
>OLRK01001789.1_pt1 | contig 15982 bp, 13 predicted proteins | sample 1672911 | NCBI WGS metagenome assembly OLRK01 (sample SAMEA3136736, study PRJEB25190) | human gut metagenome | biome: human gut; feature: human-associated habitat; material: faeces | place: Austria | collected 2013 | reverse complement strand
CGGAATAGCTCAGTTGGCTAGAGCACACGGTTCATACCCGTGGTGTCGAGAGTTCGAATCTCCCTTCCGCTACTAAAAGCCTCGTAAGTATAGGACTTGCGAGGTTTTTTGTATTCTTCCCTCTTCCCATTCCTGTCAAGCCCTGATATAATGTTTTGTAACGTATTTACTAATTTAATATGGAAGGAACCACTTTTATCATGAACGAAAAAATCAAAAAAATCCAGCAGGAGAAAAAGAAGGCTCAGATTATGATAGGCATCTTTGTGGTTGGACTGCTTTTCAGTTTAATCCTCACCTTCCGCCGTTCCCCCCTGGCTACGCTTCTCTTGGGTATTATGTTTCTTTTTTATGTATTTGTTTTCCGCCGTCAGGCCAAGCAATATCAGAATGTCATTAAGACAGCTACCCTGGAAGAATGCCTGCGCCCTTACTTAAAAGAAATCACCTATGAAGAAAAAAATGGCCTTAAATCAGAGCACATCAGCGAAAGTCATTTTTTGCCAGTCCAGCATGACAAAAGTATTCTCATTCGAGATACGGTTCGCGGCACTTATCAGGCTCTTCCTGCTTTTTTAAGTGATGTGACCTGCGACTATACCTCCGTACGCCCTGTAAAGCATGGAAATGAAAAACCGATTCTTGACTTCATCTCCGGAAACTGGTTTGAAATCCGCTTTTCCAGTCCCCTTCCCTATTCCTGCACCATCTGGGATAAACAGCTGGTGGACAGCACTGCAAGAGAACCCTTTTTTGAAGGTTTCCGGATGATGAGCGGCTGCCAGGCCAGGGAATTTGAAAACAAATTTTTTACCTACACAAAGGAAGCTGAGGATTTCATACTTCCGGAGGAGGTAACAGGCGCACTGTTAAAGCTGGCCGAATTTACCCCCGGCCAGGTAGCTGCACAACTTGACGGGCCGGTATTCCGTATTTTTATCAGAAATCGCTTCCTCTACACCAACGCTGTATCCCCAAAAGTTGAAATTACCCCCCAGCTTTTACAGCACAACCAGTACCCCGAAATCAGCTACATCCTTCGAGTGGCAGATGCTGTAAGGAAGATGGGGTAAGAATGTAAAAAACGGCCATTTTACCGCTGGATGCCGGCGGTGATGTGGCCGTTTTTATATTATCTCTTATTATTATCTTATGCTTATTCTACTGTTTTACCCATATAACGCAGTGTCTTTGTCTCCGGATTCTTTGTGAATTTGGAGAAGAACTGCTCCCATACATCTTCACACTCGCTTGGCCAGGTTGCATGAGCCTTGGTATCCGTTTCTGTCAGATGAAGCATGGGTACACCCTCAGGTGTTTCAAACACATAATGTGTCAGAAATCCTTTTTTCGAACTATAATTCTCTCCCTGTCCCATGTAGCTGTAATCACTCCACCGTTTGGTCAGGCCATATCTTCTGCACCAGTAATCTATCAGCTCCTGAGCCTCTGTAAATCCGCCCTTAAATGCAGAATCACAGCATCCCAGGTTTGCCATAATCGGGATTAGCGAGGCCTCTACCGGAGGTTTCTCTTCCTCGCCGCGCATCAGCGCTTCAATGTCAATATTTCTCGCAGAGAACGGAGCAACGGCTGCAAAATAATCCGGACGATAAGCCGCAGATGCCCAGCTCATCATACCACCTGAGGACTGACCACTTCCATAAATACGGCTTGCATCCACCGGATAATGCTCCAGAACCCATTTATACAGGAAATCCAGGAAACGCATATCTGCAGGGCGTTCTGGCTGCGGGTCACCTGTATTCCACATAGCGCGGAAAATATTGTTCGTTTGAATGTCGCTGATGGAGCGAACCTCATTGGGTTCAGAAGCCGTTGGCATAATCAGCAAAACACCATATTTATCCGCCACTTCTGTCCAACCCATTCTGTCAGCAATCTCATCACCGCTGCCTCCAGCTCCATGGAATACAAACAGTGCCGGTATTTTCTGGGTCTTCGGGGCTGTTTCAGGCAAATATACATACCACTCTCTTCTGTAGGTGTCCCGCTTATCCGTATAATATCCGCCCCATACATCAGCAGAAAATTTCTTAAAACCTCTTTCATAAATATTTCCTACTCTTCTTAATGCACCGTTATTATTTCCCGGATAACGGTAAATACCATCAAACAGCTCCTCCAAAATTCGTTTGCTGTATCCGTAATCCACGCAGTCTGACCACTGTCTGCAGTCTGCATTTACATCTGCACACCAGTGTTCATCCAGAGTGCCTCCTTTCTCTGGTTTCCAGCGCTCTACACCGCAAAGTTTTTCACTCTTTTCGGCACTGTGATTTGCCTCTCTGTAATAAGAAACCTGACGCTTTGTATCCTCATTTTCTTCCTCATAAACTAGCCAAATGGGCCATTGTACCTGACTAAGCAATACACCCGGAGTTCTCGAACCGGTACTGCTTAATTCCGCTGCCTCAGCTTCCGGCATTCCTTTTGTTCCAATCAGTGCTGCCGCTGCATATGCCCGCGGATTTCTCCGGCTCTGAGCACCAGCCACATCAGCGCAATCCCCATACGCTGCCACATAGAAATTAGCCTGGAAGGAACAAAACATAGGACGAAGTGCGAGATCATTCATCAATTCATCCAGATATTTAATATCTGCTTTTCCATTCTTCCATCCGTTCTCATCCGGCTCCATCAGCACCAGATAAAGCCCGTACCCATCTGAAAGAGCTTTCCAACCGCTTTTTACCATAAAATCCCATGAGTTCCATCCACTTGGGATACCAATAAATACGGTTGGCTGATTATAAATGGAACCCTCTGGAATATAAAACTTGGCAGACCGAACTACACCCTTCTCCACCGTACAGTCAAACTGATAATATCCATGAAGGAACTGACGATAGTAATGTTTTTTATCAATCCATGCCTCTGAAGCATCCGGTAATTTTTGTGCTGCCGGTTCCTGTAAAAATGATTTCATCTTCTTCTCTCCCTTCTATAAACTAAGCTGCCGGATATACCGGGAAGAACATATTGGCAGAAATAACCAATGTAACGATTGCAATCAACAGGTAAGGAATTGTATATTTCAACAATTTTCCCGGTTCATGCTGCCCGATTGCAAAGGCCAGCGCACACTCAGAAGAACCGCTTGGGAATGCAATCGCCATAATGGAAGCGATATTAATAATCAAAACAATCCCCCTTGGATCCATCCCTGCAACCATAGAGAGAGATGCTGCAATGGGCGTCAGCACTGCCGCAGTACCTGTATTGGACATAAAGGTCGTCATCACAATCGTTGTAACAGCAAATACAAAAAGAACTAAAATTCCAGATGGATTCTCGCCTAAAAGGTTTAAAATACCGTTTCCAATCAAATCGCCCACACCAGATTTTCCAATGGCATCTGACATAACCAGAACACCGGCAATCATCCACACCATATCACCTGTTAAGGAATTAACTGCTTCTTTTGTTGATAATACCTTTGTATAAATCAGGACAAGAACGCCGGCAGCAGGGATTACATACATCAGACTTCCAATCTTTGAGCCAAACAGGAAACCTAACAGCACAATAACAAACACACTATTAATAATAGCTTCATCTCTTCTGGAAATAGCTTCGTTTTCCTTCACTTCTTTGACATTGGATGTATTAACTCCATGTTTTGGAATAAATTTCCATGCAAACAGAGCATAAATTGTTAATGCCGCAGCCGGTAAAAATGATACCTTGATAAAGTCTCCCGGAAGCAGCATTAAATCCGGATTAGCGATAATTCCCTCATAATACGCATTTGCTGTTGCGGACATGGTAGCACCAAGACCAACGGGGAACTTTAAGCTCCAGGCTGCCATAACAGAAAATGCTGCAAAGATCATTCGAGATGCACAAATTTCATCATTATCATCCAGAGATACTAGAAACAGAGCAATAATAGAAATAATCGCAGTTCTTCCCATTAACTGAGCCAATACAATGGTGACCAGAAACAAAAAAACAATAAAAGCCAGACCACTTTTTCCTTTTATCTTTTCCATGCTTGCCCGAATCTTATTGACCAGACTGGTTTTACCAAACGCATATGCAATGGTAAACATGCTCGCAATCAAAATTGTTGTCTTGTTAGCCAGACCTGAAAATGCCTCTGAGATATTGAAAACTCCCGTTAGAGCAAGAAGCACGCAGCAGGTCATTGTTGTAACGCCATAAGGTACTTTATGAGTAAAGAACATAAAAATCATAAAGACTAATAACCCAAGAACAATATACATCTGCATAGCAAAGTCCCTCCAATTCCTTTGATTAAGTAATTTTCATTTTACTTCATAGCCGGCTAACGAAAAATATTAGAGATACAGACAAGCAAAAACTGTATACCCCCTTTATTTTCCTATATTTTTAGTATAATTCATAGATCTGTCATTGACAACAACATAAAGCTTATGTTAATTTTAAGTAAAAGTTATGATAAGAGGTTTGATATGTATCTAAAAGACCAACAATATATGACCGCTCTCTTTTTTGAGGGTTCCCTAACGAAAGCAGCACGTCGCCTTAATGTATCCCAGCCTGCACTATCAAAATGGCTCTCTGATTTAGAAAATCAGCTTGGCAGAAGTCTGGTTGTCCGTTCCAAAAATGGAATCGTGTTTACGGAATCCGGACACATTTATCTGGATGGATGCAGAAAATGTCTGAACGCAGCACTGGAAATACGAAAAGAGCTGGAGGCTCTGTCTCAAAAATCAAAAGAAAAGATCGTGCTGGGAGGCAGTCCAATCCGCGGCGCTCAGGCTTTCGCAAAAATTTTTACACAATTTCATCAGCAGTATCCTGATGTGGATTTACAGTTCATTGGAGATAAAAATACAGCTCTCAAAAAGATGCTTATGGAAGGAACGCTTACCATGTCCTTACTGGGAGCTCCCGAAACTACCATACAGGGACTTGAATACTTAAAATTCATGGATGAAGAGCTGCTTCTGATGCTTCCTAAAAAACACCCCCTGTCCTACGATTTCCAGACACTGCCTCCCAATACTCCCTATCCTTCTCTTGATTTAAAAGAGCTAAAGGATACTCCTCTTCTGGCAAATCGTTCCGAAACCTCCTACGGTGATATTATTATGAGCCTTTACCGGAAAGCAGGTTTGGAAGCCAATATTATATTCCGTTCCAATATTGTGCCTCTGCTTTATGAAATGGTTCTGAACGGAGTGGGTGCGGCATTGATTCCCAATTCCTATTACAATCCCAAAGATGATGTCTGCGTCTATTCACTTTTCCCCCGGCTTCTTGTATATCAGGGGATTGGAATCCGAAGCGGTCACCCTCTGTCCGTGTCGGAAGAAACACTCATTCATTTACTGATGAATAACTGGGGTGCTCCCTATTACATGCATCAGTACGCTGATTATTATCTGGATCAGAGAAAGCAAAGGATGGATATTTATGAATACCACAAGATTTGAATATATGCTGGCGCTGGAACGGCTGGGTTCGATTACAAAAGCTGCGGAAGAATTTTTCATTTCACCTTCTGCAATAAGCCAGTGTCTGAAAATGGAAGAAAAGCAATTGGAATGTCAGTTGTTTGAGCAAAAAAACAGGAAGATGGTTCCCACACAGGAGGGATTGATTTATTTAAAAGGGGCCCGGAAAATTGTTGAGATTCGTGAACATACATTGAAGCAGCTTAACATTTCGTTTCAAAACAGACATGACATCCGGCTTGCCGTTTCTCCTATGCTGTTTCAGGAAATTTTCGAAAAAATCCAGCCGGCACTGAAAACCGCTTTCTCAAACACAGGCATTGAACTGTTGAGAACAGATGAAAAAACGGCTTACGCCTACCTTTTAAATGATTTAGCTGATTTTGCTCTTTTAGCCTCCCCACGCCAAAACCATGCGCTCCTGACCGAAGAGGTGCTCGGGAGAGACCGGCTTCTTTTGATCGTACCAAAGGCCTATCTCCGCCATCAGATTATAGCAAAACCTAAAATTGAAGATTGCCGCACTGTACCTTTTATTTTGACAAAATCTGGATCTACATCCCGCAATATAGAAAACCGGATTCTGGCTAAACATCAGATTTCTCAAATCCGCATCTATGAAACAGATGACTATTTAATGTCAAGACAGTTTCTGGAAGATGGCAAAGGAGCAGCCTTTCTCCCTACTTCTATGATTCCTGAAAATGCAGACAAGCACTTTTTTGTTATATCTCCAAAGTTAATCGGGCATTTTCCCTTCCTTTTCGTGTGGCCAAGTGATAAAGCAGATAATTCCGAATGTAAAAAAATCGCACAAACAATCCGGGCTGCCTGGAAAAAAACCTCCTTTTCTCGCCTTCACTGACAGGTTTTTATATTTTACTCTCAACTGCTCCATCACAGACAGTCCCCCGAAATCAGCTACATCCTTCGGGCAGCAGATGCTGTAAGGAAGATGGAGCAAGAATGTAAAAAACGGCCATTTTCCCGCTGAATTCTGGCGGTAAAGCGGCCGTTTTTATTATAATTTCCGTTCTTGGGTTTCAAATGAAGGCCATATGCTTTATTCAGTCTCATCAATACGAACCAAATCGCCATTTTCCCGGAATCTCATTTCAAACAGGTCTCCCACAACCTCAAGCTCAGGATATTTTTTCACCTCTCCCAACAACGCTTCCGATATAAAAATACGTCCAATATCTAACGTATTCTTCATCCAGATTAATTTAGGATTATCATAATCAATCCCCGTACATCCATTAATAGCCATCTGAATTGCCACTTTATCATTGTCTACAACCATAGGCATTTTAGCCGAATTGTAAACTCTTGATGTAATCACATTGGGATATGTACTGGCAAAATCAATGGCATCTCTGTATTTTTGCGGAACCACATCAATAAGCCCCATTCCGCAGGCATTTCCATGGGTTTCCTCCGTCAGACGAAGTGTACAAATCATTTGCTGATGAGGTTCTTTGGGAATTCCATCATGGGTATACCTTGAAATAATCATTGTGTCCATTCCTGCCCCACTAATGTTCTTTCCAGCCTCCTCTACCAGCAGCACATCATATTTGGGAATAAATATTTTAGGAAAATTATCATATGCCCTTTTTAAAAGCTGTTTTTCCTGCTCCAAAATCTCTTCTGACTTAATCACATGAATTTCTGCTGTTTCATCATAGGCATTTTCAATCAAACCGATTCCAAAAATAACATTGCCATGTTCTAAAACATACTTCCCTATTTTTTGTATATTTTCAGACATATGAGTCATTCCCAGGCCATGGCAAAGCGCAGCCCCCTTCTGTTTTCCCAACCCAATAACAGACATTTTTGTAATACCACTTTCAATGGGTCCACTAAAAGAAGGATGTGGTTTTATACGATTAATCAATATGGTACTGTCTGCTTCAAATGCAAATTTATCCACATTTACTGGCAATCCATCTGCATAACCAATGCAACAGGTTTCCATTGTAGCTCTGATTGGACATCCGCATATTTTTTCTGTTATTCCCAGTGAATTGAGAATTTCCACCTGTCCCTCTGCAGTCGCTCCTCCATGACTTCCCATCGCTGGAATAATAAATGGTTTCCCACCCTTTTCTTTTACGAATCTTACAGTTTCACAAATAACAGGAACTATATTGTTAACACCTCTGCTGCCTGCTGTAATTGCAACTCTGTCTCCATTCTTAATGCAACCACCCACTTGCGCATATTCTAATTGCCTTCTTGTTTCCTCTGCAGCATTCTTCACATAAGGTCTTGGAAATACCTGCTTCACCTCAACCATCCTTGGAATCTTAATAAAAGACACTAATTCCGCCAGCTGGCTCATCCTTTTTCCTCCTCGCATAATACCTTAATGCCTATCTTCCCCAAATCAACCAATGTCCCATTCCCATCAAACTCCATTTCTTCCGGCTCTGTCTCAATCACCAACCCCGGATTTTGCTTTGCCTCCTCATAGTAAGCCTCTGAAAGCAGAATATGCTCTACATTCAGACTGTTTGCAATCCTGACAATCCTTATATTCTTTTTATCCACTCCTGTACAGGTACGGATGCATACCTGGATTGCCTCCTTATCATTTTCCATGATCATCGGAATACGTGCATTTTCAATAACCGTAGAGGTTATCAGATTTGGATAGGTCAGGCTTAAATCTACTTTTTCAAAAAAACGCCTTGTTGTTGCATGAGCCATTCCCATTCCGCATCCGCTGTGATGACTTTCCTTGCTCAAATCCAACACAGCAACCCGCTGGGACTTTAAACCACCCGAAGCATAGGGCGTAACAAAGGTTCCTGTAATATTGGGGTCCATACCACTTCCACTGAAATTCTTTCCAATCTGGTCGCAGATCAGAACGTCACACTCCGGAACCATAATACACGGCAGCAATTTTTTTGCCTCTTCCAGCAATGCCGGCTCCTTCTCTTCAATTTCATCATGATTTACTACTTCTATTTTAGCTGTTTTATCATATGCATTTTCCAGAACAGCCACTGCAAACAAAATATTGGCATGCTTTAAGATTGCCCTTCCAAACATAGGAACATATTTAGCCATTTGTCCGAAGCCTGCCTCATGACACACGTCCGCTCCTGCCTGCTTTCCCAGGCCAATGGTCATCATTTTCATAATACCGCTTTCATAAGGCCCACGAAAGCAGGTATGAGGCTTTACACGGCAGTTAACAATAATACCGTCCGCTTCTGCTGCATCCTTTCCGATCAGTACATCCATCCCTTCTTCATTGACTCCAATTTTTACTACTTCCATACTGCATTTTACAGGACATCCCAATGCATCCTCTGTAATCCCATAATTTTTCAAGATCTCTCTCTGGCCTTCTTCTGTTGCCCCGCCATGGCTTCCCATTGCAGCAACAATAAATGGCTCTCCGCCCTTTTCTTTTACAAAGTCTACGATTGTCTGGGTAATATACAAAATATTAGCTATCTGCCTGCTTCCCACTGTAATTGCAACCGACATTCCCGGATGTATCTGAGATGCAAACTTCTCCTGCGCCATCTGTTCATAAAGGATTTTACATATCTCTTCCGTCTCTATTTTATGGTTGGGAAATATCTGTCTCACCTGAAACATTCTCGGAATCTCTACATGTTCTACTAAACTGGATACCACACTTTTCATGATTGCCTCCCCTTTCTCCTTGAACTTCATTGCAAAAAGGCACTGCTCATGCAGCGCCTTTTCGCAATCATCCAATATAAGTCTTTATTTTGCCAGTCTGTCTGCAATGTCCTTAATTGTAGTATAAGTTGCTTCTTCAACTGCAGCAGTATCTTCCGGACTTAAATAGTTTGGCATCATCTGAAGATCAGCTAATGCCTGCTGTCCTTCTTCACTCTCTACAATCTCTTTTACAAGAGCATCATACCAGTCAATTACTTCGTCAGGAGTTTCTGGCGGGAAGTAGAATGAGAATTCCTGGTTTGGATAAGAGAAATCAACTCCCTGCTCCTTTAAGGTAGGAATATCAGCAATCAGGTCATATCTTTCATCTGTCGGAGCTGCAAGACAGGTAAACTGTCCGGATTCAAGATAATCCTTGCAGTTTACATACGGACCAGGCATCAGATCAATCTGGCCGGACAGCATTGCAGCAATCTTATCAGAGGTAGAGCCTGCGTCTACAAGATCAAGCTCAATACCTGCTGCCTCCTGGAAGCCAAGAAGCTCATAATATGTATATGCACCAACCTCAGTACAAGCCTTCAACTGTCCTGGTGCTGCCTTTGCGGCCTCAATAAACGCATCCAGATCTTTGTATTTATCAGAGAACACATACAGCTGCTGTGCTGGTTCCAGAGCAAAGCTTGGGCCAATCTTAAACGCTGTATAGTTGTAATCTGTAACACCAGCAACATTTGCCACATTTACTAATGCATGACCATATAATGCTGTTGTACCGTCCGGTGCTGCTGCCAGAACCTGATTTGCTGCTACAGAACCTGCTGCACCATTAGAATTTACAACAATAAAATCAACGCCTGTTTTCTCTTTTGCAAGCTGAGCAAAAACACGTGCAGAAAGGTCCGTATCCCCGCCTGCTCCTGCCGGAACAACGATAGAAACGGTTCCTTCCGGTTTCCAATCACTCGCTGCCTCTTCTTTTGCTGCCTCTGTTGCTTCTGAAGACTCCTCTTTTGCTGCTTCGGTCTTTGCTGCCTCTGTTGCTGCCGGTGCTGCTGTAGTAGTCTCTGCCTTTTCAGAACCTCCACAGGCCGTCATGCTAAGAGCCATTGCCCCCACAAGAACTGTTGCCAACATTCTCTTTTTCATAGTTTTTTCTCTCCTTTTTTCCGGATGCTTTCACATCCTGTTTTCCCTTTATATATTTCCCAGCCCACCCCGAGCTAGGTTATATATCTGAAATAATTACTGTTTCTGCGCCTTAACCTTTGCACGGTATGCCCTGAATTCCTTAGTCATAGACCATACAAGAACACCAATTGCAATAAAGAAAAACACATCGAAAATTGGCCTCTTAAAGAATGCGCCAAAGGACTTATACTGCATGATACCGCGGCGAAGATATGTCTCCAGCATTTTTCCTATCAGGAAGCACAGTACAAACGGTGTTGTAGGCAGGCTGAACTTATGATAAACGTAGCCTACCAGTCCAAAGATCAGAATGGACTGCACATCAAAAATACGGTTGTTGGTAGCATATGCACCTACACAGCACAGAACCAGGATTAACGGAAGCAGAATATGCTTCGGCACCTTCAGTACCTGCACAAAACCCTTAATACAGGTCCATTCAACCACCAGCATAATCACTGTACACACCATACATGCTGCAAAAATACCATATACCACATCTGCATTCTTTACAAACAGCAGCGGGCCTGCAGATAAACCATGAATTAAAAAGCCGCCCAGCATCATAGCAGTAACGCCGTCACCAGGAATTCCAAGCACCAGCAACGGTATCATTGCACCACCGATTGTTGCATTGTTTGCAGATTCCGTTGCTACAATACCATCCGGGCACCCCTTACCAAACTCTTCCGGATGCTTAGACATGTTCTTTGCAGTTACATATGCCAGCATACCCGAAGTAGAGCCGCCGATACCAGGAAGGATGCCAATTCCAGTACCGATCAAAGCAGAACGGAAAAAATTAGGAAGATGATAAATAAACTCCTGCATGGTGAATCCAAAACCTTTTACCTTCTTAACCGGAAGGGTTTCCATCTTGCCCCCCTTCATGCTTTCTGCAGTACAGAGGATATCAGAAATAGCAAAAATACCAATTAAGGTTGGCAGTGTATCAAAACCTGCCATTAAATTAGGAGAACCGAAGGTAAAACGCGGGGTTCCATCAATAGGTGCCATTCCCACCAAAGTAAACATCAGACCGAATATACCCGCCAATAAACCTCTCAGCATATTTCCGGAAGACAAAATTGCTACCATAGTCAATGCGAAGAAACAGATACCAAAGTTCTCCGCCGGTGTAAATTTCAACGCAACATCTGCCAGCAATGGTGCACAGAACGTTAAAATGATAAAAGAAAAAATAGAACCCATAGCGGAGAACACAATACCAAGGCCCAGTGCCTTCATTGCTTCACCGTTTTTAGCCATTGGATGCCCGTCAAAACAAGTTGCAATGGATGAGGCCGTTCCCGGCATATTAAGCAAAATTGCAGAAATCAAACCTCCTGAAATACCGCCAATATAAACAGCTACCAGAGTGTTCAATCCCATGGACGGGGTCATGCTGAATGTCAACGGCAGCATAAGCGCTACTGCCATAGATGCTGACAGCCCTGGAATTGATCCAAATACAATACCGATTGCCACACCGGCCACCATCAAAAAAATAGAAGCCGGATTTAAAATGCTTACAAACGCATTTCCAAGTAAACCTAATGCCTGCATACTCTTTACTCCCTCCTACCTTATAAATTAATGGTGAAAATACCTGCCGGCAATACAATCTTAAAGCCGTAGCGGAACAGGAAAAATACAACAAATGTAAAAATCACATCAATCACAACCAGGCGAACAATATGTTTTGTATCCCGTTCCTCATCAGGAGAAAGTACCAGCATCTGCAGAAGCAGATATACTATGGTAGTAATAATAAATCCTACCGGTTTAAGTAAAAATACATAAATAAGAACCAGAATAATACTAGACAAAACACGTTTATAATCGCATTCTGGAATGACAGCATTCTCCAATTCTTTTTCATGCATTTTAAAGTTTTTAATACTTAAGAATGTTAAAAGTGCCGCCAGAATAAATGTAACTACCCCGATCACCAACGGCATGAAGTCCGGCCCGATTTCCATAACCTTAGATTTCGGGAGCATTTTTGCCATTGCAATAAGCACTACAGAAAGTATCATAAAAAATACGCCTACTACAATGTCCCCATACTTTTTAAAAAACATTTTCTCCTCTCCTTTTCTTTTTTATTTTATACCATATTACCCATGAATAATTTTAACTCAGACCATACCAAAAGTAAAATCTATACTTTTTAGACATCTCTTAATTTTTCTAATATTCATTTTATATATATATTCTCATTTTTTTATTGTCTCCCCTCACAATATTTTACTTTACAACGTTTTTCTGATATAATTATAAAAAATTATAGCATATTTGTCCAATATCTATAACCGATTGTATAAATCAGTTTTACTAATTACATATCAAGGAGGGATTACGTTGGACGTAAAATATTTAAATTATATTCTAGCAATTGCAAACCGACACAATATGACAAAAGCTGCAGAGGATTTATTTGTTTCCCAATCCTCTCTAAGCCAACATTTATCCCGTCTGGAGCAAGAACTCAATACTCCCCTATTTACACGTTCCAAAAATGAACTGACCCTCACTCCTGCCGGACAGCTATATGTAGATGCTGCCAAACAGGTTGTAAAAATACAAAAAGAATTATATCAAAATATTGCAGCTTTAAGCCGGCGGGGGAAAATCTGTGTAGGTGTTACCTCCAATTTTGGTCTGCGTATGCTCTCGGAAATTATTCCAAAATTCAAAGAAATCTATCCTGAAGTATCCATTGAAATTACAGAAACCAGCCTTCCGGGCCTTAAAAATCTTCTTGTTGATGAACATATTAATGTAGGAATCGCTGCTGAAGTAAGTACTGACCACTTTGACGGCCGAGCTCAGATTCTACGCAAAGAAGAGGTTTTTTTTGCCATCCCAGCATCACATCCATACACCTCTATTCATGCGCCAGGAACCCCTATCACTTCAGAAGAATTAATTCAAAATTTTTCCCATGAGAATTTCCTCCTGTCAAAAAAGGGAGCCTCACTCAGAATGCTTTCTGATCGTTTTTTTGAAGACTGCTGTTTTAGCCCCAGCGCATTTTGTGAAACCAACAGTATTTCCACTACCCGGCGAATGATTGCGCAAAATACAGGAGTCGCTTTTATTTCAGAATCCTGCTCTGTTAACCGAAAGCAGGTTGCCTACTATCCCCTTTCTCCTGCCCTCTATCGCCTGAACCTGGTAATTTGCCAGAAAGATTGGGTTCTAAATGAACCTGAACAGTTGTTTTTATCTCAAATTCTTAACTATTTTAAAGGAAATACAGAAACCCCCTATTTGGCAGAAAATTATGCTGTAACATATCCTGTCTAAGCCAAACAAAACCAGAAATTGCATCCCGATAACTTTCATATAGAAAATCTATATTTCCTGCAGCACAAACAGGGGCTCTTCACCGATTGATTTCTGTGAAAAGCCCCTGTTTATTTTTATATCATCCTTATTTATTCTTTTTCCACCGTTTTCGTCACTATCACATCACTTCCAAGCCCCAGGACATCCGAAAGAAGTATCTCTCCCTCCTTCACAGGCGCCTTGCAGCGAAGCTTATGAATCTGTTCAACTACATCAAAAATGCGGGATTTGGGAATGGGGTTTGTCAGGCGCACACTGACCAGCGGAAGCTCCCCTCCTTCTACCAGAACGGAGGTGGCAATATTGCGCATTGGATTTACCAGCTCCTGATGAACATATTCAGCCCCTTTCGAACACCGGTTTCCTGTCACCTCAAAATCTTCCCCTTCATCTCGGGCTGTAATCTCACAGCCCTGAGGGCACATGATACATGTAAATGTCCTTAACATACAATTCTCACCTCCAGATCATCAGTCTGATTCAGCTGTTCTGCCTTTACCTTTATCTGAATCATTTCCGCAGGAAGGGCCTTTGACTGCTTCACCTTTTTTACCAGAGTTTCATTCTGCCATAGCTCTACTGTACATCCTCTTAGCGGTTTTCTTACTCTGAATGAGATTGTCACATCCTCCGTCCCGCTAATCCGGGCAGGAACCAGCTGTCCCACCATTGCATCACCTGTAACCGATAAATTGCTTTCCGTCAGGCCACCTTTCAAAAAACGTACCACACCGTCTGCCAAAGCCTCCGCCTCCATAGAAACGAAATCAACCAGATCATGAACATGAAGTACATTTCCAGCTGCAAAAATCCCTGGGACTGTAGTCTGATAACGCTCATCCACAGCCGCTCCCTTTGTCCCTCCGTCTTCCTTTGCGCCAGCCATCCAGGTCAGCTCATTCTCCGGTATCAATCCCACGGATAAGATCAGTGTATCGCAATCATATTCAACCTCTGTGCCTGGGATAGGCTGCAATTTTTCATCTACTTCGGACACAACCACACTTTCAAGCCGTTCTGTCCCCTTTATCTCCGTCACAGAATGACTTAAATACAGCGGAATCCCATAATCATTAAGGCACTGTTCGATATTTCTCGGAAGCCCACTGGCATAGGGCTGAATCTCAAATACCCCCAATACCTTTGCTCCCTCCAAGGTCATGCGTCTTGCCATAATCATGCCAATATCACCAGAACCTAAAATAATTACATTCTTTCCTACCATCCTGTTTTTTAGGTTTACATATGCCTGAGCTACTCCTGCCGTATAAACGCCAGCAGGCCTGGTACCGGGAATACTGATGGCCCCGCGGGTCCTCTCCCTGCATCCCATAGAAAGGATTACTGCCTGTGCCTGTATTTCAAGATACCCCCGAGGCGAAGCTGCATACACCTTCTTGTCCTGAGTAAGCTCCAGAACAGTTGTATCTGTCATGTATGGAATTGCCAGCTCCTGTACCCTGCGCACAAACCGTGATGCATATTCCGGCCCGCTTAAGGTCTCACCAAACCGCGTAAGACCAAAGCCATCATGGATACACTGTCTTAAAATTCCACCAAGCCTTTTCTCCCGCTCCAGAATCAGAATATCTGTCACACCTTTTTCGTATAATTCAATAGCCGCTGCCACCCCCGCCGGCCCGCCACCGATGATCACAACCTGTACCTGTCTCATTTTTCACCCCTGACCTTTCCTGTAAACATATAAGCATTCTTTCTGGAATAGCGGATATCTTTCGGAGCCAGTCCCATTTCCTGCTCGATCATCTCTGTGATCCTTGTTTCGCAGTAGCCGCCCTGACATCTTCCCATGGTAGCCCTGGTCCTGTTTTTAATGCCTGTTACAGTACAGGCACCCAACGGATTATGAATTGCATTTAAAATTTCTGCCTTTGTCACAGTCTCGCATCTGCACACGATCTCACCGTACAAGGGATTTTGAGCAATGGCCTCCTCCTGCTCCTTATGGCTCATGTCGCAGAAACGTTTCTTTACAGAGCGCACCGGGTTAAATTTTTCATTTTTCTCCGGCTGTTCCCTGGCTGTCAGAATTGCTACAGCCCGACGCGCCAGAGGAAGCGCACAGGTTACGCCCGGAGATTCAATTCCCACCAGATTTACAGTGCTGGGATGGCCTTCATCTGATTCCAGAAGAAAATCCAGGATTTCCCCAGTTTCCGGATCATACCGCTTCCAGCGGATACCTGCAAAGTTCCGGATAAAATATTCCCGTTTCATCTGCTTGAACATTTTTTTACCATCTTCAAACAAGCCATCCATATGCTCCTTTGTAA
>OLRK01001788.1_pt1 | contig 15983 bp, 9 predicted proteins | sample 1672911 | NCBI WGS metagenome assembly OLRK01 (sample SAMEA3136736, study PRJEB25190) | human gut metagenome | biome: human gut; feature: human-associated habitat; material: faeces | place: Austria | collected 2013 | reverse complement strand
TCTTTTCCTTACTGCGGGTATTGGAATTAGTGCTGCTTATGCAGTTCCGGAAGCCAGCACATCAGTCATGGAAACAGTTCAACAAAATCAAACCATCAGCGGTCGGATTACCGATACCAGCGGGGAACCTGTCATCGGAGCCAGCGTTGTGGTAAAAGGAACGACCAACGGAACCATTACCGACTTTGACGGTAAGTTCAGCCTCAATGCACCGGCCCAAGGCACATTGACAATATCCTACATAGGATATAAAAAGATGGAAATATCCATCAACGGACAACGAACCGTAAATGTTACGCTAAAAGAAGATACGGAGATACTGGATGAAGTGGTGGTGGTAGGTTATGGCACACAAAAAAAAGCAACCCTGACAGGCTCTGTATCATCTGTAAGCGGTGAAGATATTAAAAAAGTCTCAGCAGCCAATTTAAGTAATTCCCTAGCCGGTAAGACAGCCGGTATCATAGCCAATACCCGTTCAGGCGAACCTGGCGAGGATGGAGCCGACATTCTTATCCGCGGAAAAGGGACTTTAGGAAATACTTCTCCACTGATCGTTGTGGATGGTATTGCTGACCGTTCATTCAGCCGCCTCAACCCTGAAGACATCGAATCTATTTCTGTACTGAAAGACGCTTCTGCCGCCATATATGGTGCACGCGCCGCAAATGGTGTTATCCTGGTAACCACCAAACGCGGTAAGGAAGGTAAAATGCAAGTAAACTACAACGGCAGCTACACACTTTCCCAACCGACACGCATCCCCCAAATGCTGAACTCCTACCAGTATGCGACTTATGTAAATGAATATGACGCCGACCCACGCCACGATCAGGGCGGTATCACTTATTCCGATGAAGTGCTGCAACATTATATAAATCATGATGATGATCTAAATTATCCCGACACAGACTGGTGGGATGCAGTGGCCAAAGATTGGGCAGGAAAAACTCAGCACAGCTTGTCCGTAAGTGGTGGCAATGATAAATTATCCTTCTATTCTTCCGCTCAATATATGTGGCAGGATGCCATTTACAAACAGAGCACACAGGACTACAAGCAATATCAATTCATCACCAACATTGATGCCAAAATCAACAAATCCGTACGTTTTAGTTTTGATATTCTGGGACGTCAAGAACAACGCAACCGTGGAATTTATTCGACTCCCTACCTGTTTACTTATTTCCTGACCACTTTTCCCGGCAGTGCTCCCTATTTCCCGAACGGACTCCCACGAGTAGGTTACGATGGTATCACCCGCAATGCCGCCATTATGGTGACAGACCAGCCCGGATACAATAAATACACCTATAATATATTAAACCTGAAGCCCTTGCTGCATATTGACCTGGATATGATTACCAAAGGTTTGTATGTAGAAGGATATGCCGCACTGGATTTCCATTTTGATAACGGCAGATCATTAAATCAGCCGTACGACTTATATTATTATGACAAAGCAACCAATGAATACCAGAACAAAAGAGCAGATACCGGTAAAATCAGTGTAAACTCCTGGTCTAGCAACTACAAAACAATCACCCTGAATGCCCGTATCGGTTATAGCCATACATTTGCCGAAGCTCACAAAGTAGATGCATTCGTGGCCTACGAACAAAGCAAATATGATTATAACACTCTTTCCGCCTATCGTACCAACTATCTGTCTACAGCCATTCCTGAAATATTTGCAGGCAGCAGTGTACCCGAAGACAAGGACAATGGAGGTTATTCAGACGCTACAGCACGTTGCAATTTCTTCGGACGTATCAACTATGGATATAAAGACAAATATTTAGCAGAGGTAACATTGCGCTACGATGGCTCCATGAATTTTGCTCCCGGTCATCGTTGGGGATTGTTCCCGGCTTTCTCACTGGGTTGGGTGATGAGTGAGGAAAAATTCTTCGAACCGATAAAGGATGTGGTCAGCTTCTTCAAACTGAAAGGTTCCTGGGGCATGATGGGTAATGACAATATCGCCGCCTATCAGTTCATGTCCCAATACAAATTCTTAGCAGATAATAAAGGGCCGTACTTTGGAGCAGGAGAGGACGGACACATCAACCAAGGCTTTTACCAAGCACGAGTAGCCAATCCAGTAGTAACTTGGGAAAAAGCAAAGACTTTAAACTTAGGTTTATCCACACAATTCTTAAATGGAAAATTTGGTCTGGATTTTGATTGGTTCCATTCCAACCGTAATGATATCCTTTGTTACCGTAACGCATCCATTCCTTATTACGCAGGAATGACTCTGCCACAAGAGAACATAGGTGAGGTTACTAACTCCGGCATAGAAATCATAGCTACATATCGAGATCGTGCAGGTGATTTTGAATGGGGGATCACAGGTAACTTAACTTACGCAAAAAATAAGGTGAACTATATGGATGAGGCAGCCAGCACTCCTGCATGGCAAAAGACAGAAGGCCATCCCATTGACGGACAAGTACTCTATAAAGCATTAGGCATCTATCAAACTCAAGAGCAGGTAGATAATACGCCACATATTGACGGAGCCAAACCAGGAGACTTGATTTATCAAGATACAAATGGCGACGGTAACATAACATGGGATGATGCAATCCGTATTGATGAAACAGCTACTCCAAAAATCATTTACGGATTTACATTAAATGGAGGTTGGAAAGGTATCGATTTAAATATGTTTTTCCAAGGACAGGCCAAAGCCAGCCAATTAGTCCAGCCAACCATGAACATGGCGACAGATTTTTATGAAGGACGCTGGAAAGAAGGAAACACCTCGGAAGAAAATGCCAACGCACGTTGGCCTAAAGCCTTCATAAAACAAACTTATGGTGATACCTGGAATGGACAAGCTTCGACATGGTGGTTACGTAATGCATCCTTCTTACGTTTAAAATCAGTGGAATTAGGTTATACATTGCCTAAGGATCTAACAGCTAAAGTAGGAATACAAAAAGCACGAATTTATGTCAACGGAGCAAACTTATTTACGATTGACAACTATAAGATTGCTGATCCGGAAGCAGGTGTAACACGTAATGACAACAACGAAGTAATCAACTCTAACGGTGTGCTAAGCTATCCGTTACAGCGAACGATTACTTTCGGTGCCAATATTACATTTTAAGAAACCCAAAAACGATGAACAATGAAAAAGATATATTTATATGTAGCCTTTGCATTGGCTAGCATAGGCATGATTTCTTGTACAGATATACTTGATCAAGACCCGCTGGACTCTTTCACAGATGAAGCAGTATGGAATGATCTTGCCCTTTCAGAAACTTATCTGAATGCGCAATATATGAACCTGATGGCCGAAAACATGAAGGGCACCCGCTTTGCACACTATACAGACGAAGTTTTTCAAAAACATACTTATGGTTCAGAAAATGTGACCCAAGGATTATTAAGCTGTGATAATGCCGGAATCGGTTGGGATGATACGATGTGGGATCCCTGGTATAGTTATTATCAATATATAAGCAAGTTGAATCTTTTTTTGGAAAAGATAGATAATGTACCCGGAGATGAGACTTCTAGAAACGAACAAAAAGGGCAAGCCCTGTTTCTACGTGCATGGAATTATCATATGCTATACAGCTTATTCGGACGTGTGCCTATCGTAGATCATACTTTTGACCTGGATTCTTCATTTGAACTGCAACGTGAAGATATGGATAAAGTAGCCGATTTCATTATAAAGGATTTAGATGAGGCCGCTGCATTGCTCCCTATAGAGTATAGTGATCCCAATGATTTCGGACGAGTTACCAAAGGAGCTGCTCTAGCTCTGAAATCCAGAGTACTATTATATAAGGCAAGTCCATTATTTGGAACACCCAGCACTGAAAAGTGGCAAGCGGCAGCAAATGCTGCAAAAGCAGTATTCGACTTAAACAAATACTATTTAAAAACGGTAAATAACAGTGAGGAATATGGAGCATTGTTTTATGATGTGAAAAATCCAGAAGTTATTTTCGAAAAATTATTTGACCCTAAATACGGATCAGGTGATAATAACTCATTTTTATATCAGGCTCCATGCGGCATTGGTAACGGCTTCCAAGGATGGGGGAATTTCAATCCGACACAAAATTTAGTGGATAAGTTCCAAATGGCAGACGGTACCGCTTCTGAAAAGAAAACACACTATGACTATTATCCCTGGAACGGGCGTGAAATTCGTTTTTATGCCGCTTTCTTATTAGATGGGGACGAATGGGGATATGGAAAAGACAAACGCGAAGTAGAAGTATATTATGGAGGAGACGAAACGATTCCTGCCGGAAAAGACAGCAATTGGGGTGAATATTGGTGGAATGCCAGCAATACGGGATACTCCATGCGGAAGTTTCTCGACCCGTCTTATGATGCTACAGGAACAACCATGCACACTACCCCTTGGTTCTTCATCCGTCTTTCAGAAATTTATCTCAACTATGCCGAATGCCAGATTGAGCTAGGCAACAACTTAGAAGCTTTGGAGTATATCAATAAAGTACGTACCCGCGCGCTTTTACCACCCGCTACAGGAGAAGATATCAGAGCCGAATATGAATATGAAAGACAAATAGAGCTGGTATTTGAAGGACAACGTTGGTTTGATCTCCGCCGTTGGAAAAAAATGTATGAAGAATACAGCAAGCCTATTTATGGCGTAACTATCGGCAAATTTAAAAATGAAGACGGCACCTACCGCAAAGAATACTGGACAGATAACATTGTTTCCACACGTGTATTCAATAATGACAAACTGTATTGGGTGCCTGTTCCGCGTTGGGAGCTGAACAAGTCCAAACTGATTGATGCCGCTCCTTACGAATAATACTATTGGGAAGCAACAGATTATTCATATTAAAAAAGGAGTGTCTTTGTTGGACACTCCTTTTTTAATCACCTTCATGCATCAAGGAGTTTCAAGTCAAATTTTCCTATATAGCTCACTATCCAGACTATTTTGCTATATTTTTGCATGATTGTATCATATCAATACCTTCCTAAAAACTACTTTTACCCCCACAAAATATGAAAACTATATGAAAAGAACCTTGTGTACCATGAAAACAAAATTCTTAACTCTGCTGCTGCTGACAAGCACACTTACAGCCGGAGCACAAATGTATTTCGGCACTAAAAAAGAAGTACCCGACTCTGTATTAACGCATTGGCACAAACTCCGCCTATGGGATGGAACAGCTGGAACAAATTCGGATGCAATGTGAGCGAACAGCTCATCAAAGAAATGGCGGACGCCATGATTGCCACAGGCATGAAGGATGCAGGCTATGAATACCTGGTCATCGACGACTGCTGGCAGGTAGGACGAGACGAAGAAGGAAATATACAGGTCGATCCCAAACGTTTTCCCAATGGAATGAAAGCACTGGCAGATTATGTGCATGCCAAAGGACTGAAAATGGGAATATATTCGTGTGCAGGCTCCGAAACATGCCAGGGAAGACCCGGAAGCCGCGGATATCAGTTTCAAGATGCACGTACATACGCCGCATGGGGAATCGATTACCTGAAATACGACTGGTGCTCCAATGAAGGACAAAAGGCGGAAGCTGCTTACCGTACCATGAGCGACGCGCTGAAAGCATGCGGACGTCCTATTGTATTCAGCATTTGCGAATGGGGGGAGAATGAACCATGGAAATGGGGAAAAGGTATCGGACATTTATGGCGCATCACTCCTGACATACGCGATTGCTACCAGTGTGTATTCGACTGGGGAGGTGTGGGAGTACTCGACATTATAGACAAGATGGCCGATCTCTACCCTTATGCCGGACCGGGACATTGGAACGATGCCGAGATGTTGGAAGTAGGTAATGGTGGAATGACACGCGACGAATATATCACCCATTTCTCCATGTGGTGTATGTTAGCAGCACCACTCATGAGCGGCAACGACCTGCGCAACATGGATAAAGAAACCATAGAAATATTAACCAATAAAGAGGTAATAGCCATCAACCAAGATAAAAAAGGAGAACAAGCCCGCCGGTTTATGGATATGGGCGAAAAAGAAATATGGGCAAAGCCGCTGAATGATGGTGAACTGGCTGTATGTTTCATGAACCGTACGGAAAACAGCTGGAAACTGGATTATGACTGGAAAAAACAAACCATCTATTTTGCCGATGAAGTGAACATACATCGGAAGGAATATAAAATAAGAGACCTATGGCAGCACAAAGACATAGGAACCACAGAAAGAAATACCCGGCACGAAATTCCCGCGCATGGAGTATTGATGGTCAGACTGACACCCACTAAATAATGAAACAACTCATTTATAATAATATGAAAACATATATCCTACCCCTGCTCATGATGATGCTCATCTCTTGTTCCAACTCAAAAACACAGGAAAATGAAAGCACAACGGTACCTCTGCCCGAAGGCAAAGAAATCTATATCCCCAAAGACCTGCGAAGCATGGACTTGCAAGACCCCGAAAGCAAATGGAGCTATCACCGCATGGCATGTACCGAAAACTTCGTCATCTTTTGGGAAAAAGGATTTGGTGACAACCTGTCAGACCCTCCTCAGCTGGAAGGACATTCCATGAAAGTAAACCTGAAAAATCTGGAAGAAAAACTAGAGCATTTTTACCATTATTTCTATCACACATTGCAATTCGCCAAAACCGGATCAAAATGCGACAAATACCGCATGATGGTTATGATCAATTATTCACTGGAAGGAACCGCTTATGGTGGAGACTATGACGGTGAGATCGGCGCTCTCTGGATTGCCCCCAACCGGGTACAGGACGAAAAGCTGAATTGTATAGCGCATGAACTGGGACATAGTTTCCAGTCACAAATCACCTGTGACGGCCAAGGAGAAGCCTGGGGTGGTTGCGGCTTCTTCGAAATGACCTCACAATGGATGCTCTGGCAAGTGAATCCAGACTGGATGACCGATGAAAAATATCATTGGGATGCATTCAAGACCCTTACCCACAAGGCTTATCTGCATTTGGAAAACATTTATCATTCACCATACGTCATAGAATATTGGAGCATGAAACGGGGACTGCCGTTCATCGCCGAACTTTATCGTCAGGGAAAGAGAGGGGAAGACCCTGTAATGACTTATAAACGCATGACTGGACTGACTCAGGAACAATTCTGTGATGAAATATTCGACGCCTGCCGTCATTTCATCAATTGGGATTTCCCACGGGTATGGAAAGAGACACGCCCTTATGCCAATCAATATACCTGCAAACTGAACAGCATGGATGACAACTGGTATCAGATCACACCCGAAAATTGTCCGGAAAACTACGGTTTCAACGCCATTCCTCTCTCAATCCCCCCAACCGGACAAACTGTAACAATAGAATTTTGGGGAGAAGCCGATAAAAATGGATTCCACACCATCAATGCAGACAAAGCCGGATGGCGCTATGGAATAGTAACCATCACAAAAGAAGGCAAGGCAGTCTATGGAGAAATGAAAGCAGACCCTGTGGGAAAAATCAGTTATGCTGTGCCAGAGAATTCATCTCCGGAACGTCTCTGGTTCATCGTTATGGGAGCGCCAGCCGAACATTGGATAAATCCGAATCAGGAAGAAAAGGATGCACAATGGCCTTACCGGATAAGAATAACTGGAAGTCAGCCCATTATTCAATAAAACCATATCACATTTTCTTTATGAGGGTGCAACAAAAATAGTACTATCAGACTATTGGCACCCTTTTAAAGAAAATATTTCCACACATTCATATTTCTATCTTGACCTCAATAAATATATTTCATTTTACAATACTATTATTTCAAACCTTGTTATCTTTGCATAAAGATAAAAATAACAACTATGAAAAGCCCTGTCCTTTCGATACTCTTTCTACTTATATCAGTAACTTTACTTGCTGTACCCAATGATTTCCGTTTCCGACATTTCTCCGTAGAAGACGGATTGTCATCCAACTCTGTACGTGCCATTATGCAAGACAAATATGGTTTTCTATGGATAGGAACAGAAGAAGGTCTGAACCGATATGACGGAATCATGATAAAATCATATTCAATTTGCCCACAGGCAGCAGGCAAATACATATCCTCCCTGTACGGAACCAAAAAGAATATCTGGATAGGGACAGATGAGGGAATCTATATATATGCTTATGCAACGGAAACTTTTACCTATTTCGACCTCACAACTCCCAATAATGTCCGCATAACCAGCATCGTCAACCATATTTTGCAAGATAAAGACGGAAATTTATGGTTCTCGACCAACGGGCAAGGCTTGTTCCGATACAATCTATCAAAAAACTATTTGGAACAATACGAATTTACAAGTGCGTTCGGAATAGTAGCAAGCACAATGGCAGACAGTGACAACCAAATATGGGCTCTCACCAACCAAGGAGAATCAGGTGTTTACAAACTGAACAAAGCAGAAAATAAATTCGAGCCTTTTGGACTTCTTTACAATGCCGGAAATCACCACTCACAAGCATTAGCCATGCTGGAGGATTCAGAACAGACCCTTTGGCTGGGAACATGGGAGTGCGGGTTGCAAAAAATAGATAAATATACGCGGCAAACCACTACCTATTTACACCCTACGGACGGAAAAGGTGTAACACACATTCATTCGTTAATGGAATATGCCCCTCACCAACTATTGATAGGATCGGACGACGGGCTGTTATTATTCAATACCCTTACAGAAGAATATAAACTGTTTACTGAAAATGAAACTGTTCCCAACTCTTTATCAAACCGTTTTGTATATCCCATCATAAAAGACCGGGAAGGAGGTATCTGGATTGGGACCTACTATGGAGGGATTAATTATATTTCACCTAATGCTGAACAATTTGAAAGTTTTTCCCATTCACGACTTTACAATTCTATAAATGGAAATGTTATCGGACGGTTCTGCGAAGATGCTCATGGACAAATATGGATAGCTTCGGACGACGGTGGACTGAACCGATACTCGCCTAAAGACCGGAAGTTCGTTTACTATCTACCGGCTGATCATAAAAACAGCCTTTCCTATCACAACGTCCATGCACTATGCATGGATGGAGACAACCTATGGATAGGAACCTATACTGGAGGAGTGAATGTACTGAATCTGCAAACGGGAACTTTTAAAGTCTACCGCTCCTATACAGATATCCCGACCTCACTGGACGGAACCAGTTCTTACGCCATCTTTAAAGACAGATCGGATAGAATCTGGGTAGCATCCATGAATGGAATCAATCTGTATAACCGGGAAGAGGATAATTTTATCCGTATTAAGAACCTAGATGCTATGACCATAGACATAGACCAAGATACAAAAGGAAATCTCTGGTTTTCCACACAAGGAAAAGGATTGTTCAAATTTCATCCGGAAAAACAAATATGGAAAAACTATGTGCATAACAATACACTGCCCAATACGCTGGCCAATAACCAAGTAAACTGCTGCCTGATAGACAGCCATGGAGAGATATGGGCAGGAACCATGAACGGACTTTGTAAATACAATATAGAGGAAGACAATTTTGAAACCATCCCGTTAGAAATACCCAGCCACAATATATGCAGCATTATCGAAGACCAGCATATATTATGGCTGACCACTACAAAAGGGCTGGTCCGCTATATACCGGGAGAAGGTTGCCAGGTATTTACTAAAAGTGACGGACTACAAAGTGACCAGTTTCTACCCAATGCAGGTATCAAAGCTTCTGACGGAAAAATTTATATCGGATCAGTAAACGGATTCAATGCTTTCTATCCCCATCAAATTAAAACGAATCACGTACGTCCTCCAGTAGTCATTACTGCACTAGAAATATTTAATAAACAAATTCCTGTAGGAAACAAACTGCTTCCAAAATCTCTCAACCAGTTGGAAGAACTGGAGCTATCCTATAAAGAAAATGCATTCAGCTTGCTTTATGCCTCTTTAAGCTATTGCACCCCCAATAAAAACAAATACGCCTATAAACTGGAAGGATTTGACAAAGACTGGAACTATGTAGGCTCCCAAAATAAGGCCACTTACACCAATTTGCCCGCAGGAACCTATCTTTTCAAAGTAAAGGCGACCAATAATGACGGAATATGGAATGAAAAAGGAACCAGTCTGAAAATCACCATCCACCCTCCTTTCTATTGGTCCACCGCTTCCAAACTGCTCTATTTTGTATTGGTTTGCATAGCTTTCGGATTCGTCATCCGCTTCATCATCAAACGGACAGAGAAGAAACATACGGCTGAAATAAACAAACTGAACGCCAACAAGGAAAAAGAAGTACACGAAGCCAAAATCAAGTTCTTCACCATGATAGCCCACGAAATACGCACACCGGTATCCCTTATCATAGGACCTTTGGAGAAAATAATGAAATCTCCCGTGTCCCTGCCGTCTACAGTACGCGACGATCTGAATATTATTGACCGTAACAGCCAGCGTCTGCTGTTCCTGGTAAACCAATTGCTGGATTTCCGGAAGGTGGAACAGGAAGGAATGAAAATGAAGTTTGCTTCCCAAAATATCCACCAACTGCTCAAAGCGGTTTGTGAACGTTTCGAACCTTTCATCGCCCAACATGGAGCACGGCTTACTGTGAAATATCCTGAAGCAGATTTCACGGCTATAGTAGACAGTGAGGCGGTAACCAAACTAGTCAGCAATCTGTTGACCAATGCCAGTAAATACACAAAAGATGAAGTTACTCTTACCTGTATCGTACAGCCGGAACAACATACTTTTATAATCCGAGTGACAGATAACGGCATAGGGATCAGCAAAGAAGAACAAAAGAAGATATTCCATCCGTTCTATCAGGCTATGGATAACAAGCCGGGAACAGGTATCGGCCTCAGCATTGTCAAAAGTATCGTAGAATCACACAATGGCTGTATTGAAGTGGAATCCGAGGTTAACAAAGGATCATCTTTTATCGTAACGTTGCCTATAGAACAAGCACAAGTCCTGCCACAGGATACGGGCACATCACTATTGAACAACCCAGCCATTCCCGAAGGAATCTTGCAAGAGGACCTCTCCGGTTCTCCTATCAAACATAAACCAACCATGCTGATTGTGGATGATAATGAGGAAATGTTGAATTTCCTTTCGAGTAGTCTGGCTGATAAATACAGCATACTTACCGCAGAAGACGGTATAGAAGCACTGAATAAACTGAAAGAAAACGAAGTGACACTCATTGTAAGCGACTGGATGATGCCACGCATGGACGGAGTGGAATTCTGCAAAGCAATAAGGACTAACCAGGCTACCAGTCATATACCCTTCATCCTGCTAACGGCCAAGACAGATACCAACTCCAAGATAGAAGGTATGGATTGTGGTGCAGATGCCTACATAGAGAAACCTTTCTCCATGCAATACTTGGAAGCATGTATCAAGAATCTGGTAGACTTGCGTAATCTGCTGCGTCAGAAATTCTCGAAGATGCCGTTGGTTCCGCTGAACAGCATTGCCAATAATTCTATGGACGACAAGTTCCTTACCCGTATGAATGAAATCATAGAAGAGAATTTCTCCAATCCGGAATTATCCGTAGATTTCCTGGCCGAAAAATTATGTATCAGCCGTTCGGGTCTGTTTGCCAAAATAAAGACATTGGCCAATATCACCCCTAATGAACTGATTCAAGTGGTACGTTTGAAAAAAGCAGCGATCTTGCTGGCAGAAAACAAATATCGCATCAATGAAATCTGTTATATGGTAGGATTCAATAATCCGTCTTATTTCTCCAAATGTTTCCAAAAACAGTTCGGCATGAAACCGGGGGAATTTGTAAACGGGAAAAGAGAAGAATAAAAACCAATCAAAAATCATTTCCTAAAAATAAAAAATCCGGTTTCCCCTTTTCAGAGAAACCGGATCCATGATGAACGAGTGGTTTTATTTCAATCAATAATTATTCTTCTTCACTTCGAAATAAGCTTGCGGATGCAGACATGCAGGACATACTTCAGGAGCTTCCGTACCTACATAAATGTAACCGCAGTTACGGCACTGCCATACAGTTTCTTCCGCTTTCTTGAATACTGTGCCTTCTTCCACATTCTTCAATAAAGCCAGATATCTTTCCTCATGCCCCTTTTCAGCTTCAGCGATTCTGCGATACATAGTAGCGATAGCAGGAAAACCTTCCTGATCGGCCACATCAGCAAAGTGAGGGTAATCAGTAGTCCATTCTTCATTTTCACCGGCAGCGGCAGCTTTCAAATTTTCCATAGTGGTACCAATGATACCTGCAGGATAGCTGGCAGTAATTTCTACCATACCGCCTTCCAACCATTTAAACATACGTTTTGCATGTTCTTTTTCCTGATCGGCTGTTTCTGTAAAAATAGCTGCTATTTGTTCATAACCTTCCTTCTTTGCTGTACTTGCAAAGTAAGTATAACGCATTCTAGCCTGTGATTCACCTGCAAATGAAGTCAGCAAGTTTTTCTCTGTCTGTGTACCTTTTACGCTTTTAGCCATAATTGTTAGTTTTATTAGTTAGTATTATTTGATCATCTGTTGATGACACAAAGATATATATTTTATTTCAAAATTGTATTCATTACAATTACGTTTTTATATTTAATTAAACGTTCACTTTATATAAAATAAACAAGAACACCTATATTTGTGTTCACAACAACATTAACATTTTCCATTATGAAAAACATCATCAAATTATTCACTTTTCCCCTCCTTACTATAATAGGATTTAATTCATGTGCGTCCATACCGTTAAAAATCGGAGAGTCTGAAAACAACTCCACTTACACTGTCAGCTATCTGTTTGAACATGACGGTTGCAAGGTATATCGTTTTTACGATAAAGGAAATTACGTTTACTTCACTACGAGAGGAGATGTAACCAGTATCACAAATGATTCTACCGCCCAACGCACCATTACCATCAACAAAACACCCTATGAATAACAAAAATACGAATTTAAATAGAATAATACCTTAATTTATACATTAATTTTCTCTACTTTTGCAACTCGTTTAAAATCATAGCATAAAGTAGTTGACAAATGAAAGCATTTGAATTCAAACCGAAGCTCTTCACTACCCTACAGAATTATTCAAAAGAGAGCTTCATGGCCGACCTCATGGCCGGAATTATCGTAGGTATTGTTGCACTTCCACTGGCTATCGCATTTGGTATCGCTTCGGGAGTTTCCCCAGAAAAAGGCATCATCACTGCTATTGTAGCAGGATTTATCATCTCTTTATTAGGAGGAAGCAAAGTACAGATAGGCGGACCTACCGGAGCATTTATCGTAATTATCTATGGAATCATCCAAGAATACGGCATCAGCGGATTAACAGTAGCAACTCTTATGGCAGGAGTACTCCTTATTTTATTAGGTGTATTCAAGCTGGGAGCTGTTATCAAATTCATTCCTTATCCCATTATTGTAGGATTTACCAGTGGTATTGCCGTTACCATCTTTACGACACAGATTGCCGATATCTTCGGACTGAACTTCGGAGGAGAAAAAGTACCGGGAGACTTCATAGGTAAATGGATGATGTATTTCCGTCATTTTGATACTGTTAATTGGTGGAACGCCATTGTCAGCATAGTCAGCGTCCTGATTATCGCACTGACTCCCCGGTTCTCAAAAAAGATTCCAGGTTCACTGATTGCCATCATTGTAGTAACCATTGCCGTGTACCTGATGAAAACATATGGCGGAATCACTTGTATCGACACCATTGGCGACCGTTTTACCATTCAGTCACAGCTGCCGGATGCAGTAGTGCCCGAATTAAATTGGGAAGCTATCAAGAATTTATTTCCGGTTGCCATCACCATTGCTGTACTGGGAGCCATAGAATCTCTGTTGTCTGCTGCCGTAGCCGATGGTGTCATTGGTGACCGCCACGATTCAAACACGGAACTGATAGCCCAGGGCGCAGCCAATATTATCGCTCCGCTGTTTGGCGGTATTCCTGCTACAGGAGCCATCGCACGTACCATGACCAATATCAACAACGGTGGAAAATCACCTGTTGCAGGTATCATTCATGCAGTCATTCTGTTGCTGATTCTCTTGTTCCTGATGCCTCTGGCACAATATATCCCGATGGCCTGTCTGGCAGGTGTATTGGTGATTGTTTCCTATAACATGAGCGGCTGGCGTACTTTCAAAGCGTTGCTGAAGAATCCGAAATCAGACGTCACCGTATTGTTGATCACTTTCTTCTTGACTGTTATCTTCGATTTGACCGTAGCTATTGAAGTGGGTTTGCTCATTGCCTGTGTATTGTTCATGAAACGTGTCATGGAAACAACAGAAATATCGGTTATCAAAAATGAAATCGACCCCAATAATGAATCCGATCTGGAAGTGCACGAAGAACATCTCATGGTTCCCAAAGGTGTGGAAGTATATGAAATCAACGGTCCCTACTTCTTTGGTATCGCTACCAAGTTTGAGGAAATCATGTCCGAACTGGGCGACCGTCCCAAAGTACGGATCGTACGTATGCGTAAAGTACCATTCATTGATTCTACCGGTATTCACAACCTGACTAATCTATGCGAAATGTCTAAGAAAGAAAATATTCAGATTGTGCTTTCGGGAGTGAATGAAAAAGTGCATCAAATTCTTGAAAAATCAGGATTTAATGAACTGCTGGGAAAAGAAAATATCTGTCCTAATATCAATGTGGCTTTGGAGAAAGCAAAGGCTATTATAGAAAAATAAAATAAGAAAGGAGAGCATTATGGACTAAAATAAATGCTCTCCTTTTTGATTCTATTCTGCTAATGAGGGACAGGAATAGAAAGCCAATATCCTTTTTTCAGTAAATAAGTGTAAAATGCCCCCATACTCCTCACTGGTGTTTTAAAATCTTGAAATCAGATTTATCATTAAAAGACCTTATCCGCATCCCTAAGCCCTTCCTGCCATATAGCCAAGTGCTTTCTTCGTGTTTGTTGTATTTCCATAGCTTATGGAAATAGATAAATGAATATTCAATGCCTCCAACAGCATATTTCCTAAAAGGCTGTTACCTCCCCCATTATACCGCATATCAACAACCAGCAAAGAAACTCCCCTTTGATTCATATCCTGAATCATGTGTTCCAAAAAATGGAGTATAAATAAAAATTCCCGTTAAAATAGCGGACAGAAAATGGATATAGCGACAACGGTTCTATATTCACAAAAGTATGGGCATCCTGCAAAAGAACTAACAATTCATTAATTCTCAGCTGGAAATCGGCTAAAGTGATGTTATTTATTCATATCACAAAGCTCATCGCAAGCGGACAGAACAAACAGACAGCATTAAGCTTTCAATGACTTGTCAAGAATAAAAGCTGGATGTACCTTGGTCAGAAAGATGAAAAAGTTCATCAGTTCGTTCTGATAAAGATTAAAGCTTCCATCATTATAATCAGGGATAGAAGTATATTCCATTATTATTCAAATCCATTCAATTGCAAGTATGTGAAACAACGTATCTCCAGTCTTTGAAAAATATCCAGGAATAAATTATATGTTTTAATAGTGACCTGAAAAAGTAAGATATGTTCATGAGCAAAGTAAGCTCACTTCATCGGCAAAGTAAGTCAACTTACTTGCCCTTTGAAGTCAACTTACTTTTTTCTCAATACGAGACCGATACCGGAATGCCGGAATCCTTTATCAATTTTCCTATTCTGTCCAATTCCTCATGAGTAGCCTTTTCCAAATCATGATCGGGCGTTTCACGGTCGATGGTGTAAATCATCACCTGACGGGGAGCAATCTCTTTCACCGTTTCCAGCCAGGGCAGCACATACCGATCTGAAGTATTATCCACATCCTCCCCTTGATATTTGCCTTTCATGAACATGGTCTGAATAATCAGATTACCTTTGAAAGCTTTCATCCCTTTTATAATTTTCCGTACATCATAGTGCCTGGTCGGGCGGTCTGTCAATCGAATATAATCCGTATCAATAGTATCCAGCTTCA